>JACCDV010699938.1_pt1 | contig 11596 bp, 6 predicted proteins | sample 7446131 | NCBI WGS metagenome assembly JACCDV01 (sample SAMN15323448, study PRJNA562643) | freshwater metagenome | isolation source: river surface water | place: USA:Blue River Watershed | collected 2017-08-17
GCGAGCTTATCGGCGGCCGCCGCTGGTACGGGCGCACTGAAGGTACCTAAAACGAGTAAACCGCAAAAGATAAAAAATGATGTTGTTTTCATGGTATTTAGTATACCGTAGGCACTTAGCTCGCACCAATAGCGGGCGGGATAAGCGAGAGCCTTTACTTTTCAAATATTGTGTTGTATATTTGAAATGTCCAACAAATGGGTGTACAATACCCAGACTAAGGTGCGTTAGAGCGTCGCTTAGTGATGGATATTAGATTTACCAATTATTTATTATATTTAGAGATAAACGTATGTTTACTACAAGTGCACCACGAATTACGGTTCGTTTCGTCGCCCTTTTGACTGCGGTATCTTTGGTTTTGAGCGCTTTTCCAGCGGCTTTTTTTGTCGCTAATGCTGAGGAAACTGTTCCTCCAGTAGAAACGCCAGCCATTGATGCTCCAGTTGTAGAAGAGAAAGTTACTGTTTGTCACTCAGCTGGGCAAAGTGGCAATTACACCGCCATTGAGGTGGCTGTGAGTGCTGTCGTGGGGGCCCATGGTGACCATGATAGTGATATTATTCCTCCTTTTGGTGATTTTATTGGCCAGAACTGGGGTGAAGACACTCAGGCTATCTGGAGCAATAACTGTGCCACTCCTGAGCCAGATGATGAAGACGTAACGCCACCAACAGAAGCCTGTGAAATCGAGGGACATAAGTATGATGCCGCAGGCAATCCTTTGTCAGGCTGGACAATTGGGCTTATGAATACCATCAGTCACAATTTAGGGATTGACCAATATGATGTTGCCACGACTGAAACCGATAGTGATGGTTACTACTGTCTCGAATGGGATGGTGTATCTCGTGAGTTACGTCCAGGTACAGTGTCATCATATGTTGATGGTGCCTATTCCTTCATCTATAGTGTCTTTGAAGACCTGAAAGATGGATGGAAGAATATTAGTATCAAAATGGGTCCGGATAGTGAAAATTTAGTAGCAGCTAATGAAGAAGACATTACCACTGATGCCACACGGACCAGTGTTAAGATTGGAGATACTGATGGGTATGTTTATGCCAATGTTGCATATCATGTCGATTTCTACAATGAATTGAACAACGATGATGAACCAGAACCAACCTATACCGTTGATGGCTACAAGTTCTCTTGTGTCGAAGATGGTGATTGGTACTGTAATACTCCTGTAGAGGATTGGATGATTACCGCTACCGATGGTGATAATGTGGCTACTACTACCACGAATGAAGACGGCTACTACTCATTTAAGTTGCCGGCCGGAGATTGGACTATTTCTGAAGAAGATCGTCTGAACTGGGAACAAATTGCGGTCTGGCAGAATGGTGAAGAACTGAACGAAACTTCTGTTTGTACCTTTGATCTGGGTGCAATAGTATCAATGGATACGGTTAAAGCTCTTGATTACACACCTGAAAATACGTGTGATTTCGGAAACGTCGAATTCGACGGCCCACTGTACACACTTTCTGGTTACAAGTGGAATGACCTTGATGCTGACGGTCTTTGGGATGAAGGTGAGTCAGCTCTCAGTGATTGGACCATCTCAGTAACAAATGGCTCAACAACAGATACAACCATCACTGATGAAGATGGTTTCTACCTCTTCTTGGTACCAACAGGGGACTGGACTGTATCTGAAGTAGCCAAGAGTGGCTGGACCCAAACTGGAACACTTAAGAACGATGAACCTGTGGAGTCACTCACGTGTTCATTTAACGTAGATAATTTTGAGTCGTCTACCGTTTCTTCACTCTCAAGACTCAATTCTGAGCGTCTCGCCCTGTATAACTACAGTTGTGACTTTGGTAACCACCAAGATGAGGTGATTACTGAAGAAGAACCAGAAGAGCCAGCCAAAAAAGGCAGTCGTTCGAGCGGAACTCGAACCCGTGCTCCACAAGGGCAGGTGCTCGGTGCATCTACACAATGTGGTCTCTGGCTCGAAGACTATATGCAGAAGGCAACCGAGAACGATACCTACCAGGTGTTGAAGCTCCAGGTCTTCCTCACGCTCCAGGGCTACGCCACACCGCTTACCGGCATCTTTGATGCTACGACTGAAGCGAATGTGAAGCTCTTCCAGGCTAAGTACGCCGATACCGTTATCAAGCCATGGTTTGACAAGGGTATTGTGCCGCACAATCGTCCAACCGGTTTCGTCTACAAGACTACCCGTTGGCAGATTAACGACATTATGTGCCCAAACATCGAGCCATACCCAAGTCTTGAAGGCGAAAACCTTTCAACCAATGTGTTGATCAATCGCTAAATCAAGCAATATACACACAAAACCCCGCCTCGAGCGGGGTTTTGTGTGGGTGAAGTCAAAGTGAAGATTGGTATCTTTTGGTATTGACAAATGGCACAATAATATGTTATATAGTAAAACTGTGGATATAAAAGTAGAAAATCTTAAAAAAGACTATATCACTTCTGCTGAGGCGGCGACGTTTCTTAATATTGGTAAATCAGAGTTAAAACTTCTCACTGACAATGATGTATTGAGTGCCGATACCGATGAATCTGGTAATCATGTATATAAAGTATTTGAGCTCCATAAATATCTATTTAACGCACTTTTGACACACAAAAAAATATCAATTTTGATACCTTGTCATAATGAAGAAAAATCAATCAGAAAGTGTATAGAGTCATGCTTACAGCAAACACGTAAAGCAGATCAGATTTTAGTGGTGAATGATGGCAGTACAGACTCATCAGCTGATATTATTGCTTCTTTTGGCAATCAGATTGAGGTCTTAACCATTTCGAAAGCCACCGGTAATAAAAGTTATTGTCAGCAGGCAGGATTAAAACTCATTACCGGAGATATTTTTATTGCTACTGATGGTGACACCATTTTAGACAAGAATTTTGTCGCAGAGATTGAAAAAAGCTATAACTCAACCAATAATATTGTCGCTGTTGGCGGTTATGTAAAAAGTCTACCCTATAATTGGCTGACAGCTTGCCGAGAACTCGATTATATCGTTGGACAAAATTTGCATAAACAAGCTCAAGCGAATGTTGGGGCACTCTTTGTTATTCCTGGTTGTGCCGGTGCATTTGCTACAAAGCTGTTTAATTACTACATTAAGTTTGACCACGATACACTAACAGAAGATCTGGATTTTACTTACAAACTACACAAAAACTACTTTAATATTGGTTATAACAAAAATGCGATTGCCTCAACACAAGATCCAGCAACGTTACCGCAGTACATTAATCAAATGAGACGTTGGTATTGTGGTGGTTGGCAGAACCTAAGAAAACACTATGAAGTGTTTGGAAAACCAAATAATGCACTCCAGCTTTCATTAACGTATGTCGAAGGTTTGGTATTTTCTTTGGCGCTATTCATGTTTCCGATAGTAAATATTAAATTCTTTCAGTTTTTCCTCATTCCGTATTTTATTTTCATCATTTCACTCGGTCTCTACGGTGCAATTATAAGAAAGCGAATTGATCTATTATTGTACTCACCGACATATATTTTACTTGTATTCATACATGCGTATTTATTTTTGGAACAATTCTGGAAAGAAATTGTTTTACGGAAAACAAATCTCGTTTGGTTTCATCCTGAACGACGAGCCAATTAATTTATTACTATGCCATCAGTTCCAACCGGAGGTCTGTCGATTTTTGTAAATATCACCATCCTTATCATTGGTTGGTTGTATAAGCAATATAAAAAAACAGGTTTAAATCAGAGTCTATTCATTGGAGTAGGTAGATTGATTGCGGCAAAAAAATATGATACATTAACACGAAGATTGTTTGCGTATAGTTTCGTATTCGCTCTTTTTACTCTCATGGTTTATGCCATAGCTGTCTCTGTGACAGCACGAATTAGCACTAATTCAAATTATGAAATGGCGCTGGATTTTTGGCGGTCTTTAGAGCTGCTCAAGAATGAAATAATTGAGGCCTTACCAACAATTACTCAAAGCTTTTAACAAACCCAATTATGAAGCCTTCATACATCTACAATACCTTTTATCTGATAGCGTTAGTATTGTTGGGTTTCGTTAGTTCATATGCGATTCCGGTATACGCTGCCTTGCCAACCGGTTTTGAAATTGAAACAGTTGCCAGTAATTTAAATATACCAACCGGATTTGCGTTTACTCCAGACGGAAGAATTTTTGTTGCCGAAAAAGGTGGTGGAGTGAGAGTTATTAAAAATGGATTGCTGCTTGACACTCCGTTGGTGACGCTGTCCGACGTCAACACCTATGGAGATCGTGGTTTGTTGGGTATTGCTGTTGACCCAAATTTTGCAAATAACGGATACATCTATCTAATGTATACCTATGAAAATACGCCAGGTTTTAATTTTGCTGCCAGTAAAACCGGTCGTATCGTTCGTCTCACTGTTGTAGGCGATCTTGCAAACGAGTCATCAAAATTTGTGCTGGTGGGTAGTGTCGGTGGTAATGTGGCAAACCCTTCATGTGACAATTATGTGGTTGGTACTGATTGTATTCCTTCAGATTCGCCAAGTCATACTGTTGCGGCCTTGCGTTTTGGTCCAGATGGCAAACTCTATGCGAGTATTGGTGATGGTTCAAGTTTTGATTATGCCGATCCACGTTCATTGCGGTCACAAAATATTGATTCTTTTTCAGGTAAGGTCATTAGAATAAACACAGACGGCACCGCTCCTGTAGACAATCCTTTTTATAACGGAAATCCCAATAGTGTTCGTTCGAAGGTATTTGCGCTCGGTTTACGAAACCCATTTCGTTTTAGTTTTAGACCATCAAATGGTGCAATATTTGCAGGTGATGTGGGATGGTCAAACTGGGAAGAGGTGAATGTTATTACACCTGGAGCAAACTACGGTTGGCCTTGTAAAGAGGGGTCAACCACCACCGTCAATGGTCTTGGTTGTGTAGCCAGCACAACACCGACGGATCCTTTGTATTTCTATGCTCATGACGTAAATGGAGCTGGGTCGGTTACTGGCGGTTCATTTCCGACCGGTTCCGCCTACCCGTCATCATTTCTAAATTCCTACTTTTTTGGCGATTATGCCCAAAACTTCATCAAACGTATCGTCGTTGATGCCAACAACAATCTACTGAGTGTAGAGAATTTTGCTACAGGTGTAGATGGTATAGATGGACCAGTAGATTTTGTTACTGCACCGGATGGAAATATTTACTTTATTGGTATTTATACCGGTACCCTCAAGCGAATAACGCACACTCTTGGTAATAGACAGCCAAATGTGGTTATTTCAGCTACTCCTACTGCTGGTCTTACACCCCTAACAGTATCTTTTTCTTCACAAGGATCAAGCGACCCTGATGGTAATCAGTTGTCTTTTCTTTGGAATTTTGGTGACGGGGCAACATCAAGTGCGTCTACCACACAGCATGTATACACAACGGCTGGCAATTTCAACGCCACACTACAAGCAATCGATGGTCAGGGTGGTAGTAGTATAAAAAGTTCTACTATTACAGCCGGAAATCAGGTGCCGGTTGCTACAATCAGTCAGCCATCAAGTGGTGATCTCTATACACCAGGAGAAATAATCCAGCTATCTGGTTCTGGCTTTGATCCTGAGACGGGCAATCTTCCCGGTTCTTCCCTAGAGTGGCAAATTATTATTCACCATAATATACACACTCATCTTTTTCAAACGATTGTAGGATCAAATGGTAGCTTCGTTGGTCCTGATCATAGTGATCCAGATGTATATGTGGAGCTAAAACTTACCGTCACCGACCCGGCCGGACTCAAAGATACAAAAAGTGTAAACCTGTATCTCAATAATGGTACAAATGCAGCAAATCCAATTCTGAACCCTTCTCTTGAAATACCAACCGCTGGTAATGCAAATTTGCCCGAAAATTGGTTGAAAGGAGGGTATGGCGTAAATAATGCAATTTTTAGCTATCCTGTCGCGGGCTATGACGGTGTCAGTGCTGCCAAAGTTGAAATTAATAATTACATTGATGGCGATGCTAAATGGCTCTTTTCGCCAGTGTATGTAGAGGATAATACGGAATATAATTTTTCAAATTATTACACTTCAAATACCGCTTCTCAGGTCACGGTGCAAATTGGTTATGTCGACGGCACATACAGTTATATGCAATTGGGTGTTTTGGACCCGTCTCCTTTGTGGCAGAAATTCCAAGCAGCTTTCACAACCCCGCCCAATGCACGTACGCTGACTGTATTCCATTCGATTGCATCTATTGGTCAGGTGACAGTGGATGCCTATAACCTCACTAAAAATGTTGCTCTTGATACAGCTGCACCACAAATCACGTTGGGGGCGCCAACTACAGGTAGTACCGTGAGTGGTACCATTAATCTATCGGCAACAGCGACCGATAATGTCGGCATTGCCGGGGTGACTTTCTTGATTAATGGTACGGCAACAGGAACTGAGATAACTACGGCACCATATCAACTTAGTTTTGATACAACAAAGTTGGCCAATGGCACGTACACTTTTGCCGCTCGTGCCCGAGATGCTGTGGGTAACAGTTCTACTACCCAAAATGCAACAGTCACCATCTCGAATGTCAGTCCAGTTACATCAACAAATATGATTATTAATGGTGCCTTAGAAACTGTGTCCACTACTACCGCCACCCGACCGTATGCTTGGAAAACAGGTAAATTTGGCACCAATCAAACCTCCTTCACCTATCCGGTAGCAGGTCAGTCTGGTAATGGTGTCAGGGTTGCGATGACACAATACACAAGTGGTGATGCAAAATGGTATTTCAATGATATTTCTGTTACTCCTGGACAGATCTATGACTTGACGTTGAGTTATCAATCCAACGCCACAACATCAATATCGCTACGATACTTGCTTACTAGTGGTACGTATCAATATGTAACCCTTACGGGATCAGCGGCCCCTTCAGCTTTATGGCGGCAAATGTCCTATCGCTTTACCGTCCCTGCTGGCGTAACAAGTCTTACTGTATTCCAAGCACTTAACAGAGTGGGATATGTTTCAAGTGATGAATTTACACTTCGTTTGGTTGATGCGGTGTCGCCGGTTGTTGCCATCACAGCACCGCAAGCCAGTTCAACTCTATCTACTACCACCCTTCTTTCGGCAACTGCTACTGACGCTGGTGGTATAGCGACAGTTAATTTTATGGTTGATGGTGCTCTCGTATACAGTGCAACAAATACACCATTTGCTACGTATTTTGACACAGTAAGTGTTGTCAATGGTGCCCATACACTGACTGTGGTAGCTCGAGATGTAAACGGCAACACCGCAACTGCAACCACGAATTTTATCGTTCAAAATGCAACCACCACTACAACTACAAATTTAATTTCCAACGGTTCAATGGAACTAGCTGACGGACAATTGCCGGTGGGTTGGATTGGTGGTGGATTTGGAAATAATACCCGTACCTTTACGTATCCTGTGGTTGGGCACGACAATGGCAAAGCATCACAATTAGTTGTCACAAATTATACTGACGGTGATGCAAAACTCGTGTTTACGCCAGTGGCGGTAACCCCTGGTCTGGTATATGAGTACAGTGATTGGTATACGAGCAACACAATTTCTGACGTTATTGGGGCATACCGGATGTCAGATGGAAGTTCTTACTACGTTGGATTAATTAAAGAAGTCGCTCCAACAAGTACCTGGACAAAAATCTCCGGTCGATTTTCTCCTCCAGTAGGAGCGGTCTCATTAACCATTTTCCACCTTATCAGCTTTAACGGTATTTTAACCCTTGATGACGCCAGTCTATCTCTGGTTGGTACCACAACTGCTGTGACCGATACCATTGCCCCAATTGTGGCAATCACCGCACCAATAGCGAGCTCAACAATTAGCGGATCGGTTACGTTAACAGCCAGTTCATCAGATAATGTTGGTGTCACGCATATTTTGTTTGCAATCGATGGCACTCCAATCTCACAACCGATCACAACGTCACCATATACCTTTGTGTGGGATACTCGAACTGTTAGTAACGGACTACATACTATAAAAGCAACTACTCATGATGCTGTTGGTAACAACAACACACATACAATTAGTGTGACTGTGTCGAATTCAGCAACAACAACTGCCTCGTCCACCAACAATCTCGTGGAAAATCCAAGCGTTGAAGTTAGTGGTCTCAATAATAATCCTGATCAATGGTTCCGGGGCGGCTGGGGTACAAATGTAAGCAACTTTAGCTATCCTGTTCTCGGGAAAGATTCAGCAAAGGGTATTAAAGTAAGTATTACCAATTACACGGACGGAGACGCGAAGTGGTATTTTGCACCAAAGGCGGTGATTCCCGGTAATTCGTATGCCTATTCACATTGGTATACCGCTGATGCCACCTCAAGTATTGTGGCCCGATATACAAAAAGTGACGGAACCTATCAATATGTTGAGGTGCAAACGTTGTCGCCGCAGGTAAATTGGACTAAATTCTCAACCAACCTACAAATTCCGGCTGGGGTGCAATTTGTAACCATCTTCCATTCACTGCGCAGTGTCGGTACGCTAACGACAGATGGATTTGAACTGGTGCCACAAACCGTCATGTCAGACCCGAGTTTGTTTAATGAAGGTATGGTCTCATTAACATTTGATGACGGATGGTTGTCTCACTATACAAATGTCCTCCCGATACTTAATACTGCAAATCTAAAGGGTTCATTTGGAATTGTCTCGCTTGAAACTCTTGATGCGTTGCCTGTTAACCGAGTTAACAACAATTCATTTGAGCTCGAGACAAATTCATTACCGGTAGATTGGAACGTTGGTGGCTGGGGTACAAATAACGCAGTATATACATTTGATACCACTGGACGAACCGGTAGCAGAAGTGCAAAAATCAGTATTACATCGTATGTTGACGGGGATGCAAAGTGGTATTTCAATGACACTACCGTTATTGATGGTCAGCGGTACAACTTCTCAGATTATTACCTATCAGATGTACCGACGGCTGTAACTGCTCGTTATAATATGGGTGGTGGCATCTACCTGTATGAGGAGCTAGGAACGGCACCTGCCGCCGCTACTTGGACAAAGTTTGAAAGGGAGCTCATTATGCCTGCAAACGTTGAATCTTTCACCGTATTTCACCGTCTGGCAAATATCGGTACTCTTACCATTGATGATGCAAGCCTTGAACGGGTACAGATATTCGTCAGTCCTGCACAAGTACTCTCAATGCAGTCAGGTGGACATGAAATTGCGTCACATAGTCGTCGACACCCCTCACTACCTGTCTTAACACAAAGTGAGTTAATTGATGAGGTTGTAAACTCAAAGACAGATCTATTAGGATTTGGGATAAATAAAGTAAATACATTTGTGTATCCTTACGGCGATTACACACCTGCGGTTGAGACAGCTTTGCAAAACGCTGGTTATATTGCCGCTCGTTCGGTTGATCGTGGCTATAACTTAAAAACGACCAATAAGTATGAGCTTAAGACGCAGCAAGTTCAGTCTAATACAACCTTAGATGATATTAAAAACTGGATTGATACTGCTATACAAAATAAAACATGGCTAACGTTGATGTTCCATCAAGTTGATTCTAGTGGACAGGTGCTTTCGACCACTCCTGAAATATTACAGGGTACTGTTGATTACCTAAAGATCAAAAACACACCAGTAGTAACCTTGGAAGAGGGAACTGCACAGATGAATCCTTAATCAGCCGATACTATGCTAAAATAGCAGTATGAAAAGAAATATTCTCATACTGCTTTTGGTGGTTATTAGTGTTGTTGTTGCATTATCAACCCGATTTTTTATTGACGAATACAATCAAATGGCTCTTTTGAGTACCGCTTCAAGTTTTATCCAAAAAACGCCTACGGTCAGATGTGAAAATAATCTCCCGGTTGTTACCCTGTCCTGGCAATCACTTACAAGAGGTGCTACCTACAATATTCAGCGTAAACTATCACCAACAGAACCATGGACGACAACGTTAGACGGTGGAATCAACGGATTTACGTATGAAGATAAAAGATGGCAACCGGATTATGGAGCGCTTACATACATCTATAGAATAGTTGAGAATAAAAAGCGAACAAAAATTTACTCTAATGAAGTGTCGATAGCCGTACCAAATTGTCGCACTGGGGCAACCGCCACCTCAACCTCGCCGATGGCTTCCGTCACTCCACCGGTCGCTACCACTACAACCACAACCTCAACCAGTACAACTATCGCTACCACAACTCATACAAAAATCCCGAGCACGGTAAAGTGGGGTGTATTTGTTGGTTGGCAAGCCGATGCAATGACTAAATTTGAAACTTTAGTTGGTAAAAAACCATTTTATGAAATGGTATTTTCGCACTGGGGCAATGATGTAAGTTTTCCAACTGGCTATAACACACGTATTCGTGACCAAGGCAGAACAATGGTGCTTTTTTGGGAAGCCGTTGACTATAATCGTGATTATTTTAATCAGCCGGAATATTCATATGATGCTGTTTTGTCAGGTAAATTAGATGCGTATTTCATAAATTTTGCCAAAGGCGCTAAAGACTATCAGGGTGAGGTGATTATCATTCCATACTCTGAGTTTAATGGTAATTGGTTTCCTTGGTCTGTTAGCTTAGGTACCAATGGGAATAAATTTGTTGAATCATATCGCTATATTACGAAATTTTTTGTTGATGTCCCTAATGTAAAATTTGCCTGGGTTCCGAATAGTAATTCAGTGCCAGATACACCCCAAAATCAATTCGAATTGTTTTATCCAGGGTCAGATGTAGTTGATTATGTTGGTGTTGACGGATTTAACTTTGGTGGAACACAACAACAATCCTTTGACCAAATCTTCAGATCGCCACTAACGCGTATGCAGCAGTATAATAAGCCCACCATTATTTTCTCAACAGCTAGTACTGAGTTCATCGGTAAACCAGATTGGATCAAAGATGCATTAACAGTGCAGCTCTATAAGTATCCGCATGTTGTTGGTTTCTTGTGGTTTAATGAAAACAAAGAAAGAGATTGGCGGGTGAACTCAAGTCAAGCGTCATTAGATGCCTTTAAGAGTACTTTACCGTAACGGCAAAATGGGGGTGTGCAGTGCACACCCCCTTAAGAGGAAAATTCATTCGCATATTTTGTCGCTACGCGAGCGACGACGGAGTTAAGCTAGCCCCTTTTGAGAGCAGGCAGATCTCGGTCCGGAACAAAGTCCTCAGAATCTAGTGGTTTTCCACCAAAATCTTCGGTGTAGCTTGGAAGATGAGTTTTCCATGGCGGTGGCAGCATCGCGTCGTCGAAACGCTCTTTTTCTGGACCAAAGCCGAATGGAATCTTTTTGCCACTCATTGCGTCTCTCCTTACATTGTGAACTATTATTGTGAGTGATTGTAGCACACTTTCTTGAAAAAGCAAGTCCATAAATATGGAGATAAATTTGATGTCGCGAAAGGTCTGCTATACTAGTAGTAATGAAAGAGCGACTGTGGCGGTGGTTTATACCGCATAGGAGTAATGACTTCACTCCAGATCTCCTGCAACGGACGGCTTTGTTCGTGATGGGTGGCCTCGTAGTACTCACCTTTACCATGAGTA
>JACCDV010252127.1_pt1 | contig 11595 bp, 8 predicted proteins | sample 7446131 | NCBI WGS metagenome assembly JACCDV01 (sample SAMN15323448, study PRJNA562643) | freshwater metagenome | isolation source: river surface water | place: USA:Blue River Watershed | collected 2017-08-17
CCGTTATCCGATGTGATCGCCTAAGTGATCAGCCGGAAGTTTCTGTCCTCTGTCATCTGCACTCTGTCATCTACTCTTTCGCTAGGGCTCTGCCCGTCGGCGACCCCTGCTGCTTGAGCAGGCCTTCGGGCAGGCCGGCGTAGACGAGCCGGCCGCCCTTTTCGCCGCCTTCGGGTCCGAGTTCCATCACCCAGTCCGCCGCCAGGATGACGTCAGCGTGGTGTTCGATCACGATGAGCGTGGCGCCTGCGTCGCGGAGTCGACCGAGCAGGGCGAGGAGCTTGGCGATGTCGTCCCAGTGCAGCCCGGTCGTGGGTTCGTCGAGGACGTAGAGGCGTCCGGAATGGTCGCGCCGCGCGAGCTCGGCCGCGAGCTTGAGGCGTTGGGCTTCGCCCCCGGACAGCGTGTTGGCGGCCTGGCCGAGTTTGAGGTAGCCGAGGCCGACTTCGGCGAGCGTCCGGAGTTTTTCGGCGAGCTTCGGCTGGGCGCGGAAGACTTCGGCGGCCTCGTCGACCGACAGGCCGAGCGCGTCGGCGATGCTGAGCCCCTTGAAACGCACCTCGAGCGTCTCGCGGTTGAAACGTCGGCCGGCGCAGCTGGGGCAGTCGACGAACGTCTCGCCGAGGAACTGCATGTCGAGCGCGACCGACCCTTCGCCGGCGCAGGTCTCGCAACGGCCGCCGCGGACGTTGAAGCTGAAGCGGCCGGGTCCGTAGCCGCGGGCCTTGGCGAGGGGGAGCGCGGCCCAGAGGTCGCGCATGAGGTCCATGAGGCCGGTGAAGGTCGCCGGGTTCGAACGCGGGGTGCGCCCGATCGGCTCCTGGTCCACCGCGGTGAAGGCGGTGACCTGTTCGAGGCCTTCGAGGGCGGCATGGCGACCGGGGACGACCTTGGCGCCGTTGATCCTGCGGGCCGCGGCGGCGGAAAGGATGTCGATCGCGAGCGTGCTCTTGCCGGAGCCGGAGACGCCGCAGACGACCGTGAGCGCCCCGACCGGGAAGGATGCGGTTACGTCCTTGAGGTTGTTCTCGGTGGCGCCTCGGACGGTGATGGCGGCCTTGCCGATGGGCTTGCGCTTCACGATACCTGCGAGCGTGGCGCGCCCCGAGAGGTAGGCGCCGGTGCGGGAGCTCGCGTGCGCCGCGCAGGCCTGCGGCGGGCCTTCGAAGATGATGCGTCCGCCGTCGACCCCGGCCCCCGGCCCCATCTCGACGAGGTGGTCGGCGGCGAGCATCATGTCGCGGTCATGTTCGACCACGAGGACGGTGTTGCCGAGGTCGCGCAGCCCGTGGATCGAGCCGATGAGGCGCTGATGGTCGCTCGGGTGCAGGCCGATGCTGGGTTCGTCGAGGACGTAGGTCACGCCGACGAGCCCGAGGCCGAGCTGCGTGGCGAGGCGGACGCGCTGGGCTTCGCCGCCCGAGAGCGAGCCGCATTCGCGGTCGAGGGTGAGGTAGCCGAGGCCGGCGTCGTCCAGGAACGCGAGCCGCTGCTCGAGCCCGCGGCGGGCTTCTTCCGCCGGCATCACGCCGGGATGCTTCGCGAGCTGCCTGGTGAACTCCAGCGCGGCCGGGATCGTCATCGCGAGGAACTCGGCCATGGTCTTGCCGTTCAAGCGCAACGACAGGGCGGAGGGGGAGAGGCGGCGGCCCTCGCAGCCGGCGCAGACGGAGCCCGCCTGGAACTGCAGCAGGCGCTGCCGGAGGGATTCGCCGGTGGTGGTGCGATAGGCGTGTTCGAGCTCGGTGAACATCCCCGTCCAGACGGTCTCGACGGGCTTGCGCCCCTTGGGCGGCGGCAGCAGGAATTTCCGCTTCGGGTCGCCGTGCAGGAGCAGGTCGCGGACGGCCTTGGGTAGCTCGCGCCACGGCGTCTTCAGGTCGAACGGCACCTGCTCGGCGAGCGCCCGGATGATCGCGTTGCGACGGATGAGCGTCTTGCGCGTGGCGCATTTCCAGGGCTTCACCACGCCGTCGTGGAGCGAGAGCGTTTCGTCGCGGACCGACAGGCTTTCCTGGAAACGCATCTGCCGGCCCAGTCCGCCGCAGTCCGGGCAGGCGCCTTCGGGGTGATTATGCGAAAGCGCCCGCGGGCTGATGGGTTCGTACGTCTCGCCGCAGTGCTCGCAGGCGAGGTGGAGCGAGAGGACGTGTTCCTCCCATCGTCCGTCCCGTTCGGCGAGCACGACCGCCCGGTGCCGGCCCTCGCGGAAGGCGAGTTCCAGGGAGTCGGCCAGGCGGCTGCGCTGGTCGGCGCCGGCGACGATGCGGTCGACCACGACGTCGAGCTGCCGGGTTTCGCGGCCGGTCAGCAGGCCGGCGGCTTCCTCCAGCGTGGCCACCGTGCCGTCCACGCGGACGCGGGAGAAACCGCGACGGCCGAGGTCGGCGGCGGCTTCGAGCAGCACCGAGGGTCTGTCCTTGGCGACGGGGGCGACGACCATCAGGCGGGTGCCGGCAGGGATGGCTTCGAGGGCGCGGAGGTTGTCGTCGAGCGAGCGGCGCCGGACCGGGTGTCCGTCCTTCAGGCAGCGGCGGTCGCCGGCGATGATCCAGAGGGGCCGCGCGTGGTCGGCGATCTCCGTGAGCGTGGCGACTGTGGAGCGGGGGTTGGTGTTACCGCCCGTGCGCTGGGCGATGGCGATGACGGGCGAGAGGCCCCGGATGAAATCCACGTCGGGCCGCGGGGCGGCGTCCAGCATCCCGCGGGCTTTGGCGGAAAGGGACTCGAGGTACTGCCGGCTGCCCTCCGCGTGCAGGGTGTCGAACGCCAGGGAAGACTTGCCCGAGCCGCTCACCCCGGTGATCACGGTCAGCCGGCCCCGGGGGATGGCCAGTTCGACGTCCTTGAGGTTGTGGGTGCGGGCTCCCTTGATGTGGATGGGCGGGTTCAGGACGTCCCACGATAGTCCGTCCGACTCCCGGGAGAAGGCGGAAGTGGCCGACCGTTAATAACTCATCCCTTAATCCGCTTCAAACCGCCGGGCGGAAACCTCAGAGTGAGGGTTATGCCACGCCTCCTGCTCGCCCTCCTGGTCCTCTTCGCCGCGCGTGCGTCCGCGGACAAGCTCGAGCCCCGCATCCTTTTCCTCGGCGACAGCATCACTTACGGCGGCAACTGGACGGTCTACGTCGAGTCCGCCATCCGCGCGCAGAAGGGGCTCTCCCGGGCGACGATCGTCAACATGGCGCTCTCGAGCGAGACGGCTTCGGGGCTCTCCGAGCCGGGCCATGCCGGCGGCGCCTTCCCGCGGCCGGACGTGCATGAGCGCCTCGGCCGGGTGCTCGCTGAATTCAAGCCCACGCTCGTGATCGCCTGCTACGGGATCAACGACGGCATCTATCAGCCGCTCGATCCGCAACGGCAGCTCGCTTTCCAGGACGGCATCATCCGCCTCCGGCTCGCGTGCGTCCGCGCGGGCGCGCAGGTGGTGCTCGTGACGCCGCCGCTCTACGCGCCGGACAACCGCGCGAAGGATGCGGCCGACTACGACGGCGTGATGGAAGCCTACGGCGCGTGGCTCGTGGCGCAGCGCGCTTCCGGCTGGCAGGTGATCGACATCCACCATGCGTTGCACCAGGCGGTCGCCGCGGCGAAGCGAGCCGATCCCGCTTTCGTCTACGCGAAGGATAATCTGCACCCTGGCGAGCAAGGGCATCTCTTCATCGCCCAGGCCGTGTGGCGCTCGCTGGCGCCGATGATGCGCTGGAAGCCGGAAACGACTTTCGCGACCGGCCCCAAGCTGGCCAAGCTGCGTGACCATTCCGTGATCCTGCGCGATGCCTGGCTCACGCGTACCGGGCACAAGCGTCCCGGGGTCAAGGGAGGCCTGCCTTTGGCGGAAGCGGAGGCCCTGGCGGCCAAGGTTTTGGCCGACTATCTCGATTAAAAGGCATTTTTAGTCGAATTAGGCAGGTCGGACGGGGTGGGGCTATTGCCCAAGAAACACCCTTCCGACACGGATTCGTAACAATGCCATGGGATGATGCCTGTGCTTTCCAACCACATGCATACCTCCCTCAAGTCCCTCGCGCTGCTCGCCCTCACGGCGACCGCCGTCTCCGTGCAGGCCGCCGACGCGGTCACCGTCGATCCGAAGCTCCCGGCCTACGCCGTCGCTTCCGGCGTCTCCGGCAACCTGAACTCGGTCGGCTCCGACACCCTCAACAACCTGATGACGTTCTGGGGCGAAGGCTTCAAGGCCCAGTATCCTAACGTGAAGATCCAGGTCGAAGGCAAGGGCTCGGGCACCGCTCCGGTCGCCCTCGCTTCCGGCGTCGCCCAGGTCGGCCCGATGAGCCGCGAGATGAAGAGCACCGAGATCAACGCCTTCGCCGCCAAGTTCGGCCACAAGCCGACCCGCATCGCCGTCGCCATCGACGCCCTCGCCGTTTTCGTCCATAAGGACAACGCCATCAAGGGCCTCTCCCTCAAGCAGGTCGACGGCATCTTCGCCTCGACCCGCAAGCGCGGCGGTCAGGACGTCGTCACCTGGGGCGACCTCGGCCAGAAGGGCGCCCTCGCCGGCAAGACCGTCTCGGCCTTCGGTCGTAACTCCGCCTCCGGCACCTACGGCTTCTTCAAGGAAGTCGCCCTCAAGAACGGCGACTTCAAGGACACCATCAAGGAGCAGCCCGGCTCCTCTTCCGTCGTCCAAGGCATCGCCGCCGACGTCGGCGCGGTCGGCTACTCCGGCATCGGCTACGCCACCTCCGGCGTCCGCGCCCTCGCCCTCTCGGCGGATGACAGCGGCAACTTCGTCGAGCCCAACTACGCCAACTGCCTCAACGGTTCCTACCCGCTGTCCCGCTACCTGTACGTCTACGTCAACAAGGCTCCGTCCCGCCCGATGGACAAGCTCACCAGCGAGTTCATCACCTTCGTGCTCTCGAAGCAGGGCCAGGAGATCGTGATCAAGGACGGCTACTTCCCGCTGCCCGCCGACGTCGCCGACGAAGGCCGCGCCTCGCTGAAGTTCTATAGCGCCGAATAAGCTTGGTCTCGAAGCCGTATCGCCGCCACCACGCCCTCCGGGGTCGGTCTGCAAAGCGTGGCGATACGGTCTCGGGTCCTCCCAAGGCGGGGTCTCCCCGCCTTACCCTTTAATAGGAAATCCGACACCCGACCGTCACCTGATGGCAACTTCCGACCCAAAGCCTTCCGCCGCGGCCGCGCCTGAGTCCCGTTTCACGGTCAGCCCGTTCACGCTCGCGGTCGACCGCTGGATGGGCCGCCTGATCCGCTTCGGCGGCGTCGGCGTGGTGCTCGCGGTGTTCGGGATGCTGGCCTTCCTGGTCTTCCAGGTCTTCCCGCTCTTCGTCGGTGCCAAGGTCTCTCCGGCGGCCGCCCTGACGGTGCCGGCCGACGCGGTCGCCTTCGGTGAGGACGAATACGGCGCGCTGCCCTTCGTCGTCCGGCGCGACGGCGGCATCGTCTGCCTGCGCGCCGCGGACGGCGGCAAGGTCCTCGAATGGACCCCGGCCGTCGGCGCCCGTCGCGTGACGGCCGTCCGCAGTTATCCGCGCACGGGACTGGTCTTCCTCGGGCTGTCGGATGGCTCGGTCCAAGAGGTCCGCGTCGCCTATCGTTCGACGTTCGACGAAGCCGGCAAGCGCACGGTCGAGCCGGTGGTCACGGCCTTGGAGCCGGTGGCGATCGGCCGTCCCGGCCTGCCTTGCCTCGATGTCTGGAACGCCAAGGGTTCGCAGTCGCGTCTCCTGATCGTTCGTCAGGAAGAGGCTGGCAAGCCGCTCCTGACCGCGGTGCGTCTCACCGAGCGCAAAGGACTCGGCGGGCGCGGCAAGGTGACCGTGAGCCCGCCGTTCGTCGTGGCGGCGGACGCGCCTTCGGTCGAACATGTCCTCCTGCCTTCCACGGCGGAGTCGCTCATCGTGGTCGGCCGTTCCGGCGAGGTGCGCGCCTATGCCGATGACGGGACGACGTTCGGCCTGCTGCAGACCTTCGTTCCGTTCAAGGATTCGGCCGACCCTGCCGTCGCCGCCGCCGGGCTGATCTTCGGCAATGTCTCGGTGGTGTTCGTCGACCGCGCCGGCGCCCAGCAGGTCTGGTCGATGTATCCGCAGGTCCAGCCGGACGGCCTGAGCCAGCGCCGCTGGGGTAAGATCCATGACGGCGAGCGCCTGGCCGGGGCGGGGCAGGGCGTCTACGCCGCCGAGTCCAATAAATGCTACCTCGCCGTGGCGGGCGGGCGCCTGCAGCTCACCAACATGACCACGGGCACGCTCCGCTGGGAAGGCGAGGCTCCTGCCGGCGGCATCCGTCAGGTGGCCTTCGCGACGGCTTACGACCGCTTCACGGTGCTTTCGGCGGACGGCAAGCTCCTCCGTTGGGACGTCGTCGACCATCATCCGGAGTCCTCCTGGAAGACTTTCTTCGGCAAGATCTGGTACGAGGGCGCCACCGGCCCGGCCTATTCCTGGCAGTCGAGCGCGGGCTCCGACGAGTTCGAGCCGAAGTACTCCCTCGTCCCGCTCTTCTATGGCACGGTCAAGGGCACCTTCTACGCCTTGCTGTTCGCGTTGCCGATCGCGCTCACCGCGGCGGTCTACGTCTCGCAGTTCCTCCGCCCCGAATACCGTCAGGTCGTCAAGCCGGTGATGGAGGTCATGGCCTCCTTGCCCTCCGTCGTGCTCGGCTTCCTCGCCGGCCTCTGGCTGGCTCCGCTGGTCGATCCGCGCCTGATCTCGCTGTTCTGCGCCATCGGGATCCTCGCGCCCGCCGCGCTGTCCGCCGGTTTCCTCTGGTCCGTGCTGCCGCAGCCGGTCCGCCGGCAGGTGAAGCCTGGCATGGAATTCCTCTGGCTGCTGCCCTTCCTGGCGCTCTGCGCCTGGGCGGCCTGGCAGGCGGGCCCGTCCGTCGAAGCCGCCTTCTTCACCGTCAAGGACAGCGCGTCGGGCCTGCCGGTCGCCGATTTCCGCGAATGGTGGCGGCAGACCACGGGCGAGACCTACGATTCCCGCAACTCCCTCGTCGTCGGCTTCGTCATGGGCTTCGCCGTCATCCCGATCGTCTTCACGATCGCCGAGGACGCGCTGTCCAACGTGCCGAACTCCCTCGTCTCGGGCTCCCTGGCCCTCGGTGCGAGCCGCTGGCAGACGGTCTGGAGCGTCGTCGTCCCGACTGCCATCTCGGGCATCGTGTCCGCGGTGATGATCGGTTTCGGCCGGGCCATCGGGGAGACGATGATCGTCGTGATGGCCACGGGGAACACCGCGGTCATGGACGCCAATCCGTTCAGCGGCATGCGCACCTTGTCGGCCAACATCGCCGTCGAGCTGCCCGAGGCCGCCGCCGGCCACACGCATTTCCGCGCGCTGTTCCTCGGAGCCTGCTGCCTCTTCCTGCTCACCTTCGTGATCAACACCCTCGCCGAAGTCCTGCGCCAGCGCCTGCGCGAGCGCTATAAAGTCGTCTGACCATGGCCAATCCTTCCGACAGCAGCACGCCCCGGGGCGAAGCCTTCGTCTGGTTCACCGGCCTCGGCCTCATCGTCGGCCTCGGCATGGTCGTCGGGCTGCTGGCCTTGGTCCTGATGAACGGCGCCACGGTCTTCTGGGCCCCGCAGGTTCCGGTCGCCCAGGTCGACGACGGCCGCGTGCTCATCGGGCAGCTCGCCCAGCGCCGCATCCGCGCGGGTTCGCCCGCCGATCACCCGCGCTATGAGCGGCAATATCAGGTCGGTCTCCGGGAACTGAACGGCAATTCCTACCTCTGGGTCGACGAGTCCAAGATCAAGTCCGAGGACTTCCCGGCCGACATCCTCGGACTGGAGCGCGTCGAGAACGGTCCGGCGTTCGTCCGTCCCCGGTCGCTGCGCAAGTCCGACGGCCGCACCATCCTCATCGCGGACCCCGCGTTCGAAGAATCTTTCCAGGCCGAGGTGGCCGCGGCCGCGGTCGTGCGCGAGAAGCTCGTCGAGATCACCCGTCACCGGATCGGCGACGTCAACGCGGCCATGGACAAGGCCCGGGTCGCGCTCCGTCGGGCCGAGGACCTCAAGCTGGCCGAGGAGGCCGCGGGACTGCGCAAGGAGATCGCGGGGCTCGACGCCCGTTTCGCCGCCCTGCAGGAGGAAGCCAAGCTGGTCGTCGCCGGCGGCGCCGTCGCCTCGCTCGTCTCGCAGGACGCCGGCGGCCGCGAGGTCGTCGTGCCGCTGACCCAGGTCATCCGGGGCTGGTTCCCCAACCGCCTCGACACCTGGGGGCGCGTGCGGCTCTTCGCCTCCCGTCTCGGCGAATTCCTCTTCGACGAACCCCGCGAGGCCAACACCGAAGGCGGCCTGATGCCCGCGATCTTCGGCACGCTCGTCATGACCGTGTTCATGAGCCTGCTCGTGACGCCTTTCGGGGTGATCACCGCCATCTATCTCCGGGAATACGCCCGGCAGGGGATGCTGCTGCGCGTCGTGCGCATCAGCGTGAACAACCTCGCCGGCGTGCCTTCGATCGTCTTCGGCGTCTTCGGCCTGGGCTTCTTCGTCTACGTCCTCGGCGGCTCGATCGACCAGCTCCTCTTCTCCGATCAGCTCAAATACAACAACAACACCCCGGTCTTCGGCACGGGCGGCCTGCTGTGGTGCTCGCTGACGCTCGCGCTGATGACCTTGCCGGTGGTCATCGTGGCGACCGAGGAAGCCTTGGCGGCCGTCCCCCGTGGCATGCGCGAGGCTTCCCTCGCGACCGGAGCCTCGAAGTGGCAGACCATCCGTGACATCCTGCTGCCGGCCTCCGCCCCGGGCATCCTGACGGGCGTCATCCTCGCCATGGCCCGCGGCGCCGGGGAGGTCGCCCCGCTCATGCTGGTCGGCGTGGTGAAGCTCGCCCCGACGCTGCCTTTCGACGGTTCCGCGCCTTTCCTGCACATGGACCGTAAGTTCATGCACCTGGGTTTCCATGTGTATGACCTCGGCTTCCAGTCGCCGGACTCCGATGCGGCGCGGCCGATGGTGTTCGCCACGACGCTCCTGCTCATCGTCCTGGTCGTCTGCCTGAACCTCGGGGCGATCTGGATCCGCAACCGTCTCCGCGCCCGTTACAAGGGCGCCTCCTTCTGACCACCCAGCCCTTCTCATGTCCGCCACCATGAACCCGCCTTCCTCCTCCCGCATCAAGGTCCGCCCCGCCGCCGAACGCGAAGGCCGCAAGGACTACATCAGCATCCGCGATTTCGGCTTCTGGTACGGGGAGAAGAAGGCCCTCGACGCCATCTCCCTGGACATCCCCGAGCGCCAGGTCGTGGCCTTCATCGGTCCCTCCGGCTGCGGGAAATCCACGCTCCTGCGCAACCTGAACCGGATGAACGACCTCGTCGACGGCATCCGGCACGAGGGCGACATCACCATCAACGGGCGTTCGATCTACGACCCCGGCCTGGAAGTCATCTCCCTCCGCCGCCGCGTCGGCATGGTCTTCCAGAAGTCCAACCCTTTCCCCAAGACCATCTTCGAGAACGTCGTCTACGCGCTCCGCGTCGTCGGCGTGCGCGACCGCGCCGTCCTCGAGGAGGCCTGCGAGACTTCGCTGCGGAAGGCCGCGCTCTGGGATGAGGTCAAGGACCGCCTGAACGACAGCGCCCTGGGCCTGTCCGGCGGCCAGATGCAGCGTCTCTGCATCGCCCGCGCCATCGCCAACCGGCCGGAGATCCTGCTGATGGACGAACCTTGCTCGGCGCTCGACCCGATCGCGACCGGCAAGATCGAGGAGCTCATCCACGAGCTCAAGGAGCAGTTCACCATCGTCATCGTGACGCACTCGATGCAGCAGGCCGCCCGCGTGTCGGACCGCACGGCCTTCTTCTACCTCGGCAAGCAGGTCGAATACGACACCACCGAGAAGATCTTCATGAATCCGTCGCAGGCCCAGACCGAGGCGTACATCTCGGGCCGCTTCGGTTGATTTCCAAGAAACCACGACCATGCAACGCTTCTTCCACGACGAACTCCGCCAGCTCCGGGACGACCTGATCCTGATGGGCGAGCGTTCGCTCGACATGACCCGCCTCGTGCTCCGCGCCGTCGAGAACGGCGACGATTCCCTGGCCCTACAGGTCCGCGGCATGGACGACCGCGTCGACGAGCTCGAGAAGCGCGTCGACCGCGAGATCATGCGCTACCTGACGCTGTTCGGTCCGATGGGGAGCGACGTCCGCCTGCTCCTCGCCGCCCGGGACATCGGCCATGACCTCGAGCGCATCGCCGACGAGGCCTCGGTCATCGCCAAGCGCGCCATGGTCATCTCCGAGCGCGGCCCGCTCAAGAGCCTCCTGCATGTCCCGTCCGAAGGCGTCATCGCCTGCGAGGTCCTGCGGCTGGCGCTCGACAGCTTCATCGAAGGCGACCTCGCCAAGGCCCGTCTGGTGCTGCAGCGGGACGCCGAGATCGACGCCCTGAACCGCCGGAACTACGAAGAGCTCTTCGGCAAGACCGGCGACGCCGCCAAGGTTTCGGCCTCGCACGTCGAACTGATCTTCATCTCCAAGGCGCTTGAACGCATCGGCGACCATTCGAAGAACATCGCCGAGCAGGTCATCTTCCTCCTCTCCGGGGAGGACGTCCGTCACGCCCGCTGAGCCGTCCCCGGGAAAAGTCCCCCTTGTCGGGGGACTTTCCTGTGGTATGATGATGGGATGGAAGTCGCCCGCCGTCTCGGAGTCTTGGTCCTCGAATGGGGTTCGCTCGCCCTGGGGGTCTTCCTGGCCAAGTATTTCGGCTTCCTCAACTACGGCGACCCCGTGACCCTGGCGGTCGTCGCGGTCGTGCTCGGGCTGTTCAACTCTTTCCTACGTCCCTTCCTCCTCGCGATTTTCATGATCGTCTCGATTCCGATCCTGATCCTGACGCTCGGTCTCGGGGCCTACCTGGTGCTCTTCCTCACCAACGGGGCCATCCTCGCCCTGACGGACAGCCTCATCAAGGACTTCCAGTTGCTCAACTGGGCGATGTCGACCCTCACGATCTCCATCACCTCCTGGATGATTTCTTCCTCCGTCGGCATCGATCAGCTCAAGCCGCTGCGCCGGGCCAACGAAGCCAAGGCCAACGCCCGGAAGGCCAAGGACGACGCCATCGACATCTGAGAGACGAGCGAGGCTCGCCAGGGGGAGGGACAGGGGGTGGGGTAGGGGTGGATTAAAACAACGGACGCATCAGGATCGCAGCTGCTCGTTATGCCTGCGGTCTGGCTTGTCCTACCCCAACCCCTATCCCGACCCCCACCCCTCATCGGTCAGTCTTGCCAATCCGCCGGGAGTCCTTTGCTTGGGGGCTCCACGCCATGTCGAATCCCGCTCTCTCCTCCTGGGCCCGCAACGTCGCCCCTTCACCGACCCTCGCCGTCGATGCCAAGGCGAAGGCTCTCAAGGCCGCTGGCAAGGACGTCGTCGGCTTCGGCGTCGGCGAGCCCGACTTCGACACCCCGCAGTTCGTCAAGGACGCCTGCGCCAAGGCCCTCGCCGAAGGCCAGACCAAGTATGCCCCCACGCCGGGCATCCCCGCTCTCCGCAAGGCCATCGCCGAAGACTACACCCGTCGCGGCTTCACCGGCATCGCCGACGCCAACGTCGTCGTCTCCCCGGGCG
>JACCDV010255690.1_pt1 | contig 11594 bp, 11 predicted proteins | sample 7446131 | NCBI WGS metagenome assembly JACCDV01 (sample SAMN15323448, study PRJNA562643) | freshwater metagenome | isolation source: river surface water | place: USA:Blue River Watershed | collected 2017-08-17
CTGCTGAAGGAAGTGGGACTCGAGGAGTTCCACGACAGGATGGTGAAGGTTCTTTCGGGAGGACAGAAGCGACGCCTTGCCCTGGCCATGGAGCTTGTCAGCAGTCCCCCCATCCTGCTCTGTGACGAGGTCACCAGCGGGCTGGATCCCCAATCCGAGGAAGAAATCGTGGGACTACTCCGCAGGGTCGCCCACGAGGGGAAGCGGCTTGTCATTTCCGTGACGCACAGCCTGAAAGACATCGACTCCTATGACAAGGTGGTGGTGCTTTACAAGGGGGTGCTTGCCTACGAGGGGATGCCCGGCCATCTCACCCATTATTTCAGCGCCGAGGCTCCGGAAAAAATCTACTCCCGGCTTGAGGAACGCGATGCCGAGGGATGGCAATCCTCTTGGAACAAACATGCCGGTGCCTTTTCGTCCGATGATACCAACGAGGTCACCGGGGAGCATCGCCCCGCCCCCGCCATTGTCTGTCCCGAGTGCGGTCACACGGCCGAATCAGGCATCAGGTTTTGCGGTGATTGCGGGGCAAGAATCGGATCGGGTGCCGCGGAGACGGATGCAGCTTCCGGTGAGAGGCACCCCGGATTCCTGAGTCAATTGATCACGCTGATGGGAAGGCGGGTGAAGATTTTTTTCCGCAGCCCGGGCCAGTTGTGGTTGCAGGCAGGCTTGATTCTGGGCTTTCCATGCATGGTGGCGATCTTTGGATGGAACGGTCTGCCGCAGGTCAAAAACCTGGGAATGGGTCTTGATCTGAACGTGATCCAGCAGCTCACCGAGGCCAGGGACTTTCTCATTCAGGCCAGCAAGGTGGGGAGTCTTGTCTCGGGGATCGTCATGTTCGAGGTGATCCTACTCACCCTCATGGGAGCGAATAACTCCGGAAGGGAAATCGCAGCCGAGCGTGGGATCTTTGAGAAAGAGAAGCTCTCCGGTTTGGATCCCGGAGCCTACCTGCTCAGCAAGCTCCTTTATCTGGGTATCCTCTCCGCCGTGCAGTCTTGCTGGATGGGGATGTTTGTCCACTACACCTGCTCCTTTCCCGGGGACCTGCTTCCCCAGCTGATATTCCTGTTCCTGGTGAACTTTGCCATGACCTCCATCTGCCTTGCCGTCTCCTCCTTCATGGCGACATCAGAGCAGGCTTCCTTGGTCTCCATCTATCTGGTGGGCTTTCAGCTGCCTCTTTCCGGAGCCGTCCTTGCACTTCCCGCTTGGCTGGGACCTCTGGTCAGGCCCTTCATTTCAGCTTACTGGAGCTGGAGCGGGATGTTGGAGACCCTCAAAGGGGAGCGTTACTATGACATTGTCAGGATGGTGATACAGACCGGTCTCTCCGCGGCGGATCTCTGTCTCATGGTTCTTTTGCTTCATGTTTTTGCCGGTATCGTGCTGGCCTACCAGGGGTGCCGCCGGACAAGAATGGAGTAGTTTCGGGCCTCCAAGTGTCTCTTGAATCCTCTGGGATTGACTCTCTGAAGACTGCGGATTACAGGTAAGTTAATGACGCGAGCCGCCCACGAATCAGGGGATGCCGGAGATCTTCTCAAGAACTCCAGCCTTTATCGCGAGTTCCTTGCTGAGCGGGACGAGATTCTCCGCCACAAATGGTTCGAGAGTGAAAAAGCCGGCAAGGATATCGGCTTCGAGAGGGCTCTTCTGGACTGGATGCTCAAGCACCGCACGACCTGGAGACAGGCAAGGATGGCCTCCAAAGGGATGAACTGATCAATATCCCTTTGAAAATCCTTTAAGGAGATCCAGCGAGGCCTCCAAGGAAGAATGAAAACTGACCAGAAACAATCACAGTCAACCACCACCGGGCCGGCCTCCGTCACGACGGAAACCCCGGTGATGGACGCCGATGCGATCCGCAAGGCGATCCGCCGGATCGCACACGAGATCATCGAGCAGAATCACGAGCTCTCCCGCCTTGTGATCGCGGGTATTCCGACGCGAGGAAAGGTTGTCGCCGAACGCATCGCGGCCCACATTTCCGAGATCGAGGGGGTGCATCCCGTCTTGGGAACGGTCGACGTCTCGATGCACCGCGATGATCTGGCCACCCGCGTCCGGGTGAGCCTACTCGAATCGACGGAGCTTCCACTCGACCTGGACGGTCGTCCGCTCGTCCTGGTGGATGATGTGCTCTATACGGGGCGCAGTTGCCGGGCCGCCATGGATGCCGTGGCCTCCTTCGGCCGTCCCTCACGCATCCAGCTTGCCGTGCTTGTGGACCGCGGTCACCGCGAACTCCCCATCCGTGCCGACTTCGTCGGTAAGAATGTCCCCACCTCCTCCTCGGACAAGGTCAGGGTACGGTTTCAGGAAACGGATGGCGTTCCCGACTCCGTCTCGATCGTTCACCCCGCACCGACCGCCTCATGAGCACCCCCTGGAAGCACAAGGATCTCGTCAGTCTCGCCGCCCTCGAGCCGGGTGAACTCATCACTCTTCTCGACACCGCCACGGCGTTCAAGGGGGTGGGGGAGAGGAATCTCAAGAAAGTTCCGGCCCTGCGCGGCAAAACCTTGGTGAACCTCTTCGTCGAGCCGAGCACCAGGACGAGGATTTCCTTCGAGTTGGCCGCCATGCGCCTCAGTGCGGATGTGGTGAATATTTCGGCAACCGCCTCAAGCCTTGAAAAAGGGGAAACACTTCTTGATACCGCACGCAATCTGGAGGCCCTCCGGGCGGATATGATCGTGATCAGGCACAAGTCGGCGGGAAGCGCCCGCTTCCTCGCGGAGAGACTGAAAGCCTCTGTCATCAATGCCGGTGACGGTGCCCACGAGCATCCCACCCAGGGCCTTCTGGATGCCTTCACGATCCGGGAGAAACTCGGAAAGCTCGAGGGTGTCCGCGTGGCGATCGTGGGCGACATCCTCTTCAGTCGCGTTGCCCGATCCAACATCCACATCCTGACAAAGCTCGGGGCGAAGGTGACGCTCGTCGGTCCCCCGACGCTCGTCCCCAGCTCTTTCGAGGGGCTGGGCGTTTCCGTCGCCCACAGCATCGACGAGGTGATCGGGGAGACGGATGTCGTGAACCTCCTCCGCATCCAGCACGAGCGCCAAAGGAAGGAGTACTTCCCGGGAGTCGGCGAGTACACCTCCCGCTTCGGGCTCACCCGGAAACGGGCCGCCCTTCTCCGCAATGATTGCCTGATCATGCATCCCGGTCCCATGAACAGGGGAGTTGAGATCGACAGCGATGTCGCCGACAGCGGGCGCAGCGTCATCCTCGATCAGGTGACCAACGGTCTCGCCGTTCGGATGGCGGTCCTTTACCTCTGCTCCGGAGGCGCTCCCATCGCTCCCGGCACCCTTTCATGAGCAATTCACTTCACATCAAGGGGGGGCGACTCATCGACCCCGCCAACGGAACCGACGAGATCCGCGACCTTTTCGTGGATGACGGGGTGATCGTTGATGAGAAGCCTTCCCGGGCCTCCGTCATTGAAGCTTCGGGCCGGGTCGTCACCCCAGGACTCATCGACATCCATGTCCATTTCCGCGAGCCAGGCCAGTCCCACAAGGAGACCATCGCCACCGGTTCCAGATGCGCCGCAGCTGGCGGATTCACCACGGTGGTCTGCATGCCCAACACCTCCCCGGTGGCCGACAGTCCGGCCACGATTTCGTGGATTCAGGAGAGGGCGGCATCCTCCGCCTGCGTGAATGTATTCTGCACCGGAGCGATCACGAGGGGGCTTGAGGGGGAGGAGATGGCCCCGATCGGCGCCCTTGCCTCGGCCGGTGTCGTGGCGCTCACCGATGACGGCCGCTGCGTTCAGAATCACGGCGTGATGCGCCGTGCTGTCGAGTACGCGCGCCAGTTTGGCCTCCCGGTGATGGATCACTGCCAGGAGGCGACCTTGAGCGCCGACGGCGTGATGAACGAGGGTGAGTGGAGCACGAGGCTCGGTCTTCCCGGATGGCCTTCCATTGCCGAGGACCTGATCGTCGCCCGTAACATCCTCCTTTCCGAGGAAACCGGTCACCCCATCCATTGCCAGCACATCAGCTCCGCCCGCAGCGTCCGCCTGCTCCGTGAGGCCCGCCGCCGCGGGGTTCCCATCACGGCCGAAGCCTGTCCCCACCACATCTGCCTGACCGACGGTGACCTGAAGACCTTTGACACGAACTTCAAGATGAACCCGCCTCTCAGGACGCAGGCCGATATCGACGAGATCATCGCAGGCATTGCGGACGGGACGATCACGATCCTTGCGAGCGACCATGCCCCTCATGCCCCTTACGAGAAGGAGGTCGAGTTTGACCGCGCTCCCTTCGGAATTCTCGGATTGGAAACGGAATTGCCAGTCTTTCTGGAAATCCTCCTGCACCAACGGAAGGCCCTCTCCCTGCAGCAGATCATCGCGATGCTCACCGTGAATCCGGCCAAGTTGCTCAATCTCGACAGGGGGACCCTCTCCGTTGGCGCTCCCGCCGACATCACGATCCTCAATCCCGATCACGCCTGGACCTACGATAAGAACGAATCCCCCTCCCTCTCCCGCAACACCCCCTTCCATGGCATGCCACTGCGGGGACGCGCCCTTTCCACGATCGTCGGCGGCAAGGTCGTCTGGGATCTGGAATCGGGTTTCAGAACCTGAAGTTTCACAGGGATCGCAGGGATCGCAGGGATGAGGGGGGATCAACGGGGAGAATACCTCACTGTTCTTTCCTGATTTTTCTCCCACTCACAGCCTTCAGTCTTCAGGCTCTTAGCCTTTCCGTTTCATTCCAGTGAGTTCCTTCTCTCCCTTCACCCTTCTCAAGACCGATTCCTCCAGCAAGGCGCGCGCAGGCATCCTTCATACTCGCCGTGGCGATGTGGAGACCCCCGTCTTCATGCCCGTCGGCACGCAGGCCACCGTCAAGGCTGTCTCGCCGGAGGAACTCCGCTCCCTCGGGGCTAGGATCATCCTTGGAAACACCTACCACCTGCATGTCCGTCCGGGTGAATCCGTCATCCGGGATCTCGGAGGGCTGCATGGGTTCATGGGATGGGATCGCTCCATCCTGACCGATAGCGGCGGCTTTCAGGTCTTCTCCCTTTCCAAACTGCGCAGGATCACCGAGGAGGGGGTTCATTTTCAGAACCATCTCGACGGAACACCGACATTCATCGGGCCGGAGACCTCGATGCAGATCCAACGGGACTTGGGAAGCGATGTCGTGATGGCCTTTGACGAATGTCCTCCCTTTCCCTGCAGCCGTGAGGATGCGGAGAAGAGTCTTGAACTTACCACCCGGTGGGAGCGCCGTTCACGCGAATGGTGGCGGACCCAGCCGGAGGAGGGGAGGCCACTCCTCTTCGGCATCGTGCAGGGAAGCTCCTATGCGGACCTAAGGGAGAAATCCGCCCGCTCCCTGGTTGAGATCGGATTCGACGGCTATGCCGTGGGGGGTGTGAGTGTCGGGGAGCCCGAGCCCGAGATGATGAAGGCTGTGGAGTCGAGCGTCCCCTTCCTGCCGGAAAGCGCCCCGCGCTACGCCATGGGGCTTGGTACGCCGCCCCAGTTGGTCGAGATGGTGGCCCGTGGTGTCGACATGTTCGACTGCGTGCTTCCCACGCGGATCGCAAGGAACGGGACGGCTTTCACGGCGAAGGGGACGGTCAATCTCAAGAATGCCCCTTTTGCCCGCGACCCCCTCCCGATCGAGGAGGGATGCACCTGTCCGGCCTGCACGACCTTCTCACGCGCCTATCTGCGTCATCTCGTAAAGGCGGAGGAGATCCTGGGGCTCAGGCTGATCACGCTGCACAACCTCCACTTCTACCTGACGCTCATGAGGAAGATCCGCTCCTCCGTGCTGGACGGATCGTTCGCGGAGTTCCGGAAGGAGTTTGTGTCCGGTTACCGCGTGCACAACGCTCCCGGGGAATAAAAAAGGCGTGGTTTTGACAACCACGCCTTTCAGGAAAAATCTCTTTCCGCGGCTTTACCAGCTCTGGCTGGTGTACTGGCGCGAGTAATCGTACTTGGTCTCGAAACCAACCTCGGGAGGGAACTCGGAATAACCCGAATTAAGCCACTGGATGTTGTTTCCGTAGGGAGGCTGATAGGTGCCGTGGGAGGTGGGGAAGGGGAAGGTCACCACTTCAAACACACCGTATCCCAGACGGGCAAAGGTGCGTCCCAGACCGCGGACCAAGCCGTAGCTGAAGGCGGCGGAATTGCCTTCGGCATAATTCACATCGGACATGGAATCGAAGACCTCGGAGGAACCGTAGAGAACATTGCCGAGTCCGCGTCCCAGTTTGCGGGTGGGTCCCTGATCGGACTGGGGAGGAGCCTGGATGTCGGCCATCACCGCGGTCGTGCCGGCCAGAAGAGCGCAAAGGAGGAGGGGAAGAGTTTTCACGAGCTGCAAAAATGACTTTTTCAGGGTAGTGTTGGCAAGTCCAAATGAATGGACAGAGTAGTGTCCCGAATGCGGATTCACTGGGAAAATCCGGGTAGCGGTGGAACCGGGGCCACACCGAGGGGACGGATCCACTCCTGTTGGCCCTGATTGGCGTTTCCGGAGAGCTTGTACCCCGCAAAAAACATTTCCATCCTGGCGTCGATATTGTCGATGAAGTGAAGAATGGCCGCTTCGGGTGTCTTCGGAAGCACGGGAGAGCCGAATTCCAGTTGGCCGTGATGGGAGGCGATCAGGTGGAGCAAATGGAGCCTGACATGTTCCGAGGGGGGATCCATTGACTCCCATCCCACCTTGGGAAGTTCCCTCCAGAGTGAGTTGACGAGCTCGATCCCGATGGAGAGATGGCCCAGAAGCTCCCCCCTCAGCTCCGTTTCAATCCCGAAACCGTGTTCCGGAGGGCAGGTCTCCCAGAGTTTTCCCGTATCGTGGAAGAGAACCCCCGCGACGAGCAGGTCCCGGTTGAGTTCGGGATAGACGCCGCAGAGAGCAAGCGCGGCGTCCATCATGCGGGCCGTATGCTCCAGGAGTCCTCCCCGCCGGGCATGATGATTATTTCTGGCCGCGGCAGCCCTTCGGAAGCGGTTTCCGTGCTGTTCCAGGAAGCGGTTGCAAAGGACCTTGAGACGGATATCCCCGATACCTTCCACGGCTGCGGTGATCCGGGCAAATGCTCCGTCGAGCAGCGCCACCCTTTCCGGATTGCCCTCCAGGAGTGCCGCCCGAAGTTCCTCGCGTAGGGGAAGCATCTCCCATCCCCGGGCATCCAGTCCGAAGTTGCCGTTGTGCGAGAAATTCCCCCCGATGGCCGCGAAGTCGCCCTTCTCCATCGTGCCGCAAGCCTCGAATGCGGCACTATCGCTCCATGCCCGGAGCATCATGCTCTCGGTGGCGTCGCGGAACAGCACCTCGTAGAAGGGCTTCCCGTTGGCCGTATCCTTCCGGGTGATGCGGTCGATCTGGGCATGGACCTCCGCCTCGCAGGGAGAGTGATCCTTGGCTTGTCTCTTAAGCTCGGAAATGGAGAGGAGAGGCATCGGGAAAGGCTGAAGGCTGAAGGCCAAAGGCTGAAGGAAAATCTGATCGGACTTTCAGTCTAAACCGCTTCAGTCTTCAGCCTGAGATCCGTTGGATCACACGATCAGCATGCAGTCCCCGTAGCTGAAGAAGCGGTAACGTTCGCGGACGGCCTCGGCGTAGGCTCGCAGAATTGTTTCCCTGCCCGCCAAGGCGCTCACCAGCATCAGGAGTGTCGAGCAGGGGAGATGGAAATTGGTGAGGAGCGCATCGACGTGGCGGAAGGTGTGCTGCCCCGGCCTGATGAAGATCCCGGTGGATCCGGAGATTGCGGAAAGCGGGCCCGCAGGCTGCGACTCAAGCACCCTGATTGTCGTGGTGCCGACGGCGATGACGCGGCCTCGGGAGGCTTTGGTTGCGTTGATCCTGTCGGCAGTCGTCTTCGAGAGGGTATAGCGTTCCTCGTGCATGCGGTGCGAGGAGAGGTCATCCGTCTTCACCGGGAGGAATGTGCCGGCACCGACATGAAGCGTGATGAACTCATGGGGGAGTGCCGCAAGGATCTCGGGGGTGAAATGAAGTCCTGCCGTGGGGGCGGCAACGGATCCCTCCTCCCGGGCATAGACGGTCTGGTAGCGAACCTTGTCCTGATCATCCGCCGCCCTGTGGAAATAGGGTGGGATCGGCATCTCGCCATAATGGTCGAGATCGGGGGGGGAGGTGAACTCCAGCAGGCGATGCCCGTCCTCGAGGATCTCCAGCACGGTTGCCGTGGTCCCGGCTGTTTCCACGACGGCTCCGGGGCGCATTTTTTTTCCGGGGTTCACCATGGCCGTCCAGTGGAGGGCATCCCGTTTTTCCAGCAACAGCATCTCGATCCGACCGGATGAGTCATGCAGGCGAGCCGGAATCACGCGACTGTCGTTGAGCACGAGCAGATCATCGGGCCTCAGGAACGACGGAAGATCGGCAAAGCGGCGATGTGCGATCTCTCCTGAGTCTCGATGGAGCACCATCATCCGTGACTCATCCCTCCTCGGGGCGGGACGATCCGCCACAAGCTCCGGCGGCAGGTCGTAGTGGTAGTCGGAGAGGCGTGAGGACATGGGCGGGAGTGGTGACGGCAATAAGGAGAGAAGGACCACGTTTCACCGGACACTATTTTCAGGAAGCCCCTGTGCGGCAAGCATGGCGGCGCCGAAGACACCCGCGCTGTCTCCCAACCCGGGTCGGAGGAGGGGAGTGTCGAAGCGGTCGTTGAAGAGGTGGCGCTGCACGGCGGCGCGGGTTTCCGGCGTGTAGAGCATGTCGAGATTGCCGACCCCGCCGCCGATCACCACGGCATCGGGATCGAGCAGATTGATCACGGAGGCGAGGGCAGTGGCAAAGTTTTCTCGGAGGCGCTCCAGCGTTGCCATCGCCTTGGGTTCTCCCTGATCCGCCAAGAGAGCTATTTCGGCAAGAGGGAGTTTTCTGCCGGTGAGGCCGGTGTAATGGCGTTCCAACGCAGGACCGGAGCAAATCGTCTCCAGACATCCGGAGCGACCGCAGTAGCAGGGAGTCGATTCACCGGGGAGGGGATTGTGACCCCATTCTCCGGCGATCCCATGGGCGCCGCGAAGGACACGGTTATTGATCACGATCCCGCCGCCGACACCCGTTCCCAGAATGATGCCGAAAACAGATTCCTTCCCCCGTGCCGCGCCAAGTGTGGCCTCGGCGAGGGCGAAGCAGTTGGCATCGTTGGCAAGGATCACCTTGGTGCCAAGTGCTGCGGCGAGATCGGCTCCCAGAGGCATCCCATTCAGGCAGGCGGTGTTGGAGTTTTTCATGAGTCCCGTTCGTGGATCGCTCACACCCGGGGTGCCGATGCCGATGATATCGGGTCTTGTCATTGCTGAGGCCTCTTCCAGCATCCCGATTAGCAGGGCGATGCGGCCGATGAGATGGCCGTACCCTCCCGATGCCTCCGTTGGGATGCGCAGCCTCGCCACGGGAACCTCCGGTTGAGAGTGATCTAGGATCACACCCTCGATCTTGGTGCCGCCGAGATCGATGCCCCAAAGGGTAGGGAAGGAGGAGATCATCACTTGATGGGATGGCGAAAAGGCGAGAGAGGACAATCCGAATCGGCATTTTTCCCTCCTGAAAATCGCATTGACAGGAAACACCCCAAACCGAGAAAGTGTATACCTATGTCCACTGGAAAGATTTCCCCCATTTCCCTTCTCTCGGCACTGGCGTTGGTGCTGACCTCAACACAGGCCTTTGCCGGTGCCTCCAACAAGAGCGGCAATCCCTTCGGGAATGGTACCTTCTTCGGCAACGACGGCACCTTCAGTGCGGTTCTTCGTGGCAAGAACATGACGGGTGTGACGCAGTTCAGCACTTACTCCTCGGGCAAGATCACCACTGGATTCAACTCAATCACCAATGCGGCCACGGCCGATACGGCTGCAAACATTCCCGGCTCCGTTTCCGTCTATCTCAATGGTGTTTCCTATGTGGGGATTGCCAGCGGGGTGCTCGATCCCTCTGCCCAGACCATCTCGGCGGTATTTTCGAGCTTCTCGGTTAGGTCCGCCACCAACTTCGGTGTCAACCAAAACCTGACGAACAACACGCTGGCTAATACTTCCACGAATAGCGGTGCTGCGGGTTCAACGAATGCAACATCCACTTTGTCGTCATCCCTTTTAACAACCAATCTTTCCACAAATGCTAATATAACAAATTATCTTGTAAATACACCAACTAATATCACAAATACAGTATCTATATCAAACAATACTACTAACATTACAACAACAAATTTATTTAATCAGTTTTATGCATTTACAAATATTGGTTCAAATATTGCAGGTACCACCATTACGACTAATGCAGTGATAACCAATATCACTGCTACTAATACTAACCTAATAACTACTTTCACAACGACCACAAATTGGACTCCGTTTTATACCAACACCTTTATCGGGGTTTCTTCCAACAACACCAACAACAGTTCGGTCACGAATTCAATCACTGCCACCAATTCCGCCCAAACCAATAACCTGAACTCCTTGGTGATTTCCACCAACGGAAGCTCAATCAGCTACACGGCCGGCTTCTCGCAGAGCATTCTTGGTGGTGCCTTCACCGCCAATTTCCAGAACAAGTATCCCAATCAGACTTTTTACGGTGATGGATCCGTGACCACTCCTCAGGCAGTGGTGAACGGAACAAATACTTCGATTGTTGCCGATACGGTGACCTTCAATGTCAACGGAGTCAGGGTCTCCTCTTCCTCCTCGACCTATTATTAATTCTCAGAGCCCTTCCCGGAAGCCGGTGATGATTCCAAAGGGAAGGTTTTTAGCAATGCGATCACTGGAGAAGGGTTTTACCTTGGTGGAGTTGCTGGTCACGATCGGGATCATCGGTATCCTGATCGCACTGGCTCTCCCGACTTTCAAGATGGCGAGGGATAAGGCGGACGGCGTTGTCTGCGCTTCCCGTCTCCGTAATCTCTGGACGACCTTCTCCTGCTACCTGAATGACGGTCAGGGATGGCCCCAGCCTCCCGATAAAATCGAGATCGGCAGCATCAAGGAGCAGCAGTGGTGGGTCGATATGTCTGCGAGTGCCATGGGACTGAAACTCAAGGATTGGCAGTGCCCCACTCTTTCCCGGGGAGCGGCGGTAACGGCTACTCAGTCGACTTCGGGCGGTCAACCTCCCGTGATCAGTTATCTCCCCACATTATTTGACGATCGCCCCAATACTCCCCGTCTCTGGCCGAGGATGCCTTGGTTTACCGAGGCATCCAGTTTTCACGGAAAGGGGTTGCAGGCGGTGATGTCGGATGGCTCCGTCACCACGCTGGGCCTCCCCAATAATTAGCGCTCCTCCTCATGAGTTTCAGCACTTCCCTCCCTCTGAGGATGGGAGTGATCTTGGCCCTCTTGATTTCCTATCCTCCCGGTGCGGAGGCGAGCATTGACCGCCAAGGGTCGCCCTTGGGAGGGAAGTCAGGAAAACCGCTTCGCTCCACGTTCTCATCCGATGTCACGGCATCGGTGCCCAGAGGCGGAGAAGTGACCATCCCGCTGACTGCCGTTCAGGCTTACGGGGCGCAGATCTCCTTCGAGA
>JACCDV011288462.1_pt1 | contig 11593 bp, 11 predicted proteins | sample 7446131 | NCBI WGS metagenome assembly JACCDV01 (sample SAMN15323448, study PRJNA562643) | freshwater metagenome | isolation source: river surface water | place: USA:Blue River Watershed | collected 2017-08-17
AAAAAAGTTCAATCACATTATTAACCACGGGCTCACTCCTTTTTTTAAGCAACTAAGAGTGTGAGCCTTTTTTTGTCATTAAATCAAGTATTTTAAAGTATTAAAACCTAGCCCGAACTCAGGTTACTACTAAAAATAAAGAGTATAGATGTTGCAAAAAAAGTTTTAAATTTTTTCATGTGTATATTTCCTTCTTGATTTAAATTTTTTTATAAAATGAACGATACTGTTATTCAAAAGCATTCGTTATTTTTATGTCTTTTCCTAGAGAGAGCCTATTTTTATCTTCTTTAGATTCTTGCGGAGGTTCAAACTTAAAGTGTGTTCTATTTTTGTCTTCAAAATGAAGAGTTAGTCCTTGCATAAATATTTTTTTATTTTTCTCTGTTGTTTGTAAAGTTATCTCAAGAAAAACAATTTCTGATTTTTGTTTTGGTGTTAGTTTAACGTGAATAAGTTCATCTTCTTTTTTAGCTCCATCAAATCTATATTTAGATAAGAGAGCTTTAAAATTTATGATGATATCTACAAGTTCTCGTAGTTGCTGATTCTTCCCGAGTTTTGAGCTATAGCGTGTTGCGTATTTTTCTTTTGTGTTGTGCTGAAAAAGATCTTTCCCATCAAAGATCCAAACTTCTTTTGCATTATTTTGTTTTGCGGGGGAGACTTCCCAACGAAACATATCTGGTTTTATGAAGTAAGCATACCCTGTTTTGAAGAGAGTTACTTTTCTAGCGTCACGGTAGAGCTCTTCTTGGAAATTAATAGTCATAGCTTTAGCTGTTGAGTTGATACTTTCAGCGTAAGAAGAAACTTCATTTAAGGTCAGGTCTTTTGTGTTTTTTTTCTCTTCTATTTTTTTGGTTGCTTTAGCTGGTTTGGAAGCTTCTGGTAGCTGAATCTTCTTATCTTCAACTTTATCTTTAGGCGGATTTGCATAGCTTGGGTGGGTGAATCCAAAAAATGTCATAAGAATTAAAAATCTAAATATCATAAGAGGTTTCTCCTCAAAAAGTGTTTTAAAGCTCTTTTTTTGTTGTAGCAGTTTCTCTCAGCTTTTCTTTAAAATCTATTCCTAAATGCTAATCACCATAGAGAGATTTTTGTTTTTATGTTATAAGAGTGCCTTCAAAATCCTTAGATTTACTGTAAGAGACTTTTTTTATGAGACATTTAGAAGTTCTTATAAATGAAAAATTAGAGGCCCTTGACCCCGAAAAAAAAGGCCTTAGCTTATGTGTCGCCTGCTCGGCGGGGGCGGATTCAACTGTGTTATTACATCTTTTGCACAAAATTAGTCTGAAAAAAAACAACGTATTTCTAAGTGTTTGCCATGTAAACTATGGTTTAAGAGCTGAAGAAAGTAATGTGGATGAGATTTTTTTAAAAAAATTGGCAGAGGAGTTTCGTCTTCCTTTTTTTTCATTTCGACCTGAGAAGTCTAAAAAAGTTCATGAAGACAAAAAAGGAATTCAAGTTTGGGCTCGGAAAGAGCGGTACCAGTTTTTTGAAGAATTAGCAGCTTCTGGTTGGCAAATTATTTTAGCGCACACAAAAGATGATCTCCTTGAGACTATTTTGCAGCGGATCTCAAGAGGCACAAGCCCGCTTGGTGTCCTTGGAATGTCTGAGCGACATAAGTTCTATTGGCGCCCTCTTCTTAATGTGGAGAAAAAAAGTTTAAAGAACTATGCCATGGAAAATGAGATTTCATGGAGAGAAGATAAAAGTAACTCTTCAAGATGTTACAGCCGCAATAAGTTAAGACTTGATATTATTCCAGAGCTTGAAAGTCTTTACCGAGGCTCTTCTCAGAGGATTCTTCGTTTTGCCAAGGAGGCGCGCGAACTTGCTGTTTTTACGAGGAAAACTTTGAGGCAAAATTCCGCTGCTTTTTTAGAGAAAAATGAGAGAAGTATCTCTATTCGTTTAGAGTTTTTTCGAGGTTTGGAGCGAGGGGTTGTTGGTCTTTTTTTAGCGGACCTTTTAAGAGAATTTGCTGGGAATGATTACATTCCAGAAGAAAAGCTTCTAAGTGTTTTGTATCAGTGGATTACGGAATTTCCGCAAGAAAAATCTCAACGTCAATTAAGGCAAGATATGTTTTGCAAAATACAGGAAAATAAGTTAATTTTCGAGAAATTATTGTAACAGCAAAGCTTGTTAAAGAAGAAGTCTTCTCGTAAGCTTAACTGATAGTCTTTAAAAAATTCATGAAATATAACTACACGTTATAGAAGAAATGCTAGCATAAGAGAGTGCTATAGTTTTTTTAGTAATAGCCCGACACGATAGTTACATTACAACTCTTGGACAAATTAAGCTCTTTAAATAGTCCTACAGACCCTCCCTAAGAAAGGAGAAATAAACTTGAAGACTCCTAATAAACAAAGTCAATCACGTATGCTGCTTGCGGTCGTCACAGTGGTTCTTGTTGTTTTGATTCTAAGTAATCTTATGTCAACAGGTTATGACAAGACAACTGAAGTTAAATATTCAGAATTCAGAAGTTTTGTGGAAAATCCAGAGAACGAAAATGATCGTATTATAGAAGCAACTTTTCAAGAAAATCATTTGGTAGGCGTTCGCTCTGATAAAAGCAAAGTTTCTACATATGTTCCAAATGATGAAGCCACAAGGAAATACCTTGAGAGTAAAGGGGTGGTTCTTAATTATGTAGAACCAGAGAAGGAAGGAATGATGAAAGCTATCATTGTTAATCTTCTTCCTATGCTTCTTATCCTTGGAGTTCTTTTTTTCCTTATGCGCTCACTACAAGCAGGTGGTGGAAAGGCTATGTCTTTTGGTAAGAGCCGCGCAAAAATGAGCACGAACTCTAAAGTAAAAATTACTTTTAAAGATATTGCTGGTATTGATGAGGCCAAACAAGAGCTACAAGAGATCATCGAATTCTTAAAAAAACCTGGAAAGTTTACAAAACTAGGTGGCCGTATTCCTAAAGGTGTTATTTTGATAGGACCTCCAGGGACAGGTAAGACAATACTTGCAAAAGGTGTTGCTGGTGAAGCAGGAGTTCCTTTCTTTAGTATTTCAGGTTCTGATTTTGTTGAGATGTTTGTAGGTGTAGGTGCTAGTCGTGTGCGTGATCTTTTTGATCAAGCGAAAAAAAACTCACCTTGCATTGTATTTATTGATGAAATCGATGCAGTTGGTCGTCACAGAGGTGCTGGTCTTGGTGGTGGACACGATGAAAGAGAGCAAACTCTTAACCAACTACTTGTAGAAATGGATGGTTTTGAAGCAAATGCAGGGGTGATTGTCATTGCTGCTACAAACCGATCTGATGTTCTTGACCCTGCTCTTCTGCGTCCAGGACGATTTGATAGACGTGTTGAAGTTCCACCTCCTGATGTAAAGGGGAGAAAATCAATTCTAGAAGTGCACAGTCGTAAGTCTCCGCTGAGTGATGATGTAGATCTTTCTGTTATTGCTCAAGGAACTCCTGGGTTTACGGGAGCAGATCTTGAAAACCTTATCAATGAATCAGCTCTTATAGCAGCAAGAAGAGATGCTACAGAAATTTGCATGCGAGATGTTGAAGCTGCTAAAGATAAAATTTTGATGGGTCACGAGAGAAAAAGCATGATTCTAAGCGATGATGATAAAAGAAAAACAGCTTATCATGAAGCTGGTCACGCTTTGATTGGTCTTCTTACAAAAAGTTGTGATCCTGTTCACAAAGTTTCTATTATCCCACGAGGTAGAGCTCTTGGGGTTACTATTATGCTACCTCAAGAAGATCGTGTGACTCTGAGCAAAACCTACGCTGAAGGTTTTATTCTTTATGCTATGGGTGGACGTGCTGCTGAAGAACTTGTGTATAATATGAGAACTTCAGGAGCGAGCGATGATATCCAAAGAGCTACAGAAGTTGCGAACAAAATGATTCGTTTCTGGGGAATGAGTGAGATTATTGGTCCGCGTGTTGTTGGTAAAAAAGATGAAGAAGTCTTCATGGGTCGTGGTTACGCTTCTCAAGATTCTCTTTCTCAGAAGACAGCAGAGCTTGTGGACAATGAAATTCATGATCTCCTCACAAGTCTTTATAATAAAGCACTCACTATTCTGACAGAAAATAGAGATAAATTAGACGCTCTTGCTGAAGCTCTTGTCATAAAAGAAACTCTTGATAGTGCAGAGATGGCTCGTCTTATAGCTGGAGAGAGTATTGTCACAGAAGAAGAAATAGCAAGTTACGAGAAAAGAAAAGAAGACCAAAAAAAATGGCGTGAGCTAAAAACAGTAACACAAGAATCTTCTCTAGAAGAAGAGTCTTCTGTCAACGCTGAGTTAGAAACTACTTAACACGAATTGTTAAATGTGCCATAAACTCCCTTAATTTCTCAAAAGAAATCAGGGAGTTTTTTTATGTCTTTGCCAAAGTTTTCTATTATGGGTGTTCTCAATCTGACAACAGATTCTTTTTCTGATGGTGGTCTTTTTTGCAAAGTAGAAGATGCTTTGAAGCAAGTAGATCATCTGATTGAAATGGGTGCTCACTATATTGATCTTGGGGCTGAGTCAACACGTCCTAAGGCTCTTTCTGTGAGTGTAGAAGAAGAGTGGGCTCGTTTGGAGCCTGTTCTTTCTGAGATAGAAAAAAGAAATTTGAGCTCTGTTAAAATAAGTGTTGATACAAAAAAAGCAGAAATCATGCGCAGGCTTCTAGATCACAATATTCATATGATTAATCATGTGGTTGAAGAAACTCTCTCAGATGACTTGCTCGAAGCCATTGCAAAAAGAGGTGTGGAATACATGGCTATGCATATTTATAAAAAACCCAAAAATATGCAAGACAACCCTCTTGATGAGGAAGAAGCTCTTATGGAAGTTTATACTTTTTTTGAGAGTTATCAAAAAAGACTTCTCGCTTCTGGTTTCAAAAGAGAGTCTATCTACTTTGACCCTGGAATTGGGTTTGGAAAAACAGACCGGGCTAACTTGTCTCTTATGAATGAAGTAAAGAATTTTTCAAAAGACTATCAAATAGCTATCGGTGTTTCTAGAAAGTCTTTTTTAGGAAGAACTTTGGGGATTACTAGCCCAGTAGAAAGGGACTTGCCTTCAAAAACTTTAGAAATTGCCCTTACTTTTCTAGGGGCTAAGATCATCAGAACCCATAACATAGAAGCTCTTCGTCCGTTCTGTTTTTTTTAGAAAACTATTTTCCAATACAGAAACGAGAAAAAATTTCTTCAAGAAGATCTTCTGTGTGAATAGAGCCAATAATTCTAGACAAAGTATCGTTTATTTCTCTCAGCTCAAAAGCTAAGATTTCTTCATAATGAGGTGTTTCGAAGTGAAGAAGAAAAGTTTCAAGTTTATTGCTGGCTTCCTCTAAAAGAGATAGATGCCTTGTTGAAGTGATTGAGACATTGTTTCTAAAGGCGTTTGTATGGTAATCAATTTTTTCGATGATTTTATCCTGAAGAAGATCTAAATTTTCTTTTGTTTTTGTAGATACAAAAAGACCTTCTTTTTTTGGAAAAAAACTTTTTTCTTTCAAATCAGATTTTGTAAAAAGTATTAAGTGAGAAGTTTTTTTTAATTCTTTTATACTCTCTTCAAAATATTTAAAAGTCGACTCATCTTGGTCAAGAGGAAACAGAAACAAAATAAGATCGACATTTTGAGCGATCTCTTTTGCTTTGAGTACACCTTTTTTTTCTATTATGTCTTCTGTTTCTCGAAGTCCTGCTGTGTCGACAAGAGAAATCAGACGTCCTTTCAAAAGGCATCTTTCTTCCAAATAGTCTCTTGTGGTTCCAGGAGTGTCAGTTACAATTGCTCGATCTTTTTCAAGGAGTGAATTCATTAGGCTAGATTTCCCTGCGTTCGGGGGGCCAATAAGACCTACTTTTAGACCTTCTGAAGTAATTTTTCCATTCTCATAAGAAGTGATAAGGGACTGAATCATTTCAAAAACTTTTTGAGCTTTTTCTTTTAGTATACTTCGACTAATTGCAATGGTGTCTTCTTCTTCGGGGAAATCAATTTGAGCTTCCAAAAAAGCCATCACTTCAAGAAGATTCTTGTGAAGTTCTTTTATTTTTCCCTGCAATTTTCCTTCTAAAAGATACTTTGCTGATAACCACTCTTGTTCAGATGAAGCAGTTATTAAATTGCTAATGCCTTCACTTTCAATCAAATCTAGCTTCTCGTTTAGGTAAGCTCTCTTTGTGAACTCTCCTGGCTCTGCTAAACGAAAGCCTGCTCTTTGCAGGTTGCTCAGTGCTTTTCTCGCAACAAAAGGACTTCCGTGTAAATGAAGTTCTGCTGAGTCTTCTCCTGTGTAAGAAGAGGGAGCATGAAAAAAAACGACCATAGCATCGTCGATAAGATCTCTTGTCGTTAAATCTAAAAAACGAGCTCGCTTCAAAACATTCGCAGTAGTTTTTGTGTCTTTTTTAAGAGTTTTTAAGAGTTTTTCATGAGAGCCTTCTCCTGACATGCGAAGAATAGCAATAGGAGCACCATAAGAAATATTTGTTGCTGCAGCTACAATATCTTCTCTTTCATAGGATGAGGCTTCTTGATTTAAACTGTCTCTATTAGTCATGGTGACTCTGTCTGCTTTCATTTCCTTTTATCGGTATAATTAGAAGTTTACGGTCTGCTCCTGAGCCAACAGATTTTGTATAAACTTTTTTATCTGAATCAAGGGCCATGTGTACAATTTTACGATCTTGGGCATGTCTGTAATTAAGGGTCACTGGTTTTTTTGTTCTTGCTACTTTGCGAGCTAAATTTCTAGCTAAAGAAATCAATTCTTTTTCTTTGTTTTGACGAGCTCCGCTGGCATCAAAAAAAATTCGAACATGTTTATCTTCGATTTCATCTTTGAAAACGAGTAACAGAATTCTTTCGATAGAGTCTGAGAGTTTTGGCATTTTAACTATTTTTTCTGACAAGTACTCATTTTCACACTCAAAAGCATAATGTCTCGAAGTTTTTCTAATCTGAATTTTTACAGGTTCCCCTGTCATCATGGAGCAAATTTCTTCACAAAAATTTTGTAGCTTAGAAAGAACTTTTGGTTCAATAGCTAGGAGCTTTTCAGTTTTTGTTTCTGCTCTTTTGTGTTCTGGTCTTCTTGGGTGTCGTTCTTTGTTTTTTGCCCACGCCTCAATCTTTATAGTGGTTCCGAGGAGGCCCCATAATTTTTTCTTTTCTGAAATAACCTTGTAATCAATATTGCTATGAGAAACTCCCAGTCGACCTGACGCTTGGACGAGAGCTAATTCTAAAGATTTATCCGTAATTTCAACGTGCATAGATTTCCTTTTGTCCTACTAGCAGGTAAAGTTTTGTCTAATTACTGAGCTTTCGCAAGCTTACGATTTAGCCACTGCTGCTGTGCAATTGATACCACTGAGTTTGTCAAAGAATAAAGAACCATACCTGCTGGTAGTGTTAACATAAACAAACTGAACATAACAGGCATTAGAAGCAGCATCTTCTCTTGGGTTTTGTCCATTCCTGTGGTCGGTGTCAACTTCTGCTGCAAGAAAAGAAGAAGTCCTAAAAGAATCGGTGTGACAAAGTAAGGATCTTCAGCAGAAAGATCACTGATCCATCCAAAGAATGGCGCATGTCTTAATTCTACAGAACTTGAAAGAGTTCTCCAACAAGCAATAAATAAAGGGAATTGTGGCAGGATAGGAAGACACCCTTTTAGCGGGTTTACCTTGTGCTCACTCATGAACTTAAGAGTTTCTTGTTGTTGGCGCTGCGGATCGTTTTTGAATTTTTCTTTAATAGCATTCATTTGTGGTTGTAGAGCCTTCATTCTATACATAGAGGTCGAAGAGCTCTTCACAAGTGGGTAGAGAAGTGTTTTTAAAAGCACAGTAAAGACAATAATAGCAAGTCCCCAGTTTCCTAGTAACCCGTAGAGGAACTCTAAGACCTGAAGAAAAATATGGGAAATAGCAGAAAACATTCCCAGATCCATAACTTCTTTTAGCTCTGGTGCATAAGCTGTCATGACAGCTTGTGATTTTGGGCCAAACCAAGAACGAAATTTAAAAGAAGCACTTTCACCCGAAGCAACTGTCCCTTGATCCATCTGATGACGAACGTAAAGGGAGCAAGACTTTTGTCCTGAGGTTGCTAGTTTTCCAACAGATAAATTACTCTTTTTTGTTTCAGGAAGAAGAAGCTTTGCAAAATAATGGCATGAAAATCCATTGAAACTAACTTGAACATCATTTTTACTGAATAGTTCTTCTGAATCTTCTTGTGCGCAAAAAGATTCTACTTCTTGCCACTCTGAGCTGTTATTAATTGAACTTGTGACATTATGTTTATTGGTTGGCATACCAGGTAAGAAACCAAGACCACCTTTGACTTTTGTAAAACGAATTGTGTCAGCTACAAAAACAGAACTTACAAGATTTTGAGAGCTAGCAGAAATATTTTTCCAAGAAAAAACTATATCAGCTCCATAAGGGCTTTTGTCGTCTAATCGGATGGTGTGAGAGACAAGCCAAGGGCCTTCTTCTTTTTCAAAACGAATGCTTCTTTCGTCAACTCTTATTGCCCTGTAAGGTTTTGTTGGATAAGAGAAACGAGGATCTGCACTTCCTTTTAAATAGAAACGCTCATCAATTAAATTAACAAAAGACTCTCTCGAATCATCTTTATAATCTTTTAAGAGAACAGATTGAAAGCCACCTGTCCTTTGATCGAGAATATAGCGAACACTTTCATTCTCTAAGGTGAGCTCTGTTTGTGAGAGAAGCTTTTCTGAATGATTTAAGTTTTCTTCAGATTTTTCTGCGAGTGTTTCTTGAGTGTTATGTTCTTCGTTCTTAGAAGAAGAGTTGTCTTTTGTTTCAATAGACTGTGCGATAGGCTCCTTTGCCTTGTACCGATCAGGATATTTTTGAGTCAAAAATTGTTCATAGCCAATATAAGCTAAAACACAAATAACGATTCCAATGACACTAGTTCTATCTAAATTCACGGTAAATCTTCGCCTCCGGGGTGAAAAGGGTGGCACTTAGCTAATCTAAGAGCTATTTTTTTTAACGCTATTATAACAGGGTATTTCTCTAAAGCTTCCATACCGTATCTTGAGCAACTTGGATAAAAACGACAGCAAGGCCCTAGGTAGGGAGAGAGGATAACTTGATAGAGTTTAATAAGTCTCTTCAAAAAATGTTTAAATAAAAAACTGAGGATTTCAAGAATCATTCAAAGCTTCTTTGTTTTGCTATGACGTCTTGTTACGTGTTTTAAAGCAAACTCATAGGAGCTTGTTAGCTTTTCGTAGCTTGCTGTTACGGCTTTTTGACGCGCAATAAAAACGAGGTCAAGCGCTGGGAGCTCTTCGTCATGGAAAGTCTTATTCAGACGAAAGACTTCTCTTAGTCGTCTTTTGATTTTATTGCGTATAACAGCATTCCCGACTTTTTTTGTAACGATGAGACCCATACGACTTGACTCCAAGTCACTTGGCTTAGAAAAAAGAATAAGCTCAGGCAAAATAAACTTAGCTCCTGAGTCTAAAACGTTTTTAAACTCACGAGACTTGAGAAGTTTTTTTTCTTTTGGAAACTTGTACAACATGGAGCGTAAGTCCTTAAAAGGACATCTCTTCGTGCGAGATGAAGTCCCTTGGTTAAGAACTTTTATTTTTGGTAAGTTGTTGGGGTAAGTCTCTTGCGACCTTTGAGACGTCTATTCCTAATAACGTTTTTACCACCTGGGCTAGACATTCTTTTTCTAAACCCATGATTTCTTGCCCTTTTTAAATTACTTGGCTGAAACGTTCTTTTCACAGCAATCTATCCTTCTTATGGCTCAGGTTACACCCCTTAGATCTTTAAAAATAAGAATCTGAAAGGGTTACATCGTTATACTCTGGGTAAAAATCTTCCAGAGCTTTTTTAATTTAGATCTTTTGATAGCAAATATACTAAAGAGGCGCTAGGATACCAGTTTCTTTAAGAGAATGCAAGAAATCCTCATGCTATTCTAGATAAGAAATAATCCCCTTGAATAAAGATCTTCTGGAGAGCTGTTGAGGCTTGTGTTGTTGAGACTGGTTGTTGTCTCTAATTAGTTCTTTTATTTCATGTGGTTATTGAACTTTGGTTAGACCTATGAAAAAAAAGGAACTTTTTATGAAGAGCACGTGCGAGATATCAAAGAAAGCGCTTCAAAATAATTACAAGACACTCCGCGATGTTTTTCCATATTCTGAGCTTGCTCCTGTTTTGAAGGCAAATGCTTATGGCCATGGCCTTCAGGTAGTCTACGAAGCTTTAGCTCCTTTGGACCCGCCTATTTTGTGTGTGAATTATTTTTTTGAAGCAGCGAGACTGAGAGAGCTTGGTTACAAAAACCGCATTATTTCTGTTGGTCCTTCTTTTCTAGAAGACTTAGAGCCAGCTAGGAAAATTGGTCTTGAAATTACAATCGGTGGAGAAGACTTACTTGAAGAATGGCTCTCTATAGAAAATAAGGGAAGAGTTCATCTAAAATTTGACACAGGTCTTTCGAGACAAGGCCTCTACCCAGAAAAAGCTCAAAGCTACTCAAAAAAAATAGGAAAATTTTCATCTTTTCTTCAAGGCATCTCTATGCATTTTGCCAACGTAGAAGATGTGACAAAACAATCTTATGCCGAGAAACAACTCACTTCTTTTTTAGAAGTAAAAAGTATTTTTCAAAAAGCTTTTGGTTCTTCATTTGAGTGTCATACTGCAGCTTCTGCTCCGTCTTTACTTATGGAAAAAGCTCGTTTTGACTTTTGTCGCGTAGGAATTTCTCTTTATGGTTTTTGGCCTTCTGACCTCACAAAGCTTTCTTTTCTCAGTATGAAACCAAGGGAACTTCCTTCTTTGGAGCCAGCTCTTACCTGGAAGACAAAAATAGCTTCTGTCCGAAAAATCAAAAAAGGAACTCCTGTCGGGTATGGTTGCTCGTATACAGCAACCCAAGAAATGACCATAGCAGTCATCCCTATTGGCTACTACGAAGGGCTTCCTCGCCATATTTCTAACCGTGGTGCTTATATGCTTGTGCAAGGTAAAGCTTGCGCTCTTCTTGGTCGTATTTGCATGAACATGAGTATCATCGATATTTCTAATTGTTCTTCAGTGAAGACAGGGGATGAAGTCGTTCTTATTGGTAAACAAGGAGATGCAGAAATCAAAGCGGAAACTGTAGCAGAATGGAGCGGAACTATTCAATATGAAATCGTCACAAGAATTCATGAGAGCATAGAACGAAGACTTGTGGCTTAAAAATATAAAATTCTTCTCTCTAAAACTTTTCTAGGATTTATTTCTCGTGTGTTACAATAGAGCTAGAATCTCTATAACATGAGAATAGAGGAGGAAGTGTTCTATGAGTTATAAAAGTATTAAAATTTTCTTTATATTGCTTGGTATGGCTTCTTGTAAGCTTAATAACGCTCCATCTTACTCTGAAAATATAAACATTGAACCTGAAGTAAAAAATATTGAAGAGAAACTCAAAAGTTTAAAATACGCTCTTTTGCAAGAAGAGATAGAACTTCCTGTGGCCAAAACAGGGTTCATTCTTGTCTATAAGAATC
>JACCDV010933018.1_pt1 | contig 11590 bp, 12 predicted proteins | sample 7446131 | NCBI WGS metagenome assembly JACCDV01 (sample SAMN15323448, study PRJNA562643) | freshwater metagenome | isolation source: river surface water | place: USA:Blue River Watershed | collected 2017-08-17
GGTCTTCACCTGATCCACCAACCCCGCAGGTTGGTCAGGTGAGCGCAGTTAATCAGTCCGAGCCTGGCAGCAGAAAAACTCTGCGTCGCAGCGCTCCTCGGAATGGGGAGAATTGTACCAGAATCTGCGCGAAAAAAATACCGGGTCGCCCAAATAGGCGTCCGGGATCAATGGCTTACCGGGGTTTACAGGCCGGCGGCAGCGCGCAGGGCGTCAGCCTTGTCCGTCCATTCCCAGGTGAATTCCGGCTCTTCGCGGCCAAAGTGGCCGTAAGCGGCGGTCTTCGAGTAGATCGGACGCAGCAGATCCAGTGATTGGACGATGCCCTTCGGACGCAGGTCGAAGTGCTCGGCCACCAGTGCGGCAATCTTTTCATCCGAGATCTTGCCGGTACCGGAAGTGTTGACCATCAGCGACACAGGCTTAGCCACGCCGATGGCGTAGGCAACTTGAACTTCAGCCTTGTCGGCCAGACCGGCGGCCACAATGTTCTTGGCCACGTAACGACCGGCGTAAGCGGCCGAACGGTCAACCTTCGATGGATCCTTGCCGGAGAAAGCGCCACCACCGTGGTGGGCAGCGCCACCGTAGGTGTCAACGATGATCTTACGACCCGTCAGGCCACAGTCACCGTGTGGGCCACCGACCACGAAACGGCCGGTCGGGTTGATCAGGTAACGGATGTTGTCGTTGATGAATTCGGCAGGCAGCACAGGCTTGATGATCTCTTCGATCACGGCTTCTTCGATCTGCTTGTGTGTGACATCCGCGTCGTGCTGGGTCGAGACCACAACGGTATCGATGGCGACGGGCTTGCCGTCAACGTAGCGCACGGTCAGCTGGCTCTTGGCATCCGGACGCAGCCAAGGCAGACGGCCATCGCGACGCAGGTCAGCCTGGCGTTGCATGATGCGGTGTGCATAGAAAATCGGGAACGGCATCAGGGTCGGGGTTTCGCGGCATGCGTAACCGAACATCAGGCCCTGGTCACCTGCGCCCTGATCCAGATCAATGCCTTCACCTTCGTTTACGCCCTGGGCGATGTCCGGGCTCTGACGGTTAATGGCAGTCAGGATGGCGCACGACTTGTAGTCGAAACCGATGTCTGAATTGTCGTAACCGATACGGCGCACGGTGTCTTGTGCGATTTCACGGTAGTTAATGTGAGCCGACGTGGTGATCTCGCCAGAGATGACAACGAGGCCGGTCGAAACAAGCGTTTCGCAGGCAACACGGGCTTTAGGGTCTTCGGCCAGGATGGCGTCGAGGATGGCATCAGAGATCTGATCCGCAACTTTATCGGGATGGCCTTCCGAGACGGACTCGGATGAAAAGAGAAACTCGCTCATTTAAATACTCCAGAAACAACAAATCCCCGGTGGACTTGTGCCGGCGATGCATTGCCGGTGGGGCGTGTCCTGCTCCGGGGATCGGTTCGAGCGAGGGACGCTTTAGCAGATTCGGCAATCATTTCTGATCTGCCCCGCCCTGCAAGTTGTCGTATTAACTCGGCGGTCTGCGATAATTGTCGGTGTAAAAGTCATTTGCGTCAATAGCCTGCAATAGTTCGTCTTATGTCTCGATTACAAACGCCTGACAATTTGTCGTTGAAGCATCGTTGCTACCTGAGCCTGGTTTGTTGGCTTGCCCGCCTGCCGTTGCCGGTGTTGCAGGCGATGGGTGCGGCCGTGGGGCGCCTCGTTTATCTGTGCTCGGCCAGCTTCCGCCGTCTATTTGATGCCAACCTCACGCAGGCCCTGGGTCCGGATGCGGTGCGGCTACACAGTGTTCGCGCCCAGGCAGAATCCGGTAAGGCCGTATTTGAACTGCCGTGGCTCTGGCTGCACCCGCGCGAGGAAATACTCAAAACATTACAGCGGATAGAAGGGTGGGAACATGTGCAGGCGGCACGCGCTGCGGGCAAAGGCATTCTCTTTCTGACGCCGCACCTGGGGTGCTTCGAAATTACGGCGCAGTATGCAGCCAGCCAACCAGATGCCAGCCCGATTACGGTGTTGTTCCGTCCGCCCAGACAGCGTTGGGCGGAATCGATACTTCGTTTTGGGCGTACACGGGCGGGTATGCAGATTGCTCCGGCAGACTTATCCGGGGTGCGCCGCTTGATCCGTGCGTTGAAATCGGGCGAATCGGTGGGGCTGTTACCGGATCAGGTGCCCCCTGCCGGGCAAGGAGCCTGGCTCCCCTGGTTCGGTAAGCCGGCCTATACGATGACGCTGGCGGCCAGATTGGCCCAGACGGGGGCGAGTGTGATCTTTGCCTGTGCCGAGCGTCTGCCGAAAGGGCGGGGTTTTGTACTCAGTTGCCGCCCGCCATCAAGCCCGTTACCGGTGGATGATCTGGAAGCAACGGCTGCCGCTATCAATCAGGAGTTGATGAAGCTGATATCCTCTTATCCTGAGCAGTATTTCTGGGGCTACAACCGTTATAAGACCCCGCGCGGCTCAAGTGAGCGGCCGCCAGAAAAGCCTTTATGAATAATCAACGCCCCCCTGTTAATTTAAAAACATTGCCCAGCTGGTTGCTGATTGCACTGGTCTGGTTAATTTCCAAATTGCCGTTGCGTCTGATCCGTTTGATCGGTGCGTTTTTCGGCATCATCTTATGGGCGTTGGCGCGGCAACGGCGTTTCGTAGCGCTGACAAATTTACGTTTGTGTTTTCCGGATATGCCGGATAGTGAACGTAAGAAGCTCGTGTTCAAACACTGCATCCGTTTTGCGCAGGCCGTGCTGGATCGTTCGCTCATGTGGTTTGCTTCCGAAAAACGCATCCGCCGTATCGTTCGCCAACATAACGAAGAACGTCTTTACAGCGACGATGGTCGGCCCACGCTGGTGCTCGCCCCCCATTTTGTCGGCCTGGATGCCACCGGTACGCGTGCGTCGATGATGGGCTCCTGGATCAGCATGTATGCCAAGCAGAAAAACCCGGTGCTGAACTATATGTTGTTGCACGGCCGTAACCGCTTTACGAACCCGGTGCTGGTGTCGCGTCAGGATGGCTTGCTGAAGGTCGTGAAAGCGATGAAGCGCGGTACGCCGTTTTATTATTTGCCGGATCAGGATTTCGGGCCAAAGGATGCGGTCTTTGCGCCGTTCTTCGGGTTTCCGGCAGCCACGGTCACTGGCGTATCGCGTCTGGCGCAGCTGACTAACGCACGGGTGATTGCCATCGTTTCGAAGATGGTGCCGGACGGCTATGAGTCCTACTACACCGAAGAGTGGGAAAATTTCCCGGGTGCTTCGGTCGAAGAGGATACGGCTCGCATGAATCAATTCATCGAATCGTGGGTGTTGCAGATGCCGGACCAGTACTTCTGGTTACACAAGCGTTTCAAGACCCGGCCGGAAGGTGAACCGAGTGTTTACGGTAAGCATCACCGCTAATGTATTGCGCCGGCCTATAATCAGCAGATGAAATTGAAATTCTCCAAAATGCACGGCCTTGGCAACGACTTTGTCGTTCTGGATGGCGTGCGTCAGCAAGTCTCCTTGAGCACCGAACAAATTAAAGTATTGGGTAATCGACATACGGGCGTTGGTTTTGATCAGATGCTTTTAGTCGAGCCTGCACAATCGTCGGGCGCCGATTTCCGTTACCGGATTTTTAATGCCGATGGCAGCGAAGTAGAGCAGTGTGGCAATGGTGCGCGCTGCTTTGTGCGTTTTGTGCATGATCAGGGTTTGACCGAAAAATCAGCCATTGTTGTTGAAACCAAGCGCGGCATTATTCATCCACGCCTTGAATCGAATGGCCTGGTCACCGTAGACATGGGGCAGCCGCGCTTTACGCCTGCGGAAATTCCTTTTGACTCGGAGACAGATGCAGCGGAGCAACCGCTGGTGTTGCCGGATGGCGCAACGCTAACCATTGGCGCTGTGTCGATGGGCAACCCGCATGCTGTGACAGTGGTGCCTGATGTCGATGCGGCACCGGTAGCTCTACAAGGCCCGCAAATCGAAAACCATGCGCGCTTTCCGCAGCGGGTCAACGCAGGGTTTATGCAGGTACTGGATCGCAACAATATCCGTTTGCGGGTCTATGAGCGCGGTGCGGGTGAAACACTGGCTTGCGGCACAGGTGCTTGTGCTGCGGTGGTGTCAGGTATCCGTCGCGGTCTCCTGGATTCGCCGGTGCGCGTACAGACACGGGGCGGCGATTTGAATATTGCGTGGGCTGGCATTGGTCAGCCGGTCATCATGACGGGTCCTGCCGTCACCGTATTTACTGGAGAGATCGAGCTATGAGTGTGTCGCCCCAAGCCGTGTTGGAGTTCCTGAAATCGCACCCGGAATTTTTTGAAGAGCAGGCCGAGTTTTTCCATCAGGTTGAAATTGCGCATCCCTACAGTGGCCGTACGATTTCTTTGGCAGAGCGTCAGATGATTACGCTGCGTGAAAAGAATCGTCTATTGGAGCATCGCCTCGGGGAACTACTGGGCGTGGGTGAGAGTAATGATGCCTTGGGTGCGCGCATGCATCAATTAACGGTAGCGTTAGTTGGCGCAGGCCGTCTCGATCAGATTGTTGGCACGGTGCTCAAGTCGCTGGCCGAAGATTTCAGCGTGCCGCAGGCGCGCTTGCGTTTGTGGGGTGAAGGTGCGGCCAACCTCGGCCATGATGCCTGCACGCCAGTGAGCGCTGAATTGATAAAAGAGGTAGCCGGTATGCATCATCCTGTAACGGGTAGCGTGCGTACGGGTGAAGTCGCTGCCTGGTTTGGTAGTGAAGGCGAAGAGATCTCGTCGATGGCCTTGGTGCCGCTGCGTTTCGAAGATCAGACATTGGGCTTGCTCGCCATGGCCTCGGGAGATGCGGAGCGTTTTGTGGCCGGAATGGGCACCGCCTATATCGAACGATTGGGCGATGTGATTGCCGCGGCATTAGCACGCGTTCTGCGCGGCTGATTCCAGCACCACATGAGATGAGCGATCTGGCACAGCCTGCAGCACAGGAGCCGTTGTGGCCAGGTGCTGAAGACTGGCTGGCCGAGCTACGGGATCAGCGGCGCGTATCTCCGCATACCTTAAGTAACTACGAACGGGATCTACGCCGCTTGCAATCGTTAGCGGGTAACGCGACACCCGCAGAACTGACGGCGCTCGATTTGCGCCGCTTTGTCGGCCGTCTGCACGCCTCCGGCTTGTCTGGACGATCGATAGCGAGATCGCTGTCGGCCTGGCGTGGTTTGTTGCGTTGGCTGGCGCGGCGCGGGGTGCTTGATGCCAACGTGGCTGAGGGTTTGCATGCGCCGAAACACCCGAAACGATTGCCTGATGCGTTGTCGGTTGACGAAGCATTCCGATTGCTCAAGCCCTTAGATGTTGCCGAAATCGATAGTCAGAATGCCTCGCGAGAGCAGGTGCTTCAATGCCGTGATCAGGCCATCTTCGAACTCTTCTACTCATCGGGTATACGGTTGTCCGAACTGGTGGGCCTGAACATGGATTGTCTGACCGACCTACGCGAGGGGGAGGTCCGTGTACTCGGCAAGCGTAATAAGACACGGGTGGTTCCGGTAGGTCGTGCTGCGCAAGTGGCCGTTGAAGCCTGGTTGGCCGTTAGAGCGCAATTGCTCAAAGCAGCTGATGAGCCAGCATTGTTTCTGGGGCAGCAGGGAAAGCGCATCACGCCACGTATGATTCAGCTGCGTTTGCAAAAGCACGGCCTGCAACAGGGTTTGCCGCAACGCGTGCATCCTCATCAGTTGCGTCACTCGTTTGCAACCCATATGCTGCAGGGCTCCGGCGATTTGCGCGCCGTACAGGAGATGCTGGGTCACGCCAGCATTGCATCGACTCAGGTTTATACTCACCTCGATTTCCAGCACCTGGCCCAGGTTTATGACCAGGCGCATCCACGCGCACACCGCAGCAAAGAGGCGATGGCGCAAGCTGATGCCAGTCGCTTTAACCCCGAACAAAAAGACAACTAATAATATGACTGCCACACTGATTTTAGAGTCCGGAAAATCCGGCTCTGTTCGCCGCCGCCACCCCTGGATTTTTGCCGGGTCTGTCGCCTCCCTTAAGGGGCGTGCCCGCTCCGGTGATACGGTGATCGTTGAAGATGAGCGTGGTGCTGTGATGGGGCGTGCCGCATGGAGCCCCGAATCGAAAATTCGCGCCCGTATGTGGACTTTTGATCCGGATGAAACGATCGATCATGCGTTCTTCAAACGGCGTGTCGCGCAGGCGGTTGCACGCCGTGCGGGATGGTATGTGCTGCGCGGTGAGCAACCCGAGCCTGCTGGCGAACGTTTGATTCATGGTGAAGCCGACAGTTTGCCGGGGGTGATTGCCGATCGCTATGGCGATACGGTGGTGCTACAGCTCACGAGTGCCGGTGCCGATACCTGGCGTGATGCCATTGTGGCCGGCATTGTTCAGGCAACGGGCTGTCAGCAGATTTATGAGCGTTCGGATTCCGATGTGCGCAAGCTGGAGGGCTTGGAGCCGGTGACAGGCTGGATTGCCGCTAAGGGATTAAATGACGCACCTGCCAACGCCTTTCCGCAGATCGATGAACATGGCGTGCGATTTGGTGTTGATGTTGCCGGTGGCCACAAGACTGGTTTCTATCTGGATCAGCGCGATAACCGACTCATGCTGCGTGCACTGGCCAAGAATCGTCGTGTGCTGAATTGTTTTTGCTACACGGGTGGATTCTCATTGCAAGCGTTGGCCGGTGGTGCAGCCTCTGTGATGTCGATTGACTCATCGGGCCCGGCGCTGGAGCAGGCAAAAGCCAACCTCGCGATGAACCCGCATCTGGATGCGAGCCGTGCTGAGTGGCGTGATGCCGATGTCTTCCAGGCGTTGCGCGATTATCACAAGGCCGGTGAAAAGTTTGACCTCATCGTTTTAGATCCGCCAAAGTTCGCGCCTTCTGCCGCGCATGCCGATCAAGCCGCGCGTGCCTATAAGGACATCAATCTCTTCGGCTTCAAATTGCTCGCGCCGGGCGGTTTGATGATGACCTACTCTTGTTCCGGTGGCATCGGTGTCGAGCTGTTCCAGAAGATTGTTGCAGGTGCTGCATCCGATGCGGGACGAGACGCCCGTATTTTGCGCCGTCTGATGGCCTCGAGTGATCATCCCGTTGGCTTGGCAGCGCCTGAGGGCGAGTACCTGAAAGGTTTGTTGGTCGAAGCTTCCTGATGGCAGGATATAAAGTCCAAGCTTCGCCAGCACGTCTTTGGGCCGTGGTAGGCATTGTTGTGCTGTCGTTGCTCTGGGGCTATACCTGGGTACTGGCGAAACAGGCGTTGAGTTTTTCGCCGCCCTTTACGTTGACCTTTATTCGCGTGTTTGGCGGTGCGATTGCTCTGTTTCTTGCCTTAAAGATTCTGCGGCAGCCGCTCAAGCTACAGGCAACCCGCGCTATCGTTTTAATTAGCTTGTGTCAGGTTGCAGGTTTTATGCTTTTGCAGACCTTTAGTTTGAAATATGGCGCTGCCGGAAAAACGGCTGTCCTCGTGTACACCATGCCCATCTGGACCCTGTTGCTGGCCTGGCCGATCCTGGGGGAGCGCGTACGAGGCGCGCAGTGGCTTGCTGTGATTGGCATCCTTGCCGGATTAGTTTTGATTATCGAGCCCTGGCATCTACAGGCAGATTGGCTCAGTAATACTCTAGGTATCGGTGCGGCGATCTGCTGGGCAATGGGTACCGTGCTGGTGAAACAACTGCGTGGCCAGTCTCGGGTAAATCTGTTGTCGCTAACTGCCTGGTCAAATCTGATTGGTAGTGTGCCGGTAGGCTTAATCGCAGCATTTGCAGACGAGCCTCCGGTACGCTGGACGTCTGATTTTATCGGGATCATGCTGGTTCTCACGTTGGTCAGCACAGCCTTCTGCTGGTGGTTGTGGACATCGATTCTTGATCGTGTGCCAGCCTGGGAGGCCAGCCTACTGGTTCTGGGCACCCCGGTGATCGCGATCATTTCTTCCCGGGTGATTCTGCATGAGGGATTCAGTGAGTATGAAATTGCAGGTATCCTGCTGATCGGTGCCGGTTTGCTGTTGCTGTCTTTTGTAAGCTGGTTGCTTGAGCGTCGTTTATCTGCAAGAAGTTAACCTGCTATGGATCTATTCATTCGCATCCTTGAAGTGATTTTCCCGGTAATTGCCGTTGTTCTGGCGGGCTTCTGGGCGGGCCGGAAAAACAAGCCGGAAATGATGGTGGCAAATCGCCTGAATATGGATTACTTCACGCCAGCGATGGTTTTTGCCGTCATGGCGGGTGGCGATTTTCATATTCGCGAATATGCCTGGTTGGCCGGCGGTGCGGCGATCTCGATTTTTGCGTGCGGCGCTATTGGTTACCTCACGGCGCGGGGCTTGCGTGAAGCGCCCAAGACGGTGGGCATGCCCATCATGATCAATAACAGTGGCAACCTGGGTATTCCGCTAGCACTGCTCGCATTTGGCAAAGAGGGTATGTCAGCAGCCGTTGTGTTGTTTCTGGTATCTAACACCATTCATTTCATCATCGGCCCCTGGATTCTGGATCCTAAAGCGCGCATCAGTGACGTCTGGAAGATTCCGATGCTTCAGGCCGCTGCACTGGGGCTTTTCCTTAACGTCATGCAGATTCATCTGTGGCAGCCGCTGATGTTTGCGATTCGTATGCTGGGTGATATCTCGGTGCCACTCATGTTATTCGCACTAGGTGTCAGACTTTGTGACGTCAAATTTTCCGAGAGCACCGCCAGTCTGGTGGCAGCTGTGGTGCGGCCGCTTGCAGGCATGGGAACCGCAGCGCTGGTTGGCTGGTCGTTGGGTCTTTCCGAAGCTTTTATTGCCCAGCTGATTTTGTTTGGCTCGTTGCCACCGGCCGTGCTGAATTATATGTTTGCCGAGCGTTACAACCAGGAGCCGCAAAAGGTGGCCTCGATTGTGATGATCGGCAATATCGCGGGTCTGATCTTTATTCCGCTGGCCCTGCTGATCGTTCTACCGCGCTAAGCCTGGCGCGGTAGGCCGCCTATTTTTAGAATTTGATGACTTGCTCGCCAGCGTAGAGGCTTTCGACGGTTTCGCGGGCGCGTACCAAATGAGTCTTGTCGCCATCCACAAGGATTTCTGCAGCGCGCGGACGGGTGTTGTAGTTCGAGCTCATCACCATGCCGTAAGCACCGGCAGATAGCACGGCCAATAAGTCACCTTGTTGTAGGGCGAGAGGGCGTGCCTGACCCAGAAAGTCACCTGTTTCGCAGACGGGGCCAACAATGTCATAAGTGCGTGCTTCGCCACTGTGCGGTTTGACGGCAACGATGTCGTGCCAGGCTTCGTACAGTGCCGGGCGTGCCAGATCGTTCATGGCGGCATCGACAATGGCGAAGTGTTTGTCTTCACCATGCTTCAGATATTCCACTTTAGTGAGGAGCACGCCGGCATTGCCGACCAGGCGACGACCCGGTTCCAGCAAGACGCGCAAGCCACGGCCCGTCAGACGATCCAGAAGCGGACGCAGATAGTCTGCTACCACCGGTTCGGTTTGACCCTCGTGATAGTAAATACCCAGGCCACCGCCCAGGTCAATGTGGTGCAGATGAATGCCTTCGCTCTTCAGTGTGTCGACGAGCGGTAGGATGCGCTCCAGCGCCTCGACGAACGGTGAGGGGTCAAGCAATTGCGAACCGATGTGGCAATCGATGCCGGTGACTTCAATGCTTGGCAGCGAGGCAGCGTGGCGATAAAGCGCGAGCGCATCGGTGATCGGCACGCCAAATTTATTTTCTTTGAGGCCTGTAGAAATGTAAGGGTGCGTTTTGGCATCCACGTCGGGGTTTACGCGCAGGCTGATCGGTGCGCGCTTACCGATACGCGCAGCAACAGCCGACAGCCGATCCAGTTCGCTGGCCGACTCGACGTTGAAGCAAAGAATCCCTGCGTTCAACGCGGCGATCATTTCATCTTCGGTTTTGCCCACGCCCGAAAAGACGACTTTCTGCGGGTTGCCCCCAGCGGCGATCACGCGCGCCAGTTCTCCACCGGAGACAATATCAAACCCCGAGCCGAGCTGTGCAAACAGGCTGAGCACGCCGAGGTTGCTGTTTGATTTAACGGCAAAGCAGACGAGACCTTCCTGGCCGGCCGGGTGTGCGGCGAGCGTATCAGCAAATGCCTTGTAGGCATCGGTGAGTGCAGCGCGCGAATAAACGTAAGCGGGTGTACCGAATGTATCGGCAATGGCTGTGAGGCTGCAATTCTCGAAATGCAGATTTTGGTCACGGTCAGTCAGGTGGCGGCTGTGCGGAAATTGGCGTTGCGACATAGTCAGGCGATCTGGAAAAATCAGAAGGAATCAGACAGCATGGCGGCAGGTGATGCCGTGCTGGGGTTGTAGAGTGCTTCAGCCGGAATGGTCTGTTGCTGCGCCTGGATTTTCAGGGCATCTTCAGAGCCGGCCGGTGGTTTGGCGTTAGGCAGTTGGTTGGGTGCTAGGTAAAGGCCGCCCTTAATGCCGCAGGCAGACAGCAGTAGTGTCAGCAGCAGACCGCTGGCGAGATGACGATAACGACAGTAAATAGGCTGATTACGCATGGCGTGATGGTATCACGCAGGGGCATAACAACCCGTTAGAATAGCCACTTGAGTAACCGGATATTGCCTAGACATCATGGATGAAAAAGAGTTTGCGGAACGGTCTCGTCTAACCTTGGCGCGCATTGAAAGCGCTATCGAGCAGGCAGCAGACGCGGGCGCGGATATCGATTTTGAAATGCAGAGTGGCATTCTGGAAATCGAATGCGCCGACGGCAGCAAGGTTATCGTGAGTCCGCACATGATTGCGCAGGAAATCTGGGTAGCCGCACGCTCAGGCGGCTTCCATTTCCGTGATGACGGCCAGTCAGGTTGGGTAGATACACGTACCGGCGAAACACTCGATCAGCGCCTGATCGAGATTCTCAAACAGCAAGGCCAGGTCGCTTTAGATCTCAGCTGAACCTGGCCTCTGGTTAGATAGAGAATCCAATGAATTAATCGACCGGCTTGGCACCTGAGTCGGCGGGCTCTGGCTCAATGCTGGCGGGCACATTACCCTTGAAGAAGTACTCTTTAGCGGTACCACCCTTGCGGGCACTGGCCACGTCGACCGACACGACATCATCCGGTGCCGGTTGCGTGCCCTGAGGCACGCCCTGCAGGGCTGTTTCCATGGTGCCAATCCAGATTGGCAGGGCGGCTTGTCCACCGGTTTCTCCATTGCCCAGATTGCGTGGCTGGTCAAAGCCCATCCAGGCGCAACCCGCAATCGTGAGCTGATAACCACAGAACCAGGCATCGACGTGCTCGTTGGTGGTACCGGTTTTGCCGGCTAGGTCGGTACGCTTGAGTATGGCAGATGCTTTGGCAGCCGTGCCATAGATGGTCACATCACGCAGCATGCTGTCCATTACGAAGGCATTGCGCGCTTCAATCACACGTGGCGCCGTATCACCAGCGATAACGGGCTGGGCCTGTGCGAGCACCGTGCCTTTCGCATCGCTAATCTCTTGAGCGACGTAAGGGTTCACCAGATAGCCGCCGTTGGCAAAGACGGCGTAGGCACGCGCCCTCTGCCA
>JACCDV010905657.1_pt1 | contig 11587 bp, 9 predicted proteins | sample 7446131 | NCBI WGS metagenome assembly JACCDV01 (sample SAMN15323448, study PRJNA562643) | freshwater metagenome | isolation source: river surface water | place: USA:Blue River Watershed | collected 2017-08-17
AGCGTTCAGTTTCCTTAGCCATTCTGTCAGTGGCTAACATAATCGGGACGGCAGCAGGCTTCATCCTCCCTCCTCTCTTCGTTGTTGATAGCGATTCTAATGATAAGATCCAGTCGTAGTTTACTGTATTGCTCTTATTTTAATTTGGCCTCACCCTTATTCCTGCAATATGTGTCCTCCTTTGGTTCAGAGAAAGGCCTCCTACGCCTGCCTCGGCTGGTTCTTAGGTCGAAAATACTGAATATTTCACAGCAATTAAGAAGTTATTCAAAGACAAGAAGTTCCTTACACTTATCTATGCATTTGGGACTGTACTTGGATCATTCAATATATATGGGTCTATCCTGGACAACATATTGGACTGCTATGGCTTTACACCAGACGATGTAAGCTACCTAGCTGCAATTATGATGGTTGTAGGCATCATTAGTGCTGCATTACTTGGCCTTTATATTGAGAAAACACTGCAATATCGGAGAATATTTATCATTTTGTCGATCTTTGGCATCATACAATCAGTTGGGTTTCCGTTCATGTTAGCAAAATTGGGTGATAATTTCATAATAGCTGTGGTCTTGGTGTTCCTACAAGGAGCCATATACATTCCCCTAATGCCTTTATCGTTCGATTACGGATGCGATATCTTGTTCCCTGCGGGCTAGGCACAGATAACTGGGTGCCTGATGACCTCAGGAAATCTGTTTGGCTTGCTCTTTGTAATCCCTTCATTATCTTAGATCATCTTTGCACAGAATATATTTGGGCTGGGCCACGCAGGCAATAGTATTGATGAGAACAAGACCGCATCCTTGAATACGGTTATTATGGTGGGCGCATTCACAGTCTCGGGAGCCATATTTTATCTATTCTTCAATAGTGAACTGAAGAGATCGAAGCTGGAGAGGTCCAAAGCCAACCTATCCCTCCTGAGCAACTGATCTAGCCTTCATTTATTATTGATATCGATTCGACAATATTGAGTATATTAATTATCCATCTTAAACTGTAATTGCTGTTACTAATAGCCAATTAAGATTAACTCTTTAATTATATTGGCTATTCAAGTTGAAGCATGGGCTGCTAGCAAAGCTAAATCAAACCAATACATTCCTAAGCTGAGGTCTTGATGCCTATTGGGCATTAAGAAGTGAAGAATGTGTCCGGGCAATAGAAGCTGCCATAGGCAAAAAAGGTGGAGTATGCTCGAAATTAGCCATCACCTAATGGTTATAAAATTCCTGCACTTTAGAGGATTATAAAGAAAGCCTTTACTGACCTCAATAGTAAGGACCCAATGGCTAAGCGACTCTACCTGAACCAAGTTCTCAGTTACATTTTGAACTGGCTACCTAAAGAAATGTAGAAAAATGTCTCTCTATTCGATGCCGAGAAGATCGTTCGATAGGATCTTGAAAGGGCGTGCAAGGACTATCCAATTGCTGAGATTGAGCAAATTTAGACATCTATTCAAAAATTAGGGAATAAGCCTTTTCCTGATTTATTTGGGGATGTGAAGAACAAAACCAAATAAACTTTCACTGACAGAGTTAAATAGCTTTGCTTAAGATCAAAATAAGTTTCATACTAGTTCAACAAGTAAATGCAGCTGATTCTCTAAAAAGACGGAGGATACAAATTCATAACAGGCTACAAGTTTACAGGCACCAAGGCATATCTAAGAATCATGACTAAGATCTTAGATGACTTCCTATCAGAGGAACTGCAATCAAAGCAGGTCTACACTGACCTTAACCATTATTACTACACTCCAGTTTTTAACTACTTCAATCAGATCATCGATCAAAATATAAGTAAGATCAAAATTGAACTCTATGATTGGATTCGGTGTAAGTGCTCATATAGAAATATACAAGATCTATAAAAAGCTTTTTATCGCCTGCAATCCATCCATGGGGCAAATATATTCAGAGTCAAAAACAGAATCAACCAAAATACAAGGGATATTCTTATTAATCTTAAGTTCAAGACTTAGTATACTGAGATTCAACTGGCTTTGTCCTACGATGACCTGACTTATTAGTTCCAACATAAGCTGTATGAGCTTACAAGGGAAAAGTTAGGGGTTGCCTATTCCTGCTTTACTTTCATGCTTACCGATAGCAATACCACTCATTCCAGCTCCAGTGGAATTATGACTTCCTTGGGATATTTGAAGAAGACGTTGAATCGAGAGAAAATCGAGCCTAACTTCGAACGTTTGGAGCTAAAAGACGCATTGATCATTAAGTAGGATGTGAAGAAGATTCTAGGGAAGTGGATCGTGGCTCTAAAAAAAGGGTATGCAGACGGATCAAGACCTTAGACGCTCTTTTTCTCAGAATGCTATGGGCCGTAAGTGTAAGATATGTTCATAATAAAAAAGCGATCAGGAGATAGGATTAAGAACTGGCTTAGTTGGATGGATTAATGATTTCTCACATTTATCTTATTGTATCTTATAGTAGTTTATAATATAGATAGATGAATATTCCGTCTTTTTGCCTACTTTTATAAGTAGTAAGGCAAAGGAAATCATAAGCCAACGCTCATATTGTATAATAGTTTTCTACTGTTCATGAAGAAGTCAACAGAAATAGACGCATTCTAAAAGCTACTTGGGAGGATAAGAGAATATTAAGATATTATTAAACACCAAGATGGTTCTTCCAATATTGAAAAAGAAATTTAAGGGTTTATTTTTGATGTGAGGAATTTCATGGTTCAAACATCCAACTTTGATAAATAGTGCTAAATTTTATTTATGGATATTCCTCCTATTGAATCTAAAGTAAAAAAGCCTACATGGGGACAATTCTTCTCAATGCTCCTATAGAAACTCAAGAATAAGTTTTCAAAGAGTGATTATTCATAATATTCACAGAAGTGGAGAGACCTAGCATTAAAAATCTTAAGAAAGATAGTGAAATTATTGAAAATATCCTTCGAAAAGATGATCGTTCCAATTAACTAAAGTTACGACCTCTTCGAAAAACTATCTCGTAATAGGCGTATGCTTGAAAGATGCATATAAAGAATTAAAGATAGAAATAGGGAAATAGTTCCTAATATTGAACTAATAGAGTAGATAATGAGGGAAGAGAAGGAAATGATTGTGTTCTAACCCTACATGAAGGCAAAGGCAAGATTCGATGTTGAGCACAACACTAAAGCTGTTTTTTAAATTATCGATTTGGCAATTATTGAGGAAATTAGGCTTGAAGTTGTAGTTCTTGCAGATTTTTGCTTCCACGAAAATATGGTGAAGGTCATTGCCGACAACTTCTCCACCTCCCTCAAAACCCTCATCCTTACGAACTGCAAAATAAATAATAAAGCTCTTGACCTCCTTAGAGATTCTGAAAGGCTGAACACGATCGAAATGTTAACTCTAAATGATAATCTGATTGATAGTGCAGGAACTAGAACCCTAAGCACATTTTTCTGCCCCAGCCTAAAATGGCTTTGCCTGAGTAACAACCGGATTAAAAACAAAGGGCTCTACTATTTAATGAAAGGTGATTGGCCTAAATTAGAATGTTTATCTTTGAGAAAATGCGAGATAACTAATGACGGATTGAGAAATATATCTCATGCTAATTGGACTAGCCTCAAGAAAATCTTATGCGATTCTAATAACATGTACTCTCACAAGAATTTCGCCAAAAATTTCGGCATTTAAAACCCAGTAATGGTAGCGTATTGTAATTGGGGAAGAGACAAAAAAATTTAGGCAAATACTTATATTGTCCTTTCCTAACCATGATTAGATTAACTTTATAAATTTACTTTTAATACTCTTATTATTGATTGTTGATCAGATGGTAAAATCTTAGCCGAAGGGAAAGAACGATAAAAAGCCCAGGCATAGGGAGCCTCATTTGATTCAAAAGCTGACTCAGAATTACTAGGAGCCCAAGGAGGAAGATGGTCCTATTGAGTGCAAGTATGGACTATATTGTGCTCATCTTCGTGTGAACGGATCCTGTCATTTCCCTCATAAGCGCAATCACTACCTCTTTCTTAACTTGTTTCCCCCTTAAAATGCAATCGACGATCGAGGAGATGGGGAAGAATAGAAATTGACGAAAAAGGAAAAGAAGTAAAAGAAAATTATCTAAAAGACAATTAGCTAAAATATTGATATTGAAGCTCTTGAGAAACGATAAATTGAGTCAAAGAAGAAAATCCAATTATAAAAGCAACAATAATTCTATAGTAAAATGGACGAGAAAGAAAAAAAACTTAGCTAGTTGAACAATTCATCGTCAGCCTAAGACTATTTTGCCAGACTAAATGTAAATATTATGCTAAATAGTAAATAAAAGTGAGTTTTAGCGCATTTGAATTCCGTAAGAGAAGTTTGATCCAAATAAAGAAGAAAAACGATAAGCTGTATGCAGACATAATAGACAAGTAGTATCGTATTGCAAACAGACTGATCAAATAGGCACTGAAAAATAAGAAGCAAACCCTTCTTGAAATATATTTGGATATCAACCATAATACTATCCCATCAATCAGATAGTACTTCGAGGATTATTTCGACTAAGACAAAGGAATTCCTCAAGAAGAAGTTTAAGACATTGAAAATGAAAGAGTATTCCTGAAAAAGATATTGACTTCGCTATTTTTTAGAGAGCCAAGTGACTATCAATATCAGTACTTTTTAATCAAAGCCAAAAGTACACTTTCATAAATAAAAAGTAATATTGAGATATTTAACCTTATGGTTCCTTTTCTTCACTCACAAAAATCTCCTTTTAACAAATATCTCCTTTTAGACTGCTCTTTGAATTTAAGTTTAACTGCATTGAGTCAATTCCTTTCAAATGATTACGCGACAACCTTTCACATTAAGTCTAAGCCCTATCCTTAATATCCTTTTGGGCAGCTATAATCAAACACTAAGAGTTTCACCCATTGGGCCTCAAAACTAGCAAGCAAATATAAGTAGACAAAAGAATCCAACATAATTCTAATCCTAAGTGACATTACTCACATTCTACCCCAATAAAATACCCAGTAGTTTGAGCAATAGAAGCTTAAGTAAAGAAGGTCAGCCCTAAATGCCTTCTTAACAATCTTTCAGCCTGTTATTTACTTTCTCACTGACAACATTAGCAACTAAATGGTTAATACTCTCTCAAGTCTAATGGATCTGCCTTACCGTCCATGCAAGTACGAAAATAAAGTCCAACAGATAGAATAGAAATGATCAATAATTCTAATAACCTTTATATAAAATTCATATATCAACATTTCTAAGGATATATTTCTATAGTTTGGCATCTAATTTGGCAGTCAGTTCGACTATGATGCTATTGAGGGAAGGGATTTCCTTACTAATGAATTTACAAAGATGGCTTGATTTTGCCCTCTACTATCGAATTATTTACTAGAATCTTCTTAGTCTTTGCTAGAGTTACTCGTTTTTGTATTTCAGCCTGTCGATTTCTTATCTTTTTATTGTCTTTATTGTGTAGTCATTGTGGATTTAGATCTACTTCTTTGTCTATCTGTTTTGAATATGTTGGCTATCTTTTTTAAGTGCTAAGAATTATTACATTTCTGTCTTTAGCTTTGTTTTCTAACGCTCGAATTCATCTAATTTCTTCTTAAGGGTTTGCTTTTGATGTTCAATCTATTTTTTTTATTCGGTTATTATTTGAAGGGCATGCTAAAAATTTAATGATTATTAAGTTTTCTTTTATAAGCTTGCATTTTTGTCTTACATGTGCCTTCTTAGCTATGATTAAATTTGGCTATTTTTCGATTTAAGTTCATTTTTGAGTGATTATATTTGATTAGACTGTTTTTCAACTAAAAATTTAAGATTGTTATTCTAATTGGTGAGAGAAATGCATCTTTTAAGCAACTAAATATCTGTAGTTTAACGCTAATAAAACTCTGAGACCTCTTCCTAAGGCATTACCTAATCTAGTTCAATGCGCCTTGGGGTTTTACTCCTGACTGCAGTATAGGCATTCACTTCTTCTTCCTCCTCCTCTTAGTAATCCGATGAGAGCTCGAGCAATCTCTCAGCTCTCTCCTTTAATTATTTCAAATATTATCGACTCATTAACATTATAAGCCGACAGATTGAACAATATATTTTAAATTTAATGATTGGATATCTTCTGTTCTTATCCCTACTTGGATTCGCCTGGGGCTATACTTAGGAAAACGGCGTGGTTGTGCTCACTGAGACTGACTTCACCCTTGCCGTCAAGGAACACTAGTATCTCTTTGTCAAGTTCTACACGCCCTGGTGCGGACATTGCAAAAAGATAGCCCCTATCTTTGTCGAACTTGCAACTGAACTCAAGGCCACACATCCCAACAGTAAGCCTCATACAATATTTCAGTCAGATTGGCAGAAGTCGACCTCGACCAACACAAAAGCATTCAAACTCTTCTTAAAATCCAAAGTTTCCCCACTCTCATCCTTTTCAAAAACGGACAGGCTATCAATTTCGGAGGGTCCCGCACCAAATAGTTCATGCTACAATGGTTGAGCAAAAAAATTAATGATGCAATCATCACGATAGATTAATCTCAAGTGGCCGCCCTCAAAACTGACGGCAACGTAAATATCGTCTATTTCGGCGATATCCAGTCAGCAGGAGGGAAAAACTTACTGAAGATCGCTGAGGGAGACGACTACAACAGTACTTACAATATGAGATAGTGTATTATCGAGTTGATTCGTCAAAGGAGGTGGTTGAGATGTATAGACCTTTCGGATAGCCTGTCACCACCAAGACTATCGACTACAACATCCGCTCATGGATCTATCTTTATGATCGTCCTTTCGTCTTGCCCTATGATGATCGCACCAGCAAAGAACTTTTTACTGAGAAGAGGAGCGGGATCTTCTTGTTTGCTTCCACCAGTGAGGAAAGTGGGACGACTGCGTTCAAGTAGGCGGCTGAGGAATGGAAGGTGAAACAAAAAAAGCGACTGATCTTTACTCAAATTGAAGTAGCGCTTCTTTAACCTAGGCAAGCGATGAATCTTTTACTGGATTATCTGACTATATCAAAGTGAACCCTGCCATACATCCTATCGTCTATATTAAAAATGCTGAGAAGCTCAAATACGTTCTCAAGACAGCCCTCAAAGACCTCACTGCTGCCAAAGTAATTGACTTCATCAAGCTTGTTGAATCAGGAAAGATAAAGAAATATAAATTAGATGAATAGACTAGGCCTAAGGCAGCATAGCCAACCCCATCAGCATAGCTTTGATCAATCTTAAATATCTCATCCTCAATAAAATAAATCACACGTATTTATTCAATATTAATTTGTCATAGCTATTGTAAACAGGCAAAGAGATATCTCATTTAAAGATATTTTTGCCTAACAAGCAGCAAGTTATGCTGAAAAAATATCATGAATTAAAAAAAGATACACAAAACTGATAGGCTTAGACAATGTAACAAAGTACACAAAATCCAAAGGCTACCTTTAAGTTGACAAAGGCGAACGTACTCATTTTTGAACAAGCAAGCAACTTTGATGCATTTATGGTTATGGTATTATATATTTATTTCAGTTAAACTACATAGCTTTGACTGTTTTAACAAAATTTCTTTTCACCGCACTGGCACTGCCTCAATTTTTTAGAGAATGGGCTGGGAAAAATATTATTTAATTGTATTACAAACTATTGTTCTTCAATAGGAAAAATAAAAGACTTATTAGGTAGTAGCTTTCATGAGGCGAACTAAGCAATAGTTACTAATTCAAAGAAAATAAGGTAATGTTTGGAAATCATTAGTCTGAAGAGAAATCGAGAATTGTGGCGATTGGGGCAAGCTACTCTTTTGAAATATATTTTATTTTTGGGAAGCTGGTTTTGATTGGCTGTATGGCTTTAAGAGGGTCCAAAGGTGTAGGTGGTTTAATGTTTTTTGTTTTGGGGGAGGCTGTGGGGTTCATTCCGGCTTTAATTAGCTTTATAGAAAGCATTTTATTATAGACAAAATAAAGAAATGTAATTAGTGTTGGCTATTTAGCCACTTAAATATAATATTGCTCGTTATATATTCTCCCTTTAAATCGCATCAACTCTATTGCAATAAACTCAAATAAATGCTATTTAGCAATAAAAAGGGAGCCCCATCCGAAATCCCGGCTTATACTATAAGAATAAATACTTCTGCCTTCAAGTACAAGCAGTCCTTCCTCAAGTAAAAGATGCAGAAAGAATATCTTCCTTATTATTGGTAGAAATGCAGGATGGATCAAAAGCGTATTAATCCAAGTTGTGAGGATAGACTCAGCTAGCTCACTACAGGGCAAATTGATCGGATTATTGATATGGAAAAGATTAGAACTTTACTAAATTATAAGAAGCTAAAGGAAAAAGATGTGTATTTTTAGTATGATGCATCTAAACCCAATACTCATCCACACATTTACTAAGCCAATTTTCTAGCCAAAATCAATGCGATTGCTATCAAAAGAAATATTCGGCATTAAAAATCATAAGGGTTCGATTAGTTGTGTGGGGATAATAATGATGGGGAGAATGGCGATAAATAAAAAAAAGCTAGCCAAGTCCCATACAAATATGTCAAAAAGTATAAACAAGACTCCAAAATATATAAAAAAAGTAAAATTTACCACGCGGAAGATGACGATTAAAAATCAATTGAATCAATAGAGGACAAAATCGACGAATTTTAAAAGAAAATATAGATAAAAAAAGGAAGGGAGAGTTAGAATCAAATGAGAAAAGCTAAAGGAGCTTAAAAGTCAAGGTCTTCTTTACGATGGTTCAACGGCATGTCTCATCATTACCTGAGTCAAAATACATAGACGAAGGACATTAATAGTACTATTGAAAGAATGACTAATGTAGACATTGAGAGTGAGCTGAGTCATAAAAGGACACAATCTTTTACAATGGGGAGAACAAAGACTGAAACCAGTTAAATAAGCAATTACCAATGCAATACCGAGCCTTTTGTAAAATTTAGAATAAATAGAATTAGTAAAATTCCCAATAAAATGTGATATTAAACCTCTATTATCTCTTTACATCCCTTTAATTATGGAACTTATATTTCTCAAACCAATAATTAGTTTTATTTTTGATGAGCCGATATTAAAACGAGGCCCCTGATTAAAACAATCCCTTCCCTCCCAAGCAACTGGCAAGAACCTCCCTTTTCTTCGCTTAAGAAGTGCCCCAAGCATTCAACGGTACAACTTGGGATGCAAGGCACATGACTAAATTTATGAACAGATCTAATTACTCGAATTGGAGGGGAAACAAGCCTAATATTTCGAGAACAATATAAATATCACACAAGCGAAGCTACTCTACTCGAGGAGATCATTTTTTTAGAACGCATAAGGATGATAAAAATTAGTCAAAAATAGGATTTACACCCATTTTCCCCTTAGTCTCTATTGCGCCAGTGCAGCCCTAAAAGGGAGCCACTTTGGCCAATTTCTTTAAATCTACTTAACTCTAACCTGCCAAAAATGGGCATCTTCGATGCTCTCCTGATAGTGAATTTAGGAACTAAGTAAACGCAGTAAAATTCAAAAAGACTGATCCTATCAGCATGTGCTATTAAAAACCACCAATGAGCTCAGTTAATGGTTTCTAAAAATAGCGAATGAGCAGACTGATTCAAAAAAGACACCCACATGGGATGACAGGCATTGATCACCCTGAAAATCCCGAGACAAAGTATTACGAGTCCTACAAGTAGAAGATCAGGGTAAGATAGGAGCCCAATAGTCACAGCACGTTTGTCTTGGACAGGGATTGGAAAGAGAAGAAGAGGAGTGTGCCTCCGATTGACGAATGGAAGCAAAGAAAGGTTATTACTATCCGCAAGTTCAGGAATGAGAACATTCACGGATTTAATATCTTAACCAATCGATTGCTACCATGATAATAATCCATTTAATCATATTTAAATATTTGTCTTTTATAGAAGGTATTTAATGATGCAATATTTGATCAAACGTTTTCCGTTGATACTAAGACTTACTCCTACTTTTTCTATGGCTCAGTTGGGACTAAGGATTACTCTTGGGGTGGTTTTTCTTCTGTTTCAGTCGGGGTCCTGTTCCATATCAAAACTTGAGTGGTGTTCTTTTGGTAAATATACCATCTGGTGTAATCCTGTTTGGATGCCCAGTCAGCAAGAGGAACATTTAAGTGAACGCCCCACGTTCCGCCAGCACTTTTTTATGTTAGCTACCTTATCCAATCAGCCCTGACGAAGGGATCTTCAGTTGGGAGCATGAGTTAGTCGAGCAACACTCTTATGTAGGTTGATTCAGTACCTGGCGAATTAAAGCTATCCACCAACATAAATTCAGAATCTACAACTGGCTCATTTTTAGGAAGGCTGACTTCCTCATATTCCTCGATATTTTCTTCCTTAGTTTACTATTTATTAGCTAAGCCACTAAACAGTGAAACTAGCGATTAGAGGGAACTATCCTCTTACTTTTTGCTATCCTCCTCCTTACTTTCAGCTTTATTCTCGTAATTTTTCCAAATGAAGACACTCTTGAGGTTGGAGCTGTACAGTATCCACTTCTAGGCTGGTGCTTTAATGCACCATGAGTTCTCAAGGCCTATTGCCACTCCCCATGAGCCACCTAAACCTGCATTAATATCTTTCTCAATGTTGCTACTCATATTGGAGGTAGTTTCATATGAAAAGATGTGTTTGTTGATGATTTGTGCAGCCGTGCTTTTTTAATCAACGCTTACATCCCCGAAAGAGTTTGATAATTGATATCCTGTTTAACTAGGAGTAACTTCTTATGATCTCTTCCAAACAAAAATATTGTATTTGTTGGAGGAAAATATCAACCATTTTTCCCACTAGTACTTGCTTTCCCATGTCCCAGCAGTTAGCCCAGTGGTAACACCCCAAGATCCAGATAAAGCTTTATTGATGCCCTTTTGAATTTATATGCATCTATTGCTGATATTAGCCTTATTGATGATCTCTAGAATAGTTTTTTTCTAGGCTTCACTCACAGATCCTCCTGCTTTTGTGAAGCTGTAGCTTGTCTCAGCGGCACTTGCCTTTGCTTTAATCGAGTTGAGCTCTCTTTCAAGCTCCTCAGCCCTTTTATTTGCGTTGATCCTCAGTCTCTCCTCATTTCGATAGCTATTGTAAAATTGATTTTTCAAATTCCTCTCTTCTTCCACTAGACTTCTTATATATTGTTTTTCCTAGTTCTTTTAATTGATAATAGCCTATCGGGCCTGTGAAGATTCATATTGAAGCCTCCTAATCACTTACGCTTACACCTATTTTGAGTGGCCCTAGCTTTCTCTCTTGAGCTTATCGTAGGCCTGGGCTAGTGAGGCAGCAATATTGTAGAGCCTATCAGCGTTTGCATTGATTGGGTTGACGATATCAGGAAGATAGCTATCTGAGCTTAGAAACCTACCCGTACTCACTCTTTCCCAGCTTGCGTTGCACCTACCTACAATCTGTCTATGACATTCTTTTAAATTGCAAATATTGGTGGAAAGATTTTCGTTCATAACCAGCAATAAATTTTAATAGAAATAATATCCATTTCAACATATCATG
>JACCDV010330295.1_pt1 | contig 11581 bp, 6 predicted proteins | sample 7446131 | NCBI WGS metagenome assembly JACCDV01 (sample SAMN15323448, study PRJNA562643) | freshwater metagenome | isolation source: river surface water | place: USA:Blue River Watershed | collected 2017-08-17
AGCATATAATAGAATTAAAGTGTCTCTATTCAGTCATTTACAATAAAGGCTATTTTTCGATGTTTAAATGAGGATTATAAGTAAAGTTAGGAAATTATTATTAATATTCTAAAAGTACTTTTCATATAATTGCAAAACTAAGAATATTTGTAAAATTAGTTTTATTAAGATTTAAGCTTATAACAATTAATATGGACAATATCCAATATTTATCATTGGGAAATTAAATGAACCTAATGATTATCTTCTAATTATTCTAAAAACATAAATAATAAGGAGTCTTATAACGAACAACTACATACCTAAATATAGATATATATTTTACTTATTAATATACTGGATCTTATATATAGTAGTTTAGATAAAAAGTAAACTATTTCATTATAGCAATATTTAGTATCTTTTAATATTATTTAATATATGGTTAATATTCTCGATTTTGAAGATTAACAGTTGGTAATGAATTATTTATATTTTTTAAACAAAATTTTCAATTATGAAATTTCATAGATTTTATTAAACAACGAATTAATAGAAAAAACATCAAAATATTTACAAGAATAAAATGTTGATATTTTATACTCCTTGATATTGTAGATAATTTAATATAAAGAAAACTAGGATTTTTTAATAGATAAAATTGACTTTTTATAATAATTAATAAAATCAATAGAGAAAAAATAAGTTTCAAATGTATTGCAAATTCTCAATATTTTTAGCGCTAATCGTGGATTTGATTAAATATTTTTATAGCTTGAATTGGATATTTACATTTTAAGCATTTTATCATAATATTTATAAAAGGAAATTAGCGAAATTTAGAAAAAGAAAATTATTTGGAATTTAATCATTAATCTTTCTAATAACAAAGATTTCGCATAGAAATTTCTTCTTTTTTAAGATTTTTAATTATTTTTAGAAATTATAAAAGAATATTAGGATTTAACAATTCTTATTTTCTTAGACAATTGTTTTTATAATTGTTAGAATAAAAAAGTTTTATTGCAGCATAAGTAAACATCGGATATAATGTTTGAAATGATGGAAAACTGTGAAAATGATGAGTGTCTTCCTCATATTATAAATATTCTAGCATCGATTTATTATAATTAAGATTGAAAGCCAATAACATTTCTAGTCAAATTGTTGAAAAAATAAAGAATCACTGAAAACCTGTAAACATCAATTATTTGTTTCTTTTAAAAAGCTATTGACTCTCCTGTTTTATATTAAGATATGATCAACTAATCTGTAATAGAGTATATTTTAGATAACTTTTTTAACAAAAATTTTAACTTCTTTGATGAGTCTAGATTTTAATTCTTAAATTTTTTAGAAAAATTAATAAGAATCAAAAAGCAATATCTCAACGCAGTTGATATAATATAATTTGCTGATTTTATTGAAGTGAAAAATGATAGGCTTTTATTCGTGATACAAGATATAATTAGTTCTTTATGTTTCTAAATAGAGGATATTTAGCAAATTTAAGAAATACATTGAATTAAAGATGAATATTTATCTCAGTTAATAAATAATTAAATTTTATAATGGATAAATAATAAAGGTTTAAGTTTAAAAGGTATTTATATTTTTTCTTATTTTCTGTTATCATTTTTAAATATAAATCTGGTGTCTTTTAAAACAGAATTATGAAATTAATAGATTTTGAGCCTAATTCGAAATATGATGTTTTTATATCAAAAATTAATAATAAAATTAAAACTTACCATCCTGATAAATAAACAGGAAACGAGGAGTTATTTTTAGAAATTTAATAAATAAAGACAAAGTACTTTTATAACTAAAAAGCTTTTAATAGATCAGGAATATAGTTGTTATAATAAGGATAATTGGGGTTGGGTGTGTTTGAATAAAGTAAAGTTGTTTTTTTTAATATTGCTTAATTACTCGTATAAAATACGTATCTATTTATGATGAGTTTTTTACTATAAATATAAGGTAAAAAGGTTTATATTTTAAACCTATTTATCTTATTAGGAAGTTTTATAGAAGGATTTTTTATTAAATCATAAATTCTATCAATAATAAGCTAAAGGAGTTATCTAAATCAAATATACGTAAAAGTAATATGATTTTTAGGACATAGTGAATTATTATAGAATATTTTTAAATGAAAACTCTACATAAGCGAGATTGAATTATTACAAATATTCAATTTTATTCATTTATTTACTACAAGTATATTATGCTTTCTATTTAGTTTTTACTAATAAAAAAGCAATAATTTAAAGTCAATAAAAGAAATATTAGAATTTCTTAAAGAAAACAGAAAGGAAAAGGTGGAACTTTATGATAAAAAATATTTAAGGTAAGCTATAGATAAAATAGAGTCAATTATACCAAAACCAAGTTTATTTGAAATTATAATATCAAAAATTCAGTACTTTTTTAACATTGGACTTTTTCTGTATTTTTTCATTCGAAATCTTTTATAATATTTTATAAATTATTAACTGTTTAATTCCTATAATTTGGTTACACTTTCTTACATTTTTCTCACAAAAATTGCTCTTAAATCTTTAATTTATACTCTTTTTCCATCTTTCTATTGGTCTCTGATTTCTTTTAAAACCTCGGCCAATAAATCCTTATAAATGTTTCCTCTGCTGTCAATTATCTATTTTTATTTTTCCTAATAGGACTTATTAAGTTAATTGGTAACTTTTCAATAAACAGACTGGAAGTTCTTTTTTACCATTTTATAATAGAAATATTTTTATTAAATATAATGAATATAGATTAATTACAAGTTATAAAAGAATAATATAAAGACTAAATATTTGGAATTTGTGTATTGTTATAAGATAAAATTAGCAATAAGTATTATATAAGAAAAACCAGAGAATTTAATAACTCTAAAGAAAAGGATATTTTGATATAGCAAATATAATAATGATAATAAATACAAAATTCAAATATGCTGAAAAACGTTAATTGGGAAATAAAAGATAAAAAATTATTAATTTATTATGAAAAACCTTAAGAGAATATAACTTAAATAGGATTAATTAAAGAAAAGTAATTCTTTGATTGCTTGGATTAACTTTTGAATTTGTTGATTCTTTTTGAGAAGAACAAAATTGTTCATGGAAATATTTGACCTGATTTGATATTTTATAATAAAAACGATAATTAATATATTCTTATAGATAATTTCATATTAAAAGGCTCTCCTTAGTAAATTTAAATAGAAAATATAAAGTTAAAATAAAAACTTTATATAAGTCCCGATACATATGAAAATTTATTAAAAGATGCTAAGTATAAATTTAATGTTTACAAAGAAGATTTTGTAGCCTTAATATTGTCTTTAATTGAATAAATTGATAATAAGAAAATAGATATATAGAAATTCTATAAAAAATAGCAATTCGATTCATTTTTATACAAAAGCAAACTAAACTCTTTAATTATTAAAAAATCAAAGATTTTTTAAAATTTAATTAATTAAATAGAAGAAAAAGTAATAAATGTAAATCCTAAATAAAGATTTTCATGTTCAAAATTTTAAGTTATTTTCCATGAATTATATGAATCTTGGAAATAATAAAATTAGTAAAAGATTTCATTATAAAAAGATTTATTGAAAAAACAAGAAAAGAAATCTTTAAGTGAATAAAAATAAACAAAAAAGCAATCAATTTTGATAGATAAAAGCAAAACTGATATAAAATGATAAAAATCAAAAGAAATATCCAAAGAAATAAAGAGTATTTCCAGCATTAATAAAACATAAGATTTTTAAAAGTTAAAAAATGTTTTTCATGTGAAACCTAAGAAAATCGAATATGAGCCAATTCAATTAGAAGAATTTATATCTTAAAACACAAATATCAATAAGAAAGATTTACTTAATTTTATACTTGATTATGTTCCCTTTGAAAACCTTAATTTAAAATATCAAAATTAGAATAAGAAAAAACACGATTAAAATAATCATCAAATATATGATTAAATCAAAAAAAATATTGATATTTTTAATAATAAAATTATTAATGAATCAAATGATTAAAATAAATTTGAAAAAATACTTAGTGATGATAGATTATCAAATATTACATTTAATTTTGATAATAAGTGAGGTTTGTATGATTTTAATCTTTTTAATAATAAGAGGATTAAAAATGACTTAATTTTAAATAATAATTATTCTAATTTGTTAAGCAAGGATTATATTCATTAAGAATGATAAATAATCGGTAATTATTAATTATAATATGAAAAGAAAAATAGATTTTTATAAGAAGAGAATAATATAAATTTTAGTAATTTAAAATAAAGAAGTTTAATATAGTAAGAAAATATTAATAATTTATTAAATAAAAAACAACTAAAAAATAGGAATATTTATAATATAAATTATTCATTATATTAACCAATTAAATTTCTAAATACAAAATTATATGATTCTTATTAATATTAAATTATCTGTTGAAATAATAATCAAAATAAAACTCTTGATTATTTTTCTATGTTATGGTAAAAATCTAGGAATAAAAGCTTTAAAGAGAAAAATATGATTTCTTTATAAATTTATAATAAAAATAGAAATTCTTAAATTAATCAATTAAAATCTAATAAAAAGAATTATTAATTTTATCAAAGTTTTATATTTAATAATAATAAGATTTAAATTCGAAAATCCTTATTTAATCAAGATAAAATCATAAACAATATTTAATATATAGATAATATTGATTAAATCTAAAAAGAAAACAGTATTAAATAAACAACAATATGAAACAGAACTTTAAGAAACAACTCTCTAAATCATCTACTTTCTACATTAAAAGAGAACTATTAACCAATAGACACTCCTATAAAAAATAAATAAAATAATGGAATATTAAATATGAATTTAATATAGGAAAACAATCCTTCAACATTCACTTTAAATAGTAATCGTAAAATCAATGTAAGTTACAATAAGCTGACAAACAATGAAATTGGTTAATAAATCTCTAAAAGCTTAGAAGTTAACATCTGAAGTCAACCATAAACTCCTTAAAGACTATTTTTCCAAGAATTATCAAAAGAAAAAACTAAATTTAATTAATTTTTTATAATAAATATAATGTCTAAAGTAAAAACTGACGATGGATCAAAACCTAAGCAAACTTGAAAATCTCGAAGCAAAGGAAAGAATGCGATAGAAATCGTTGATTCAGAACCAGAAATTGTTGAAAAGCCAAAGGAAATTGATTTAGCTGATCAATCCTTAGAGATTAACCTATAAAAAGAGTTAGAGTTTAAGATCAATCTTCCTCATTCTTATAAAAACACACTTGGTTTGTTTTAGAAAAATGGTCTAATGCTTGTTAAGAGAATTTATAAAAACATTATTGAAAGCATAGAAAATGATAGTCAAGCTTGTGATATATAAAACTAAATTTATTGATCTATGTGAAAACTCTTAGAAACAACTTTCAGTGAAATGAACCTAATGATTGACTATAGCTATAAAGGAAACCGAACAGTTATATAGATAGAAGAAGAGATAGATGTAGAACTAGAAAAACAGTTAATCGAATTATAGGGAAAATATGAAATCTTGATAAAAGGACTTCAAAAGAAGAAAGAAACTATTGATTAGCAAATAAAGAATCTTATAGAGTCATAAATAAAAGATTTGATTGAAAGCACAGATGAGCAACTGATCAATAATGTGAAAATTGTTGGAAACGAAAAAACATACGATCAAAATGAATATTTTTAGAGTTTTAATAACAACAAAAAAACTTACTTTTAAAATCTTCTTGAAGCTTCTTAGAAAATTAATGATTATTTGTACTAGTTATAATAAGAGTCAATATTATAGTTTAAATAGCTTTTTGAGGAAGAAGAGGAGTTTTAGCAATTTAAAAACTCGGGTTTTGAATAATTCTCACCCACAGAGACTTTATTAATAGAATTTCTTAATGTTAATTAAAATATAAATATTTATAATTTTATTAAATGGTATTTTGAATAGTAAATTCCATTATGTTCTATTAATACTTTAAATGGAATAGATTTACTTTCATATGTATTTCTTAGTTTAAATAGAAGAACTTCATAGTATTTAATGAAAGATTAATTTTAAGCATGTTTTCAGCGTTTTATGAATTGCTTTGAATATAAGTTGATAATAAAATTCTAAATATCTTTTCTAATGAATAAAGACTATAACATAAAGGTAATTTAATATAGACATTTATAGGTCCTTAGTAATTTATGAAAAACTTATTTTATTCTTTAGTTTATTCTGAAAGCATTAAAATCGGTCCAATACATGATTCCTAGAAAGAGACCTAAAAATTGAATAAATTTTCTTCTCTTTAATTAAAGCTAAATTAAACTTCTCAATTAAGAACTATTGGTGTTTAGTTATTACTATAAAACTGGCTAAAGACTAATACTCGATTTAATAAATCAAAAGCTGTTTATTAAGAAATTAGATTTTTTTAAGTTGGTTTTTGATCAAAATAAATTTAAGTTTGAATTTTTGAGAAAATATGAATATTATCGTCTTATACGTTAGCTTTGAATGGGATTTAATATGTTTATTTCTTGCCATCAATGCTCATTTCTATAAAAATCACAAATTTGAAGGTTTCTGTAACGATTATTCCATCTTTTTACAACTTATCAAAAATGAAGCTCAAATCATTAATAAAAAACTCGTTAAAAGATAATGAAGGTCTTCCTTATGAAATTATATTTTATTAAAAGTGACTTGATACAATATCAGTTACATCAAGCTCTTTATCTTAGAAATATAACTTAGAGGACTTTACATGATTATAAAGATCCTATTAGAGATTTTTAACAAAATTTATTACTTGATTCTTTTGTACAGTAACTCCGATTGTATTATAAACAATGTTTAAAACTATACCGAAAAGCAAATCATAATTTTGCTCATTTTCTCCATATAAAACAAAAGTTATTTTATTTGATAGCAATATTAATAGGTTAATAGCTCTTTAAATATCACTTTAACTTGCAATTATTATTATAACCAATACTAATATTTCTTTATATTAACTAACCTCTTAGAAATGAGATAATTACTTAGCAATATTTTCACAAAAAATATCATCTTTATCATTGAAAAATCTAAGAATAATTTCCTTATCAATTTATTGCATTTTTTAATTCTCATAAAAATGATTAAAATTAGCCTCATTAAAAACTATTCCGTTTAATTATGATAATTAGGTTAACAGATTATTTTCATTTTTCTTTGAAAAGTTAAAATCGGTTTGATTTCCCTTATATTCTTTAACTATTTCAAAGTATATATCATCTTATAGTTATTAAAGTAATTCATCTTATTCGTAATTATTAATCTTTTATACTTATGTTTTTTGTAAGTCTTAAAAGCTGAATTATTTTTTCATCTTTTCAACGTAAATTTCATTTTCAAATAATTTTCATTCTATTATATCCATTATGTATATTTCGTTTATGTTTTAAGAAGCTAACAAATCTTTTATATTTTATAATGCTTTTTAGTTTTCTAATGATTTCTAGTTTATCTATTTTTATATTTATATTATGTTTTCCTTATAAAATCCCTATTCTTATAATTTAATTATATTTGAAATTATTCAACCAAAAGTTGGTTTGAAATTTCTCTATATAACTCTAATTGATTTTTGTATATTTTCTATTATTTTATGATTCTTATTCTTGCAAATTAAATCTATATTTTACACCAAAGATTCTATAAATAAAAGAATGTCTATTAAAGAGTTAATTGTTATATTCATATTTAATAGCTCTTATTCTATTTATAAAGTTTTATTAAATCCAATACAAAGAAACTCAAGGTAGTTTTTAAAATCAATATAAATGTTCATATTTATGATAGAAAAATACTTGCTAAAACTCTCTAATAAAGTTTCTGTAAGGAATTGATCAATGAAAAAACTTTTATTAAAAAACTATTTAAATTCTCTTGGATAAAGCTTATTGAAAAAAGTCTTAAAAATAGTAATTTTACTATTAATATCCTATACAGTGTTATTATTTATTTTTTAGGATATTTAATGTAAAGCTATTTATTCTAATGATGTTTAGCTTATTCTATTATAATTCAATTTACATATAGAAACTATCATAGGAATAAAATGCTTGAAAAAACTATGATTAATTTCTTTATTTTTTTAGTTTTGCAAAATTAAATAAATTTTAAAAATTAGGTTTTCCGCATTGAGTTAATCAATTATGGTCAAACATGAGATTTATTTGAAATAATCTCTACATTCTTCTTTAATATCTGAAATTTCTTTAAAATTAGCTAAAGGTTAATCAACTTACAAATTTATGAATTAAGAATCTTTTATTTCAAATAATGATAAATTAAGAGATTATCTCTCTTCGGGTGTTAGTAAACCCAAAATAGACTAATATCCTTCATAAACAATATTTTTTTCTTAAATAATAACTGGATTAAAAAAATAGTCCTCCATTGTATTCATTAATGTTTCATAAGAAAAATCTTTTCAACAAATTTCAGTTAAAATTGATTAGAATTTTTATTAATTTCTAAAGTTTTCAAAATAAAGCTTTTCTTATTAAGCCATAAATCCGGATTGGAATGTTTGCTAGTTTAATTGATAATAAAAATACTCTTCTTTCTATTAGCAGCTGGGTTCTTTCTTTTGCTATTTTAATACTGATTAATATGCTGATATTGAGTTAGACATGCTAAGCTTTTACAGTTAAGAATCATTAATGTCATTTTCTCCGAATTCAAAAATCTAAGCATTTAAGGCATTATTTGGTTAACAAGCAAACTCAGCAATAATAAACCCTTATAATTATTCGTTATTTTACATTTCTATTGGGATTTTTATCTCTCCATAAGCTTAAGTCAAATATTTTGATAAATCAAGAGATTAATTATAGATAGTTTATCCTGTTAATTAATCTTGTATTTTTATAACAAATTCTTCAAGTTTAGAAAAACTAGTTTAATGACTGTTATTAATCTTATAAACAATATACTAAGAATCTAGATCGCAGAATTTTGTATTAGACAATTATGAAGATTCTTATTGAACCTAACTTTCAACTATAAAATCTTAGATTTTTGTTTATTGATTATTTTTCTCTAATAATATTGTGGTAAATGATAATATTATAGTTGTATTGTTACTTAAGTAAGCCCATAAAGATTTTTCATTTCTTAGCAATTATGGATAAAAGTTTTCTTAGCTTTAATTGGTAAGACTTTAATATAGAGATTCTTTGTCATAAGATCTGTTTTTAGATATTTAAGAAAATGGATGTTTTTGCTCGAATGTTTAACTTATTATTTCTTCCTTTATAGCTTAATTATTATTGCTAATTTCGCTATATAGTTCTTATTTCAATTTTTATGTATTTTCCTCCATTTATTTATTTGGAGTTTCGATTTGGTTTTTAGATTAGAAGGTTTATAGTTTTAGGATTTAATCAAAATCTGTATCTCTAGCTATTTCTTACTATCTGTTAACCTCATCAACTAAAAGGCTTTCTTTTATGACTGAAGAAAGTCTCATATTTAATGAATCTAAATTATCCTATACTTAAGAGTCTTTAAGGAAATTCTTAATAAAAATATTATAGAAAATCTCAGCTTGTTTGATTTTAAATATAGAAATTACAAGTTTGAATTATTATACTTTTTCCTACTCATTTTTAGTCAATCTTTAATATATCGCATTATCCTTTATAAGTTAACAGTATTTTTGATCTTAGAAATATAAGGCTCTTTATCTTCCATTAGAAATATTCGTTGTTATTATTCTATAGGAAAAGTTCTTTATTTTTGGATCATTCGACCATTCTAAAAATTGCTTTAATTTTTACTCATTTTGATTTGTTGAGTTTGTAAGCAATTTATTATGATTATTAATAGCGTCTTGTTTTGACTCGATTTGAACATATTAATCCGCCCACAGCTTGTATTTTTTTATGACATTTTTATTCTTAGAGTCTTTTAACTATCCAAAATAATGAGAGGAAAAATAAGCTTCTCTTAATAAAGGTTTTCCAGTTCTTAACGAGTTTTTCTATAGAATTATAGGTGTGGCTAATAATTCAAAAATATGTCTAGAAATTACTTATTATTTTGCTCTGGTTTCAGGGTTTAATGCTATATATCTTTAATTGAGATTTGTACCTCTATATGTTTCCTATATTTATCTATTAATCTCTTAAGCTCTTTATGGCTATTGGATTAACTATTCTAATAGATTAATCAATACAACTTATGCCTTTTACTAATCTGCTTTTGGCAATTGATCTAAAGAAATAGACTTTTATTAGAAATATTAATAAACCTCTTAAGGCAACTAGCATTTAAGATTGCCTACTTTTTATAATATCAAAGAGAAATCCTCTTCTGTAATAATTGCATCTTTTGAGAAAGATAAATTTTAGTTGTTTTCCATTTATAAAATTTAAATTATTAAAAATTGTTGGAAATCGACTATGCTTTCGATAAGCTTTTTTATATGTTTAAAAAGGAATTCGTAGAACTTTTATATGTCTCTTATAAGTCTTGAGCAAGCTTTAAATAAAAGTTTTCTTTTTATATTACTTTAATGTAGCATATTTTCCTATACAGTTTTTTAGTATTATTTTTATCATTGATCAAGAGTTATTCTATTATTAATAGTTATATTAACGGGTCCATATATATATGGTCCTTGTAAATGAACAGGAAAAGAGAGTGTTTATATTTTACCATTTGGACCGTCTATTAAGTTTTCAATATTTTTAAAAGTGTTTTTATTATAGAATATCAAAAGCAACATAATCATTAACAATAATTTAAAAAATAATAAAATTAAGAAATATTTATTAAAACTCGATTAAATCTGTTATAATTTCTAAAATCTCTGAATTTCCTTAAATATTTACAATACATCTTGACTATTAATCAAAACCTATTTTGATTATTAAAAGAATGTGGTATTTGTTAAGATATTTTCCTATCATATAAACTGTATGGTAATTTTATTACAAATTAACCTCGTTTGATTCGGGTAGAATAAATAATGGGAAAATCTGTTATAAACCTTCTATTGCTTGCTTTATCGACTTAAAATCAAGTTAAAAATTATCATTTGTGTTTTTGTTATAAATTTATAAATCATCCCATAATGATAAATATCCTTCTTTATTCAAATAATCAACATCTTTAGTTATAAAATCCTTATTAGAAAGAGTAAATGAATCAAGTAAAATTTCATCTTCATATTCATTAACAACTTTATCTAATTTTAATATTTTAATTTTGAATTGCAAATTTAGCTGAAATTCTTAATTAATGAAATACTTTTATTGTTTTATATTTATAAATAGATTTTATTCTTGTTTTTATAAAATGTTTCTTGGAGAGATTTCGTTAATTAATGCTAAATTTTCATTAAGTTCATCAATTTTTGTAATAATATTCTCGTATATGTTATTAGATTAGTTTTTTACTTTAAGTTGTATTGTAAATCCCTTTTCTCTTAATAAAAATCATTGCTAAATATATAGATCGGAGTCTGATATAACAGTCCATTGTGTAATAAGA
>JACCDV010351331.1_pt1 | contig 11577 bp, 9 predicted proteins | sample 7446131 | NCBI WGS metagenome assembly JACCDV01 (sample SAMN15323448, study PRJNA562643) | freshwater metagenome | isolation source: river surface water | place: USA:Blue River Watershed | collected 2017-08-17
AGTGGACTTCGGTAGAAGCTTTCCAGATAATCAGGCATCTCTTGACGTGATGCCTTGATGATGAATGGTCGATTTCTCGCTAGCTTTCTCCTCGAGTCAAATCGAGTCAAATCGAGTCAAATCGAATCAAATCAACTCAGGCCGAGTCAAAGAGTGAAATAATTTTTAAGATAATGTTTTGAGCCTGTTTCTCTGTTGAAATTTAAGGCTTGCCGTTTTGAGGCGTGATACGAGATCGTAATTTATAAATGGGTAGATGGATAAAAAGGAGCCGCGCATGGTTCGTGCAGTCGTTGTTGGCCAAGAAGAAGTTTCACAATTAGCAAAAGACCTGATTTCAAAAGGGGAGAAGCCGACGATTGGTCGAATTCGAGAGCTTCTCGGGAATCGTGGAAGTCCGAATACGATTAGTCGTTATTTAAAAACCTGGCGTGAAGGTGAAATTGAACATATTCGGCATGGGGAGCATGATCTTTTTGCTGCAGAATCTGACTCAGAATCTCATGCAAAATCTGACGATGACGTTGCAAAAAAGAAAGTGACAGATGTTTCGGCAGATGCGGTGTCTCCAGTCTTAAACTCTGATGCCAATATTTCGCGTCAGCCTGTGAAAAAAGCAGCACCAGCAGCCGCTGTACTGGCCGTAGAAGTTGAGAATACTTCTGCCCAGGCTCCTTCTTCAGGCCTCGCAACTTCGCAGGCAGAGATTAAAACTCCTCAGGGAGAAACGCCGGCTGCGATGGTGAACTCGACAAAAAGCCCCCTCGTTGAGGGATCGCCTTCGCAAGTCCTGACGCAGGAAGCGGGTGCTGCAGGCCATTCTTCTCCTCATCAGCCCAAAGCGGTTGCTTCTCCACAGCATCAGGGGTCCTCGCAAAGCTCAGCTCCCGTTCAAGTCCATACTCAAAATACCGGGCATCATCAGGCCTCTTCCTCCTCAGGAAGTCAAAATTTCAGAGGTCCTAAGCCTCCTCAAGGAAGTGGGAATCAAAATCAAAATCAAAATCAAAATCAAAATGGACAGTCTTCGAAGCCTAATCATCAAAAGTCAGGTCATCAGCAAAAGCAGGGGCAAAATCACCATCACAAAAATCATGATAAAGCCCATGATCATCGGGATAATCGGGATAATCGCGAAAATCGACCCCATGTTCCGAAGCCGGCACTGATGTTTGAAGATAACTTTCCTAACGTCTATGTCTCTGAAAACTTAGATACGCTGACCTCGACGCAGTTAATTGCCAAAGTGAGACGTTTAGAGTCCATTCTTAATAAAGAACAATCAAGACGTGAAAGTGCCGATTCTATGGCGAGAGATGCCAAAGAATACGCAGAAGCCGTCAAAGTCCAAGTTGGCGCTCGTATCAATGATATTCGTCAGTCCATGGAAATGGTGATTGATAGCTTGCAGTCTCAAATTAAATCGATGCGAGAAAACGCAGAAAAAGATTTGCGCTTTTATCGAGAAAGTTTAGAAAAAGCCAAAGAAAAATTGGCTCAGCAAAAAATCAATTCAAGAAATGGCTCGTTCTAGAGCCTTTTTATTGCTTGCCGCGGGCGATTAAATAGCATTCAGAGGATCGATCTCTCGAGGCGTCGGGTTTGCGAATAACCACTTGCTTGAAAGAGGCTTTCACAAGTTTTTGAAACTCTTGAAATCCAGCGCCCTGAAATAACTTTGCGACAAATCCTCCCCCTGGGGCTAGATGCTGCAGCGCAAAATCTAAGGCTAACTCGACAAGATACATGGCTTTGGGTTGATCAATCGCTTTGTCGCCTGCGAAATTAGGAGCCATATCAGAAATAACCCAATGAATTTTTTGACCGTCTAATGCTTTGATTAATTCTTGAAAAACGCTTTCAGAGGTAAAATCTCCCTGAATAAAATGAACTTGATGCAATGGATCCATGGGTAAAATATCTAGAGCGATAATTTTCCCGTTTTTGCCAATCCAGCGAGGTAAAATTTGAGACCATCCCCCTGGGGCTGCACCTAAATCTACGACGGTCTGATTGGGTAAAAATAATCGATCTTTTTCTTGCAGTTCCATCAGCTTATAAGCCGCTCGGCAACGAAGGCCGTCTGCATGAGCTTTTTTGACGTAAAGATCATCTTGATGTTCTTTGAGCCAGCGTTTTTGAGATCCTGATTTAGCCATATCAAACCAATTTTTAGAGATTTTTGTAGGGAAGCGATTTTATATGATTCTCTTCGCCGAAAAATAGAGTGGGCTGTTCACTGAAGATTTAAGATTGTCGACAGCATCCCTCGCTGTTACTCTCGCGTTTTTAAAAAATAGGTTTTTTATTTATGTCTGATACTTCTAAAACCACTGCGCCTGCTACCGCAATCTCTGATGTTTTAACTCATGTTTTAACGCAAGATCAGAAGAAAGCTTTAAAATCAAAAGCGCATGCCTTAAACCCCGTCGTGATGATTGCAGGCAATGGCTTAAGTCAAAATGTCCTGAATGAAATTAATCAAGCTTTAGATTGCCATGAATTAATTAAAATTAAAATTTCAGGTTTTGAACGTGAAGAAAAGCTTGAAATGGCGACAGAAATTTGTGAAAAATTTAATGCAGCATTGGTTCAGGTTATAGGTCATGTTATTGTTATTTATAAGAAAAATGCTAAAAAATCTGAGAAAAAAATTCAGCCTAAAACTCCTCAGCAACGACGCAGAGAGAGCCATTCATGATGTTTGATGTTGAGGTAATGCCGGCCAAGAGCGCTCTTGCCATTCGACCTCGACGTCTCAGACGCTCTGAAGGTATTCGGGCGTTAGTTCGGGAGACTGTTTTAAAATCTGAAGATTTTATTTATCCCATTTTTGTCGTTGAAGGGACCGGGATTAAAAAAGAAATTGCCTCTCTTGAAGGTCAGTATCATTGGTCTGTGGATCGCTTATCGGAAATTATTCAAGTCGTCAAAGATTCGGGTATTCGAGCGGTTTTGTTATTTGGCTTACCTCTTGAAGCGTTAAAAGACGACACAGGTTCGGCGAGTTTTTTAGAGCATGGCGTGGTGCAACAAGCCATTCGGGAAATTAAAAAAAACGCCCCCGAATTGATTGTAATGACCGATGTTTGTCTCTGCAGTTATACGCATCATGGGCATTGTGGTCCGCTGACTTCCTGTCAAAACACCGTCGATGTCGATAATGATCAGACGCTCGAAATATTGGGTAAAATGGCGGTTTCGCATGCCAAAGCCGGGGCGGATTTTGTGGCACCCAGTGGCATGATGGATGGCATGATTGCTGCAATACGCCAAGCCCTAGATCATGAAAATTTCAGGGAAACAGCGATTCTTTCTTACTCTGTGAAATATGCGTCCAGTTTTTATGGTCCATTTCGAGATGCCGCAAAATCGGGCTTTTCCTGCGGAGATCGAAAGTCTTATCAAATGGACCCTGCAAATCGGCGGGAAGCCCTGAGAGAAGCCATGCTTGATGTAGAGCAGGGGGCCGATATGCTGATGGTGAAACCCGCTTTGGCTTATTTGGATATTCTGTCTGATCTGCGATCAAACTTTAATTTACCCCTCGCGGCGTATCATGTGTCCGGTGAATTTATGATGATCAAAGCCGCGGGTAAGCTTGGCTTGTTAAATGCAGAACAGGCCATGTTCGAGTCTTTAATCAGCATTAAGCGCGCGGGAGCAGATTTAATCATTTCTTATGCGGCCTTAGAAATCGCGAAAAGCCTGAAATAGCTTTTTTATGGCCCATCTGAATCCGGTGGTGCAGAAACTCCTGCTCCTAACATGCTGGGCGTCAGCGTCGTTTCTCGGATTATTGTTGTTGTTCACTGTTACAGAGAAGAAGACAAAATCATCCGTATCATTTCAGCGAGAAAAGCAACCAAAAAAGAATCAACACAATACCGAGGTGGACTATGAAACAGGAATATGACTTTTCAAATGCAAAACGAAATCCATATGTAAAAGCTTTAAAAAAGCAGGTCACCATCAGGCTCGATCATGAAACGGTTGAATATTTTCAAAACCTTGCGTCATCTAATGGAATTCCCTATCAGACCTTAATGAATCTTTACTTGCGTGACTGCGTTCAGCAGAACAAGAAACTTAATATTTCATGGTGATTGATTAAGTCTTCAAAGGGCTCTTACTTCAACTGACTCACCCTGAGTCAGGGTGAAGTAGAGAGATATCTCATTGATAATTAAAAGTTTTATTTTTTCGATGGAAATTCTTATCCGAGATTCGCGCTAATCATTTTTTGGAAGGATCTATATAGATTTAATAGATCAAATTTTTCTTCATTTTTTTAAATTTACAGGGTATTAGTGCTGTAATCTGCATTGAAAGGTGAAATAAATATGGAAAATTTTGTCGGTTATGTTGCGAAAGTCCCTGATGAGAAAGGTTTTATTGCCTATACCCCGGATGAACATGCGATTTGGAAAATTTTATATGATCGACAAACGTCTTTGGTGAAAGACCGGGCGTGTGATCAATTTTTTCAGGGGATCAAAAATCTAGGATTAAGCTCCGATCAAATTCCCCAATGCAAAGAAGTTTCTGAGGCGTTATATGAACATACCGGATGGGGGGTTGCCCCGGTTGCCGCGCTGATTTCTTTTGAAGAGTTTTTTAAATTATTGGCGAATAAAAAATTCCCCGCCGCAAGCTTTATTCGGCGACGAGAAGAATTAGATTATTTAAAAGAGCCTGATATTTTTCATGAAATTTTTGGACATTGTCCGATGCTCACCGATCCGGGTTTCGCGGCATTTACGCATGAAGTGGGTAGGTTTGGTCTCGGGCTTTCGGCTCCTGATCGACGAATGCTCGCCAGGCTGTATTGGTTTACTGTTGAGTTTGGTTTGATTAAGACCCCAAACGGCTTAAGAATTTATGGCGCAGGTATTGTTTCTTCAAATGCCGAAACGGTTTATGCCTTGGAAAGTGATGTTCCACACAGAAAGCCTTTTGATTTGATCGAAGTGCTTCGCATGCCATATCGATATGATGAAATGCAGAAAAATTATTTTGTGATTGAAAGTGTTGATTCACTCTACAACATGATTAATGGCAATTTATTAAAAGCTTTCGCAGAAGCCAAAGCCTTGGGTTTATTGCCCGATCCGCATGCTGCTCCGGTGGTTTTAAATACGCCAGATGTCAGAACGTGCTAAATAGAATATTTTTTAATCAGGAGTGTTGAATCATGCATGCTATTCAGGAATTATCCAATCAAAAATGCCAGGTCTGTGAAGGGGGGATTCCTGCCTTGCCCCTTTCTGAAATACAAGATTATTTAAGCAAAATGCCCGGATGGTGTTTGAGTCAAAATCAGCAAGAAATTTCCCGAAAATTTGAATTTAAAGGGTTTCAAAAAGCCGTGATGTTTGCCAATGCTGTCGCCTGGTTGGCCGCCCAAGAAGGACATCATCCCGAGGTCAAATTTGGAGTCGGCTTTTGTGAAGTGATGTTTACCACTCATGCGATCAATGGCCTGACGGATAATGATTTTATTTGTGCCGCGAAAGTCGAGGGACTTTGGGGGTGTTAGACCCAAATTCTTTGGGGGTGTTGATCGGGGGTGTCCGGCAGTTTTAAAGCTGTTAGCTGATTTCCCCAAATGCATCCGGTATCAATTCCAAATAAATTTGGATGTTGAGTCTGACCCATCAGAGCGGCCCAATGTCCAAAGATTAACTTTTCTCGCGGGTCCCAGATTCTTTGATTAAACCAGGCTTCTGTATGAACGGGGCGATCTTGATACGTCCCTTTGTAATCAAAAATTAATTCAGAGTCGGGAGTGCACACTCGCATTCGAGTGAAGCAATTAATAATACATCGGGCCCGATCCCATCCTGTTAAATCCGGGCTGAATTGTTTCGGGTCATCGCCGAATATTTGACTTAAAAATAATTTGAGTTGGTTAAGATTATTGGTTTGGAGGGCTTGAGAGATTTCTTCACTGTATTTCTGTGCATCTTCGAAACTCCAAGAGGGATAAATGCCTGCATGAGCCATTGCAAAACCCAGCGTTTTATCCCAATGAAACAATTTTTGTTGTCGTAGCCAATGGATCAACTTTTCCGCATCTGGAGCTTCGAGAATAGGCTCAAGCGTATCTTTAGGATGCGGGTTTCTGACGCCAAAATAGACCCCCAGTAAATGGATGTCATGATTGCCTAGGGTGCAGATCGTCTGCGGTAGATCAGCTAAAAACCTTAATACTTCAAGGGATTGAGGTCCTCGATTGACCAGATCTCCCACGAGCCACAGCGTGTCTTGTGAAGGATTAAATTCAATTTTTTTTAATAATTGCTGCAGCGGCTGATAGCAACCTTGGATATCTCCAATGGCATACGTGGTCAAATTGAGTCTCCTGTTTTTTAGACAATTTTTAGAAAATTTTTAGATAACCAGAAATTAGATAACCAGAAAATATAATCGCGCGTTTTTTAGAGTTCGGTAGAAAAAATAGCAACTTATTTTTGAAGATTTCTGGATCTCCTAATTATCCCCTGGTTGCCTTTTAAATCGGGCTCTCATTTGGCCTGAACTCTGTACTCGAAATCAAATTTAGAAATAAGATTTAGAAATAAGATTTAGAAAATTGAGTTCTAGCAAAAATCTTTTTAGGATGCGGGTCGGCAAGGTCTTATGTTTTCGTGTTTTTCGCTTAAAAAATAACTTAAAAAGTGAATATAAAAAGACGATAAAAATTCAAAATTAATGAAGAGTGAGGCTCAGGATGGGAAGTTTTAGACAAGGGTATCTGAAAGCTTATTTAGGGATGAATATTGATAAGTCTGAAAAAATAGAAACGGCCATCGAGGCAAGTTTTGCAAAAGATTCGACGATTTTTTTATTTTATAGCCTCTTGAATCCCTTATTAATCTTGAATTTTTTGGTGTATAGCGCAGAAGCTCGATGGAAAAATAAATGGCTGCAAGGTCTGGTCTTGGGATATGAGATGCTGATCGGTAATCTTCCAAAACTGACTCAAATGGCGTTAAATTTTTCGTTCAGCCAGTTTCAGAAAAAAACTCTTGGGGGAATGCTAAAAGGGGTGTTAGGCCTTCTCGGGGCATTATCTACGATATTTCACACCGGAACTTCGATTTTATTAGGCATCGGATCTTCACCCGTCGTATCTGCGGTTTCGGGAGTGTTGGGTTCCGTATCTCTGTCGAGTCTTTCTCTCTCTCTTTCCCCTCTTGCCTTAAAAGCTATTGCCGTGCCAGTCATTCTGGCGATCACCAATGCGACCAGCATGATTCTGATGTCTGCGGCTTTAAAAATTAAAAAAACGTTTTTTTCACGCTCATCAATGCAAAAAGCTCACTCGGATTCCTCGGTTCAAGAAACACCAGTTTCTCGAGCGCTTTCTAACACCCTCAGAATACAAAGCCCTGAGCGGGGTGAACAAGAACTATCTGATGCTTCTGATGTGGTTCAGCTTGCAGATTCGAGGAATCTAGATGTTTTAACTCCCCCTGCCTCACCAGCTTCTGGGGATTCTGTTGCTCGCCGCTTATCGATCACCGCTGCGGTATGGTTACGTGCGGGTGAAGCAGGTGCGCCTAAAAGCCCCCGTTCTATGAGCGAGAGTTCTGGCAGCGAGAGTTCTAGCAGCGATGATGAGAGCGACTTCAGTGCTTATGGCGATGGCGCTCCCTCAGGGTATTAATCTTTTAATTTCAAATGCGTATTTTTTATTATTGAGAGGAGACTGAATATGTCTGGTCAAGTGTCTGATGGTTCTAGTTTTTCTGATTTTCAACGTCAACTTGATCTTGCGACTCAAGAGTTGATTAATCCACAAGTTCCGGAATCATATCAGAAAAAATATGCGAGATTTTCACAGGCTTTAGTGAGCTATGCAAAAGCGACGCCGGTAAAGATTGAACATGTGTCGAGTGCTGTCGAGGAAGATCTGGCTGACGAAGGCTCGGGGTCTTGGGGATACGATTCAGAGGGATCTATTGCATCCTCTGACGGACTGTCTCAACCATATGAGCTCGCTCAAACGAAAATAAAATATATCTCAGACTGTTTGAGAGCCTCTCATCGAGCTCTGTCAGAAGGGTTATATCTTCAGGTGGCGGCTTTTGTATATACCTTAAGGGAGTTTCCAGCGACACCAGTCTTCACTTTATTAACAGGGTTCGAGAAGTTTTTTCATCACGTCAATGGACTGTTGTATAACGAATATAAAATTCAGCAAGGGCTGCTGGATCCTCTGCTTAAGGTCCTAAATGACTGGAGTCTTTCGGATGAGTGGAATGAAACAGAAAAACTTCAGTTAAGTTTGCAACGCACCATGTTGCAGGCCCAGGCTCTTGCGTTTGAAGAGCTTACGAACTGTTTTTATGGACTGTTGTATAGCGAATATAAAATTCAGCAAGGGCTGCTGGATCCTCTGCTTAAGGTCCTAAATGACTGGAGTCTTTCGCGTGATTGGAATGAAAGAGAAAAACTTCAGTTAAGTTTGCAAAGCACCATGTTGCAGGCTCAGGCCTTTGCGTTTGAAGGGCTCATGAATCGAATAGGCGGCAAATATTCTGAACCTTCAAAACGGTCTGATAATCCTTTGGCCCAAAGCCTTGAATATCAGAGAGAGATTGGGATGTGGGATAAAAAAGTTCACTCACATTTCAAGGCGTTGGGTCTCAGAAACCCTGTGTTTCAAAAAGAATTTATAAAGGCTTATGGTCTTCTGAAGCAAGACTGGGCGAGAGCGGCGATAGATGAGCTTTTTATTCTCGAAGGAGACCGTCGTGATCGAGAAAGATATGTCGAGACTTTTTCGACGTTGCTTCGTTGCACTGTGGCTGTGCGCATAGAGTCTTCCGTGGAAGCTCGAGCAGAGTTTTCTGAGGGACCCGCCGGTGCTGGAACGGGTGCCGGAGCAGCTGCTGGAACAGATGCTGTGGGTATTTTTGAACCTCCTGCTCAGCCTTATCGTTCTGAGTTATCTTATCATCTTCTGGAGTCACTGGATGAAACGGTGATTCTCTCTGCTGATGAATATTTGGAAGGCGAGATTATCAATAAAATATCTGAGCTCATGAAGCACCAACAATATTTAGTTTCAGAATCTAATTTGTCGGTTCTAAAAGCATTTATGGAGAGCCTCAGACGCAACTTAAACTTTCAATTTTCAAGGCAATTTGATGATCGTGTTATGAATGTCTTTTTGACAAGCAATCTTGCCTCGTATCAACCAGCCCGCGTGTTAAATGCCGTTTTTGAAGATCGAGAGTCTCGATCATTTAATATCTTTGGGAAAATTCAAGATCATCTTCTAGGCAGCTTAAAGACATTTATGGGTCCAAATCAAATTAAACATCTTGATTGCATTTCCAGCGAAGACAAAGAAAAGTTATGCCAATCATATGCCTTTGCAGTTTTGCAAAAGGCTCTGGAAAAATTTAGAGAAAAAGAAGCAGTTTTAAATTTTGCGCTGGCATTATTAAAAAGATTTAACGAAGAAGGGGGCGCATTATTTCAACAGTGCCCGGTTCACTATCATCATTCAGCTTTTCTGCCGGCCGGTACTTTTCTACATCCTTTGCAGGCGAGACTCTTGATGGTGTCGCAAAAGCTTGAATCCCCTGTTCGCTCATCTGAGTTTTGGATATTTTATTCTGAAGCAGCCACGTGGCTTTCTGGCGTGTCAGGATATGGCTATTTAGGACCTTATTTAACCGAGGAATCTGTTAAAGATTATGCTTCCGTTCTCCGTTTCTTGAGTGAGTGTGTTTCCTTTCCAAGCATTGCAGCTCGTCAATGCGAAAAAAGCGACGCTTTGCTGCCTGGCTCTGTGAGTAGTGATCAAGTACGTGATAGTGCTTATCGTACTTTATTGGGCGGGAGAGGAGCCGCAAAAAGAGACTATCCGGGAATGTTGGCCTATTTCGAGAGTCGCATGATTCGCGAAGCGAGCCAGGGGCAGTTTGGTTTTCTTCCAGTGTATTTGCATCTTTATCATTCTGAAGCTATCCACGCTTATGGGCTTCCTGAGAGATTGGTCTCAGGGCAAGGTTCGTATTCATCTTTTCAGCCTAATTTGCAGAATTTATTCATTCAGGTGCTATCGGCAGATCTGGGCTCGAAAGAGGCAATGTTTAGACAATTGCAGATTTTTGAACGCTTATTAGAGGAGCTCTGTGCCTTGACTGCAAAGCGTGTGTCTCGAGGAGCTCATCCGGATTTTTATCATTTGCCAAATTATGTCGTTCCGGCACTTCATGCGGCGCAATGTACTTTAAATACTTTTCGAAATGCTGCGCAAAATCCTTTGGAACTCGCGCATTATGCCGAGGTTTCTGAGAGAGATAGGGGTGCATCAGAGTCTAAATCAGAAGATGCTGAGCCCGTTGCCTTATTTCAGCCTCCGATGTTGGATATTCATGTTAAGATTTTTAAGCATTGGGTTGATTTGATTTTTCTACAGACTTCTGAGAAAGCCCGTCAAAAATCGTTGGATCAATTGATTAAATTTTTACCCAAAATCCCGCGTGAAATCAGATCTATTTTTATGAGTCAATTGATTGATGATGCAAGATTGACCCACAAGGATTTGGAATTCATGTTGTTGAATATTCAAACCCCTTCAGGAATGCTCACGAGCGCAACGTTTGTTGAGAGGGCTCCTTTTTTTGAGGATGCAGAAAATTTTATCCCTGTGGAAGGTGAGAGTCAGTTTACCGTGAAGGCTGAGTTGAGTGATTTCAGACAAGTCTTGGTAGAAAAGATTCTTGAAAAATTGAAAAGCTTTTATCTTGATGCGGAAGATTTTCTTAAAAATGGCGTCTTTCCACTTTGCAAAATGCTAGTCGAGGGGAGGGCCGATCTTCTTCGGTTATCGGGGTATGACGCGAGAATTCAAGACTGGCAGTTATTACATGTGAGTTTGCTTCATTTTGCGCTTAATCAGTCCAATGTTTCTGGGTATGTCGAGAAACTCTTGCCAATTTACCGCTCATGTGGGCTCAATTTTGAGCATCTTATCGATGAATTACATGGTTTAGGGCCTCAGGCAAGATACCCATTAGCATTGTTCTATTTAACGTCTGATCATCAGGCGACTGCAGTGAGTGTCTCGAATCCAGGAGATTGTTGGGGTCTCAGAGATTTATTTTCTTTGATCACATTCGTCATCGCGGATCTACAGAATAATGCAGAGAAATTGTTCGAAATTCTTGTTACAGCGGATCTCCCTAATCATCCGAACTTGATGGAAGCTCTGACGGTATTGCGCAGATTTGATGTGCCTCAAGAGCAAAAATCAATGTATTTTGCAGCGGCGCTGTGTGAAGCCTATTTCACGGGGCAAATGTTAGTGAAATTCAAAGAGAGTGATAAAAAATATCAAGAGTTAAATACCTGGTTATCTGGGGCATTTAACACAGAAGAAGCTCTGCAGCGCTTTAATCAAGGAAGGTTAGGGAAAGACTTTAAAGCCCGTAAGAAAACTTTCCATATTCTCTTGGATGTGGTCAGGTTCATTTTATTTTCAGGAGCCTCACAGAGTGTTTATCAGTATTCTGCTCCAGCGGACTCGGCTTCTTACTCACGCCATCTCGGGCG
>JACCDV010118757.1_pt1 | contig 11576 bp, 8 predicted proteins | sample 7446131 | NCBI WGS metagenome assembly JACCDV01 (sample SAMN15323448, study PRJNA562643) | freshwater metagenome | isolation source: river surface water | place: USA:Blue River Watershed | collected 2017-08-17
AACAGCCCCCCCTACCCACCCCACCCTAAATTTCCTCAAATATCTGTAGGCGCACTACCCCGGCACAGTCTCTCACCAATACACGACCATGAACATCTGTAATGGTAACTCTGGCTCGTTTCGTGCCTGGAGTGGTGTACACCTTGGTAATACTAGTCTGAGATGGATCCGGTGTCGTGAGATCGTTGTCGGATCCTGGGGTCAGCGATGACCACACGTAGGTAAACGGAGGCTCTCCATCGATGACACTATTCTCAGTAAGACTCCACGTAATGGTCTGACCCACCTTAGATACCGCTGGCGTGCCTCGACAGGCTCCCACTGTCGGCGGCGGTGGTGGCGCTTCTTCAATATTAAATGATGTCCATGGAGAACAGTTCTCAAACGTGCTTGAACAGTTTGGACTGACACCCGTGTCACCGTATTCACATATCACTCCGCGTGGTGGCGTATCTGTATCGGAGGGATTGGGTAGATAATCTGCACATACGCGAGCCCAGGCTTTGCAGATGTTCACAGTCTCATAAATACCGTCATACGGACACGTGGCATGCGGCACCGGCCACGTACCAGTCACCAACTTTGTCTCACCTATATCTATCAGAGAAATTGCGGGTGTTGCTGGTACAAAATAACCTGTTCCAGTGTTATCGGCAGGAGGAGCCCCACCTTCAAGCATGTGGATTTGAATAACATTATTGAATGGAGTTTCTAATTGATACTCACAATTTTTCTGCGGCGTTGGATCGCCTGCTTTACAAGTCACGCCTGTATTTGATCCACCAAAATTTGCCACGGACACCTCAGCCTTTATTGCAGGATACGGCGCACTTACTGTGGGTGCGTCTGGTGCTGTGAGTGATGTGAGATTGAGGTATCCCACGAGCACATATGAAAAAAGCGGCTGTATAACACCCGTACTGAGTGGCTGCGCATCACAATCAACCACATATGGAATTGTGCCTACAGTTACTGTCACAGCGCCTGTTTTCACTCCACCCGTTGGATAACGCACAGTCATCGTGTTTGCGGCGTCAGTGGCAACAGGAGAGCGTACAGACGTAGGCAAACTCCAATCATATGTAATCGTGCCAGTATGCACAGCTGTGTCTACCACAGCTCTCCACGTGACATCTTCATTACGTCCTGCCATCTGGACACTTACATCGCAAAATATAGTGCGTGGCCCCGCTGCAAGTGAAGTGGTTGCTGTCGTTTGCACACCATAGTATCTAGAAGTTGAGTCGTGGGGGGTTACTCCTCTAAATGACAACCATCCAAGCACAGCATTGCCGCCAACAGCAGGTGAAAATTCACCAGTCCCAATCACCTGACCTCCACCCCACGCATACCCCGTCCATTTATTGCCATTTGCGAGCACGTTGTAATTTTCACCATTTAACTTCACCCATCCATCCCAGCCTCCAGCCTCAACGCCATAGGCGGCAATAACACGCCCCCAACCAGAAAGCCTGCCGGATGTTGTATTCATCGTCGCCGAGCATGTTCCTGAGGGACATCCTATAAGATCGCTCGAGTTAAAACTTATCCAACCAAGCGACGAGGACCACATATAGCCACTCAGTGATTTGGTCGGAGCAGAACCAGACACAGTGATACCGTATGTAGAGCTGCCACATCCAGTGTTTGTGCAATTTGCGCTCACCCACCCAGAATGCGGGGACCAGGCATAACCTTGGAGCAAGTCTGAAGCAGACGCATCAGCAAAAAAACCTCCAGGTGTCAGAAGAAACGCAATCACTGTTCCTAAAAAAGTTTCAAACATACTATTCGCTATTATCGCCGAAAGATGTGCAGTCGACATCTGCAGGAAAATCGGTACCGCCCCCAGCGTCATTATCGACGCCGTCCATACATTGTGGCGTATATGTTAGCGTTCCATCGATTGCTGCCGTATGTGTTTGTATCGTCTGAAGCGGTGGCGTCGTATCATACACCGAGCCTGCACACGTCATCTTGGTGTAGACACACGAAGAGCGATCACCGGCACCACACGTGCCACCACTGCAGCGATCTACCCCAGTCGCTGTCCACCCAGCCTGGCGGGCTGGTATTGATAAGCGCTGCATGCAGGTTTGTGTCGTCAGAATTGTACCGAACGTCGTAGGAGGTCCATACACCTTTCTTGTATCTAATTTACATGTAGATGCCGGTAATGTGCGCCACCAGTCCGTGAGACAGTTTGCTGGATTGGAACCTAGGCAAATCTTGTTGGTGACCACAAAAAAGTCTGCGCCTAAACCGAGCCCTGTACTGCTTGGATTGTTGGCACCCTTTTCTTGTCCACGGGATGCACTCGTCATATAGAGACCCGTGTTTGTGCCAGACTCGTACACTAAGCCCGTTGGTTCAAGAAAGCCACTCCTATCAACTTCTACTTGCAACCAAATAGCAGTCACGCGCATAGACACACCAGTACCCGTTTCTACACCAATCTCGGTCGTATCAAGAGAGCGAGTACCCGTATGCGTCCACGCCACACCAGTTACAGGCTGCACATAAGATTGATACGAATTTCTTTTCGGAGGATTAGCACCGTTCGTATGATATGACACGGTTGAATGAACTATTTGAGTTGCACTCGTATATGTCATATTGTCAGAATCCGATGAGCGCAAACCAGTTTTCCATCTAATAGTGCTATTACTCTCCGCTCGTACACGCGCTCCCACTGCAACATATTTCACAATATCTGCCGGCATGAGTCCGGCACTTGCGGGCGATTCCACAGTGAGCCGGACCACTTTACCACCACTGTCCAACTGACAGTATGAAGTGTCGTTATCTGGAGTCACCTCTTCCATTTCATCCCAATTGGCTCCACTGTTGCAATCATTGCTAGAGCCAGAGCCACTACTACTACCATCCCCATCAGGCTGCATGTGGAATATTGCACCTGATCCAAGCCAAGTATTTTGCAATCCGCCACTATTGTCATTAACACCCACATCATCAAAATACAGGTCACCGGTGGCAGCAGGGCCATCAATAGCGAGGCCAAGCGACAATCGATCTATTTGTCCACCAGCAAAACCAGATGCACTCATGACACTACCGCCATTAACAAGTACCTGTGCGGAATTCGACCCTGTCGAGTTATACATCCACTCCACTCGATACCACTTACCCACCTTTAAGGGGGTGTTGTAGGTAGCTATGACGGTCGTTTCATCACTACTTCTGAGCTCTAGTGTGCGTGACGGGGTCAACCACAGCGACTGTTCAGTAGAGACTCCCGACATGTACTGTGCAATGTCAGTAGTCACTGAAGGTCCACTCGAAATATTTATATAAAATCGTCCGTAGTACGTAGCGTCAGACAAGGTGGCTGTAAATGGCTGTTCAAAAAAACCACTCCCACCACTTCCCGTCTTGAATACCCTACACGACGCGAGACCTGATCGTTTCACCGTCGTGGAAATTTGCTCCACTGCACCCCCGCTTGTATCCCATTCCATATTATCTATTGCAGTGCCAGGCGACCCCGCTTGAAGCTCACACCCCGAAGTCATTACGCGCGCAGCATGAGCTGGCATTGCTACAGCAAAAAAGAGAGCCATAACAAACAATCCTCGAATGATATTTTGTGAGAAGTACTGCATATCAACAAGCTATAGGGCAATTACCCAATCCATCGGTCTCGATAATGTCGCTCCACGCATCACAGCCTGGATCCTCCGGATAGTCTATTGCACCGTCACCATCATCATCGATGAGATTACTGCACTTAAAAGTGGAAGTGGTGAAGTCGGCTACGGGATACACTTCTGGCGCAGAGGCAGTGCCCTGTAGCATCTGTATATCGGTATCGCAGACTAGGCGCATGAAGTAGCACGCCCGAGGTGAGACACTGACACCACCCACCACTCTATTCGCATAATCAAATCCTGTACTCACCCACCCAGATGTCTTGGATGATGCCGAGAGCATGTCGTCGCAAAGTCCGGTAGTAATATCTGTTGAAAAATCAGGTAAATTCCATGCAGGGAAACTTACCGCATTAGGTCTCGCGGCAACACGATACGTTTCTAGTCTACATCGTGCCTGTCTATTCCATGAAGATACACAGTTTGACGTGCTACCGAAACATAATTGATCGGTAGCAATTGCTGGTGCCCAGAAGCCGACTCCCTTTGTTTGTAAATCAGTACTTAATCCGTTAACAGCAGTCCAAATAGGATCAAAGAGATTGCCTGTTTGGGCAGTCGCACAAGGTTCACGAAATGTAGGGTCGGTAGAATACTCAACTGTTGCCCACACAGTATTGAGATAGACGTCACCGCTTTCTGCGGTAAAACCTACCAACAGACTGTCAAGCGAGTTCGTACCAGATGCAGCCCAATGACAGTTGGTGGCGGGATTTGCATACGAGGTAAGTGTGTAGTTGCGAGGCTGTATGGCAGTGTTTGTGTAGTATGGCACCGTTCCATATGTTGTTGTACCTACAGCCATACTGCCGCCGGCCGCAGACTTGAGATACACCTGACCAAAATGCGTAGCACCGGCAGCAGACGCTCCAAGATGCACACCACCATGCACAACTGTAATGTGCGGACTCAGTGCCGCGACAGCAATCGGCAAAGACTCCACATGCACATCTATTGTCTTCTGAGTAGTATTTACGTTGAAGGTGCATATATCTGGCACAGTTGTTGCCGGTGTAGTTTCATCAATATCTAGCCAAGAGCCACTCAGACAATTTGACACTTCGCCTGCTGCGTTTGGCCTAAGATGCACAACCGAGCCACTTCCTGGGAAACTATTCTGAATATCGCCAACGCCGTCATTAATTGCTATATCATCAAAATAGAGAGATCCTGTTCCGCTATTGTAGCCAGACACAAGCGAGTTATAGAGACCAAGTTCAATCTGATTTACAGAAACAGCCTCACCGTTTACACGCATCACCTCGGTGCCATTGAGCCGAACCTGCACCCCGCCTGTACCATGCCCATAGCGATACTCAATGCGATGCCATGTGTTAGTAGCGAGGGGTTGCGCTGTGTATGTCGCGACTTGCGATAACGCATCATTGAGCAGCGCGAGTGTGCGATTACTTTTTAGCACTAAAACGCTGCGCGCATTTGAAGCGACCCCATCGACATATGTCGCAAGCGCTGCATCGTTGTTAGGTACTGAGCCCGATGGAATATATACATAGAATCGTGCGAAGTAAGGACCTTGAGTCGTTGCACCAGCAAATCGGTGTCTAAAAACAGAAGAGGCCGACGCTGCAGTTGTCCTACACGACACAGCACCAGAACGTTTTAACCCCGTCTCAACCGTTGGCGTGGTGCCCCCAAATGCAAATTCAACACCTGACATGGCCGCTGAACCACCAGGCACCTGCAATTCGCAACCAGAGGTAAATAACCGTTCAGCGAAAACAACGTCCGGAGCACTACACACAACGAATAAGGCCGTGAGTAGAAACGCCCCTAGTAGTGTAGTAGATCGCAACATCATAACGGGTTTGTGGAAGTGGAATTGATCGGGAGCTGTATAGGTGTGCCTGCATACGTCATTTTGCCAACGACGGGCGGGCGAACAGAAATACCAGGACTTCCCGAGCAGACCAGCCGTGAATAGATGCACGTCGATGGGACATCGCACGTGGCTCCTGTAGTGCCCAAGCAATTATCTGACCCAGTCGCCACCCACCCTGCGGTGCGAGCAGCTGGCTCCAAAAAATCTTCACACACAGGATAGTGATCAATACCCCCTATGCCTGTATCAGTTTCAAATGTGACTGCACCGCCTGTTGTAATATCTACTCGCTTCGTTTCTATGTAACAAATTGCATTACCCGATGTCCCAGGCCACCCATCTGCAACTGTTCTTGAAACACCATTCAAACTAATACCGTAACTCACGCCTATAGTGTCCGTCTGAATCCCCCCTGTAACATCTTGAAATTCCTCACTCAGATTTACTGGTGCTTCACGATTATAGAGCGGCGGACTGCCTGCAGGCTCAGTGTACCCTGCTTGGACTGATGACAGAGCAAACAACGCACACAGACCGAGCACGACACCTAACAACGATCGCCATGTCCCACTCCAACCTTTTGCATAGTGCAAGTCAGACATACTATGGCGTAAAAAGTAGGAGCATTTTCTGTTCTTGCGTTGGCTCGACCACCCCCTCTGCCTGCGCACGCTCAATCAAAGACTGCACTGACTTTTGTTTCTCCTCACTCGTCCACTCATCAACAAAGTCTGGAATGGTATATAGCAAATAGTCTGTCCACCAAGCAAAAGCCCCGAGCAGCGCGAGCCAGAGACCTATAAAAATAACGACAGCATCGCGCCACCTACCTTCGATGCGCGTCTGCGGTGCATAGAGCTGCATACTTCTAGTGTAACAGGATCTCCTACTTACCTAGCGTCCATTTGTGGAGAAGTGTCCATACATACCACTATTAATCTTTCCTCTTCATGCGCAAGGTGCGATGAAACTAACGCTCCTCCATGACTTGGACACGTGCGTATCCCTGACAGGTAATTACAAGCGGTGGATTTACTCCTGAGGCATCTGTCACGGTAACGCGCGCTCGCTTTGTGCCACCTGTAGTGTACGTATGCGACTCTGTTGCACCATTTGTAGGCGCCACGAACGTATTCTCAGAACCTGCTGTAAGCGATTCCCAGTTATAGGTAAACGGCTCGAGTCCTCCACTAATGGATCCTGCAGTGATTTGCCAAGTGACCAATCTGTCAGGAGCTGAGACAGAGGGCACAGCACGGCAGGCACCGCCCGTTGGCGGAGGAGCTGGAGGCGCTCCCACTGTAAACGCAGCAGACCAACTCGAACAATTATTACTTTCTGCAGCCCCCTCATCTATGACACTAGTGACATCAACACACTGGCGCAGACGATACGAAGATCCTTGTGTTGCAGGAGTCCAGCTTGCAGATACAGGAATATTGAGTTGCGCAGCTGCAGCTCCAGAGAAGTACGCAATAGTTGATTGTTCATCCACAGTACCGTTGAGGTCTCGATCAAACTCAAAACGCACACCAAAGCTAGGCGCTGCCGGTATGAGCGCACCGACATTGTCGTACGTTCCGTTCACCGTCATAGAAACACCCTGCTGTGCACCCGATGGATTCGCTGGAAGGTCTGGACTCAAATCATAGGCCGAATTAACAGTAAATTCAGTAACACCTGTTGACCATGCGCCACAATTATCTGCCTCGTTGGATTCAGTAATGATACCTGTGCCAGTTGTTGCGTCTTGGTCAACACACATACGAAGCCGGTATGTTCCTGGCAGTGGCGGTGTCCACGATCCAGAGCCAGTTATAGTTGCCCCTCCCGTGACCGACGCAACATCTGTACCGGCTATACCACCAACACCTGGTAGCCCGTATTCAGCGGTGCCGTCTGCATTACTATCAATCTCAAAACGTATTTTAAAAGGTGTACTTATGGTGTCACCATTGTTAGTGAGCTGTGCCGATATCGAAAGTGGAGACCCAGCGACACCAGCATTGCCTGGATCAATAGCAATACCTCCCGTGAGATTAAACGTTCCAACAGTAATTGCCGCCTCACCGGTATCGGCACCAGCTGTTACATTCGTACCATCGCAGTTCACGAAATACTGCGCTCCAGGAGTTCCTGCAGTAACAATAACCCAACCGGTTTTCACTCCAGCGGTAGGATAATTTTTCACAATAGATGCACTTGCAACTGGGGAACCACTTAAGGCAGGTGCTGAGTCGCCAGCCAAATAATCAGTGCCGTACCACGTATACGAGTGAGGCCCCGGCAACTGTGTAGAATTTATATTGATAGTCCACGTACCATTGACGCCAGTTGGTCCTGACCCAGGCGAAACACCACACGAAATTGAACGAGGTCCGATAGCATTTCCAGTTGCACGGAGACCGTACACGGTAGGAGTTGAGGCCGTGGTAATACCGCGAATACTGATCCATCCAGGAACAGCGTTGCTGCCCTGCGCACCCAAACCACTTCCACCACCCCATGCAAAACCTGTCCAGTCAGTACCGTTTGCCAAAACACCGTACGTGAGTGAGTCGCTCAGACTAATCCAACCCCTCCATCCACCAAGCTCCGTATCCGACTTTAAAGCGCCACTACACCCCGACGCATACACTGAACACGCTCTCGCCCAACCATTCACTTTGCCATCAGCCACCGTCATTGTTGCAGACGGATTGCATGGAGGATAGCCAAGGGTGTCACAGTTCGGCTCTGCATTCGCCATGTCAGCAGCATTCAGAGTGATCCACCCAATATTTGATGACCAAAGATATCCTGAAAGAGTACGCGTAACTGCACCAGAACCAACCGTCATTCCGTAATTGGTACCAGAACATGCAGGACTCGCATCTGTACAGTTAGCACTAACCCAACCCACGTTAGGTGACCATGCATACCCTGAAATGTTATCTGAGACTGACGCAGCAACAGGCAGCGCGCCGCCGAAAAGCCCGTGAGGGATGAACAGTGAAACGACAAGACTGAGAAGTGTGGTGAACATATATTTAGCTACTTTCACTATCATCATCAAAACCAGTGCACTGCGGGTCTGCCGGATAGTCAGTGCCAGTGGTGGCATCATTGTCTACACCATCATTACACTGTGGATCTCTCATGAATGTAGGATACGAATCCCCAGTGATGGCATTCGTAACAGGATAGGTGGTGTAACGAACAAATGTGCCCGCTGTTGTGGTTGCCGAGCCGGTACACACTAAACGCATGTAATGACATTGCGCCTGACCATTACAATTTCCACCACTTAGTGAAGTACAGAAATCAAAGCTGGTAGACACCCAACCCTCCTCTCGCGCTTGCAATGAAAGCATGTTCTCACATGAGTTATCGTGCACAGCAAGATTAGTTGTGTTGTTGAATATTTTTTTCGACTCAAGACGACACGACGTAGCGAGTGGACTAGAGGGCCAGAAACTACTGATGCAGCTACTTCCTAGGCATAAATTATTTGTCGCTACTATGTGGTTAACACCAAGATCGCCTTGTTTGATCTGTGCCGCATTAGACGTCGTAATGGGTGCGGGCGAATTAGAATCAACACTAAATGGAGAGCCTGGTGGCGCCAGGAACTGACCCAAAGAGACAGTGCCGAGGAAAAGTGCACCGAGAATTACTCCCTTGATTGCTGTGTCCAAGTACATGTGTGTGGTGTTCATGGCAAATTTATTCAGTAGCGTCGGAAGCAGCTGTGCAACCTGAGTCACCCGTTCCGTCAGATGCATAATCGATAAGGCCATCTGAGTCGTTATCGACTCCGTCACTACAAGCAATCGTAGCCTCAACAACACCTTCCGTATTGTCCCACCACGAGCTGCATTCTGGATCGTTTGGATAATCAATGAGTCCATCAGCGCCGTTTCGGTAAATGCTCACAAAAGGCGTATTAACATGTGCAATTGCAAAATACTTATTATCAGGTGACACAGCAGAACCTCGCCCCGCCCCGGTCGGCAGTGTTGCAGGGTTGGCTAATTTAGTATTCACAGGACTTCCCTTAAAGACATTCTCCATTGAATAAGCATTAATAAATGGAGTTGTCTCAGACGCTGCGGCAATATATGCGTATATGCCTCCTAACATTCCACCACCTGCAGGGGTCGTAGAAAATGCAATAGAGCCCCGCGTCGTGATCGAACTCATACTCGGTATAGCTGCCTCCCCAACATCCGCAAATGTGCTCGGAGAGCCTGCAGTGACTAAATACCTCTTTACGTATGGACTACCCGCATGCACAACCGCAAATCTAATTCCGTCATCCTGCCAGTCGACACCCTTCGCATTTCCTGGAGGCAACGAGGCTGGATTTGCTAATTTCGTGAACACATCTGCACCATTTACCTCATAGACCGTTATGTATGGCGTAGCGTCGTGCGCGACAGCAAGAAATTTGCTGTCTGAAGAAAAACGAACTGCATTTGCTTGTCCAGTGGGCAAGGTCGCAGGATTTGCCAACTTAGTAAACACCTCACCATGTACACCAGATCGCTTATAGATAGTTATGAATGGTGTTGTTGCATGAGCAACAACCATATACTTGCCGTTTTTTGAAAATGTCACTCCGTATCCGGTTCCCGTTGGTAGGGTTGCTGGATTCTGCAACTTCACTAGTGTATTTGCAGGTCCTCGCCGATATATAGAGACAAATGGAGTCGTTGCATGTGCAACTCCCAAATACGAGCCGTCGTTAGAGAACGAGACGCTGTTTGCATTGCCTGCTGGAAGTGAAGCGGGATTCGTCAACTTTGTATAGACAGCACCAACAACTGAATATACAGTAACGAACGGCGTTGTATCATGTGCCACCGCCAGGAGATCCCCGCTTTGTGAATATGCAACACCATTACCATTACCTGTTGGCAATGTTGCAGGGTTTGCTAACTTTGTCAGCGCAGCTTCGCTGTCAACGAGATCGCTGCACTGATACGTGCTTTTTGAAAAATTTGCTACTGGCCATGCCGTAGCAACAACACTTGGCTTTGTCGTCACCGTTACACCACTGCAGCGCAATCGAGTATACACACAAACAGCCGGTGGCTGCCCATCAGAACTCGATACTTTCGTAGAATAATTGGCACCACTACTCACCCACCCTGCAGCAAGTGACGACGGCGTAAGCATCACGTCGCATGATTGCGTGGTCAAATCGGCACCAGGCATCCAACTAGGAGATATGAGCTGTGTCGTCTCCAAGCGACAGTCACCTATCGATTGAGAGGTGGACCACGATGTACGGCAATTTGAATCGGACCCAATACATAACTTACCGGTTGGATTATCAGTAACGAGAGCGTCGACCCACAGTGACCCACTCTTCGTCTGTGCTGCAGTACCCACATTCACCACGTCATCTTGACCACTGACTGGCGATGCACTTGGCTGTGCAAACTGCGCATACACAACACCACCTGCAAGCAAAATCGTCAGAAGACATGCTCTCAAAAAAGTACTTGGTTGTTGTAACGTTGTTCGCATGGTTTGCATAGAATGAATTTACTCTGAGGTATCCTGTGGCCCCAAACAACCAACATCATCCGGATAGTCTATGTCACCATCACCGTCATTGTTAATGCCATCGCTACAAGCTTCTACCGAACTCTCTGTATTATCATACGTCGAACCACACTGCGGATCTGCACCAAAATCGACAAGACCATCTGCAAAGGGCTTCTTAAATATGTATATATATGGGGTAACACCGAACGCAGATGCTAGGTACGCTCCATTAGGTGAAAAAACGACTCGATACGCTCCGTTTACGCCTGAAAGCGGGTACCCTTCTGGACTACTACTCCTCTCAAAAGAATCACTTGAGACAGAGGTCCTTTTGTAGAGGGCAACAAATGGTGGTGTGTCATGACTAATTGCAAGCGTTAAGCCATCTGGAGAAAACTGTGCCCCTGTTGCACGTGTAGATGGCAATCCACCTGTTGGGTTGGCGATTTTAGCGAATGCATCGCTAGATACTGATGGGCGTTTATAGATCGTGACGAAAGGAGTGGTCTGATGGGCTACTGATAAATAGAGCC
>JACCDV010933529.1_pt1 | contig 11576 bp, 12 predicted proteins | sample 7446131 | NCBI WGS metagenome assembly JACCDV01 (sample SAMN15323448, study PRJNA562643) | freshwater metagenome | isolation source: river surface water | place: USA:Blue River Watershed | collected 2017-08-17
CACCGCGTGCAGCGGATGCCGGCCACCGAAAGCCAAGGCCGCATCCACACCAGCGCCTGCACCGTGGCCGTGCTGCCCGAGCACGACGAGGCCCAGGCCGTGCAGCTCAACCCGGACGAGCTGCGCATCGACACCTTCCGCGCCAGCGGCGCTGGTGGCCAGCACGTCAACAAGACCGACTCGGCGGTGCGCATCACGCACCTGCCCACGGGCATCGTGGCCGAATGCCAGGACGACCGCAGCCAGCACCGCAACAAGGCCAAGGCGCTGCAGGTGCTGCTGGCGCGCATCCAGGAGAAAGAGCGCCTCGAGCGCGCCGCCAAGGATGCGGCGCTGCGTAAGGGCCTGGTGGGCAGCGGCGACCGCAGCGACCGCATCCGCACCTACAACTTTCCGCAGGGCCGCCTGACCGATCACCGCATCAACCTCACGCTCTACAAGCTCGGGGCGATTCTGGAGGGCGAACTCGGCGAGGTGGTCGCCGCGCTGCAGGTCGCTCGCGGGGCCGAGCTGCTGGCCGATCTGGAAAGCCAGTCCGCATGACCATCGACGAGGCCTTGCAGCAGGCCCGCACCCTGGGCCTTGACGCGCTGGACGCGCAGCTGCTGCTCTTGCATGCCCTGGGCCGGCCGAACGACCGCGCCTGGCTGCGGGCACACGACACCGACCGGGTGCCTGAATCGGTGCGGCCGCGGTGGCGGGCGGCCTGCCAGCGCCGCCTGGCGGGTGAGCCGGTGGCGTACCTGACCGGCGAGAAAGAGTTCTACGGCCTGCGCCTGCAGGTCGATGCGCGCGTGCTGGTGCCCCGCCCCGACACCGAAACCCTGGTCGATTGGGCCCTGGAGGCGGGTGGGGACGGCGCCTTGCAGGTCGTGGACCTGGGCACCGGCAGCGGAGCGATCGCGCTGGCGCTGCGCCACATGCGGCCCGCCTGGCAGGTGCACGCCGTCGATGCCAGTGAGCAGGCCCTGGCGGTGGCCCGGAACAATGCCACGCGGCTGGGCCTGGCGGTGGCGTTTCACCACGGGCATTGGCTGCAGGACCTTGCCGGCCCCTTCGACCTGATCGTGAGCAACCCGCCCTACATTGCCGAGGGCGACCCCCATCTGCCCGCGCTGGCCGCTGAGCCGGCCTCGGCCCTGGTGGCCGGTCGCGACGGCCTGGACGACCTGCGCCAGATCATCGGCCAGGCGCCCAACCGGCTGCGGCCCGGCGGCTGGCTGCTGCTCGAACACGGCCACGACCAGGCCGGTGCCGTTGCGGAACTTTTGCGCGCGGCCGGATTCTCAGAGGTGCAAAGCCGCGCCGACCTGGCCGGCATTGCACGCTGCACAGGCGGGCGGGCCTGAATCCCCCAAGCCCCGGGCTTGTCTGCGTGCCCCGATAATCGCCGCACAGGAATCTCTGCACCCTCAGACCATGAACGACACCCATCAGCGCATCGACCAGCTCGTCAAGTCCCATGACGTCGTGCTTTTCATGAAAGGCACGGCCCAGTTCCCCATGTGCGGGTTCTCGGGCCGCGCCATCCAGATCCTCAAGGCCTGCGGCGTGGCCAAGCCCGCCACGTTCAACGTGCTGGAAGACGAAGCCATCCGCCAGGGCATCAAGGAATACAGCAACTGGCCCACCATCCCGCAGCTCTACATCAAGGGCGAATTTGTCGGCGGGTCGGACATCATGATGGAGATGTACGAAAACGGCGAACTGCAGCAGATGCTCGGCGCGTCCTGAGCCTGATCGCCGCTGCAAGCAGCCGCTCGCCCTTGGGGCCAGCGGCTTTTTTCATGCGCGGCCGTCGGGTGGCGATCAGTCGGTGTAGCCAGTGCAGGCGCCGGCGTTGGGCCGGCCCTTGCATTCGCGCCGCAGGCGCGCCGTGCGTTCGGCGGCACTCTCGCCCGAGCCGCCGGGTGCCACCGTCGAAAGCCGGGTGGGACGGTCGGCCTTCTTGGTCTTCTTGGCCGGAGGCGTCGCTGAGCCCGGCTCCTGGCTGGCGACCGAATGCACGGGTCCGCTGGTCAACCATGCCACCGCCAGGCCAAGGCAAAGATGCCGGAGGCACAGCACCACGGCGGACCTTTCAGTGCAACCGGGGATCGCCGAAGGGCTGATCCTCGGGCGGCGCGTCGGTGGGCACCCGGAAACTTTCGCTGGCCCAGGCGCCCAGGTCCTGGTTCTTGCAGCGTGCGCAGCAAAAGGGCCGGAAGGGGTTGTGCGGCGCGTAGACGCTCGGGCCGCCGCAGGCCGGGCACTTGACGAGGCGGTCGGGGCTGGACGAGGCGTTCATGGCAGAACCCGGGCGCTGGGCCTTGTCAGACGCAGTACGTGAGTTCGAACTGCGCATCCTCGCTCACCGATTGCAGGCGATGGGGCTCGGTGAACTTGACGAAGCGCACCGACACCATGAGCCGGTTGGCGCTGATCTCGGGAATCAGGCCCAGCTGCGGGTCGATGCGCAGGCGCAGCAACTGGAAACTGCGGCCGGCCGGCAGGCTCTGCTGGAAATGGCCCTGGGTGCTCATGACCTTCTGGGGCGTGCCGGCGTCGCGCACCAATTGCAGCAGCATGGCCACCGACTCGGCCAGGGGCAGCAGGCAGGCGATCCAGGACTGAAGGTCGGCGCGCCGGCGCTCAGGCTCGGCGTGCTGCCAGGCGTGGTAGGCCGGCAGGTCAAATTCGCAGGTTCCCCCCGGGATGGCCGCCCTGCTGCGCAGGCCCATCAGCCATTCGATCTCGGTCAGGGGCTGGCCGATCTTGCCATGCAGCTCATTGAGGGCCGCGAACCGGCCGTCGAGCTGGGCGATGATCTGGTCCAGCGCGGCCTCGGAGATGGCCGGATTGCCGCGGTAGCTGTTGAGCTGGTGCTTTTGCTTTTCGAGGTCCTTGAGGACGTCGGTCTTGAGCTCCGCGCGGCCCCCGACTTCCAGGATCTCGAACAGCGTGACAAGGGCGAAATGGTGGTCCGTCGCGCCCTGGCGGGAGAGCAACTCACCCAGCCTGGAAAACAGGTGCTCCAGCCTCAGGTAGGTGCGGATGCGTTCATTGAACGGATACTCGTAAAGGATCACGGCGCGGGCTTCGAAGAACGTGGGCAGGCGCTGTTGCGCTCAGGCAGGGTCAGCAGGGACGTGGCGGGCGGGTGCATCATAGCCCGAAGTGTTTGCAGGCTTGCCCCACCAGCGCGTCGAGCGCCGGCAGGTCCAGGCCCTCGTTGCAGAGGCAGACATCGGCGGCGGCCAGGCGCAGCCGGCGCGGGGCCTGGCTGGCGATCACGCGCTCGACGGCCTCGCGGCTCCAGCCGTTGCGCTGCATGACGCGATCGATCTGCACCGCCTCGGCGCAATCGACCACCAGCACCGCATCGACCTGTGACCGCCACCGGCCTGACTCGACCAGCAGCGGCACATCGAACACCACGCAGGCAGCACCACTGCCACTTGCCAGCTCGGCCTGGCGCGCCGTCTCCCGCGCCACCAGCGGATGGATGATGGCTTCGAGCTGCGTGCGGGCCTGGGGATCGGCAAACACCCGCTGGCGCATGGCATCGCGGTCCAACGCGCCCTCGGCGGTGACAAACCCCGGGCCAAAGGTCTGGGCAATGGCGGGCATGGCGGCGCCGCCGGGCTGCGTCAACGACCGTGAGATGGCATCGGCATCGACGATGGCCGCCCCCCGACGGGCGAGCATGGCCGCCACGGTGCTTTTGCCGCTGCCAATGCCCCCGGTCAACCCCAGCCGCAGCAAGGTCGTGCGTGTCATCAACCCCATCCTCCCAGCCATGCGCTCCAGCGCTGCGGCCCCATCCACCCCACCACCCACGCTCCCGCCACCAGGTAGGGACCGAAAGGCAGGGCCTGGCCAGCGGCCAGACGGCCGGCCGCGCGCAAGGCCAGCCCCACGGTGGCGCCGGCCACCGAGGCCATCAGGACGATCGGCAGCAAGGCCTGCCAACCCAGCCAGGCACCCAGTGCTGCCAGCAACTTGAAGTCTCCGTAGCCCATGCCCTCCTTGCCTGTGGCGATCTTGAACAGGTGATAGACGCCCCACAGGCTCAGGTAGCCGGCCACGCTGCCCCACAGGGCCGACGCCAGGTTCACCGCCGGGTTCCAGCCCAAGGCGGCCACACCCAGCCCGGCCCACAACAGCGGCAGCGTGATGTCATCAGGCAGCAGCTGCGTGTCGTGGTCGATCAGGGCCAGAGCCAGCGTGGCCGCAGCGAACGCGCACCACATCCACCCCGACAGGCCGACGCCCCAGCGCGACAGGCACAGCGCGAACAGCACGCCGGTGGCCAGTTCCACCAGGGGATAACGCCAGCCAATGGGCTGGCCACAGGCGGCGCACCGGCCGCGCAGGCCGATGAAGCTCACCACGGGAATGTTCTCGTACCACCGCAGCGCATGGCCACAGGCCGGGCACTGCGAGCCCGGGCGCGCCAGGTCATAGGGCGGCGACGATTCGGTGCCGGCCGGTGTCGCGTTGGTCCCGACCGCCTCCTGTTCGGCCAACCACTGCGCCACGTCCTGGCGCCAGCGACGATCCATCATGCGCGGCAAGCGGTGGATCACCACGTTCAAGAAGCTGCCAATGGCCAGGCCCACCAGCAGGCCCAGCAAGGGCGCGGGCAAGGTCGGATCCATCAGGTGATCTGCCCCATCTGGAAGATTGGAAGGTACAGCGCCACCACCAGCGCGCCGATGACCGCACCAAGACAAAGAATCAGGGCGGGCTCCAGCAAGCTCGACAGGCTGCTGACCCGAAGGTCCACCTCACGCTCGTGAAAGTCGGCCACCTTGCCCAGCAGGCGGTCGAGCGCGCCTGACTCTTCGCCGGCGGCACACATCTGGACCACCATGGGCGGGAAAAGACCCACATCGGCCAAGGCCCGCTGCAGGCTGCTGCCGCGGGCCAGTTCCTCGCGCATGCGGACACTGGCGTCGGCATACACGTACAGGCCCGCCGCCCCGCGGGCCGACGCCATGGCGTCCACCAGGGGCAAGCCCCCGCCCAGCAGGCCTGCCAGCGTGCGGCTCCAGCGCGCCAGCGCGGCCTGGTGCAGCAAGGCGCCAATCACCGGCAGGCGCAGCACCCCGCGCTCGACGGTCCGGCGCACCCGTTCATGGCGGCGCCAGGCACTCGCGGCCCACCCGGCCAGGACCACGGCCAGCAACAGCCACCAAGGCCCCTGGGAGACGGCTGCACGGCTCAGGGCCATGACGAGCCGGGTGGCTGCGGGCAATTCGGCACCAAATGCCGCAAAAGTGCTTTCGAAGGACGGCACGACCGCGACCATGATGATCGCCAGCACCCCCACGGCCACCCCCAGAACGACCAGGGGGTAGACCAGTGCAGCACGCACCCGCGAGCGCAGCGCGTCGTGTTTCTCGAGGTCGCTGGCCAGGCGCTCCAGCAGCACATCGAGCTGCCCCGAGGCCTCGCCTGCCTCGACGAGGTGGACATAGACGGGGGCAAAAACCTGCGGATGCTGGCGCAGTGCCTGGCTCAAGGACAGACCGGCTTCGAGGGCGGCGCGCAGCTGGTCGATCAGTTCGGCCAGGCCCGCATGGCCCAGCCCCTTGCCAATGGTCTGCAAGGCCTGCATCAAGGCCATGCCCGCACCCAGCAAGGTGGCCAGTTGACGGGTGAAAGTCACCAGATCACGGGGGGCAATCGCTTGGGGGTGGCTGCGTTCCACGCTCAGGGGCAGCAGGCCCTGACAGCGCAGCAGCGCACGCACATGGTGTTGGCCGGCGGCACGGCTGTGGCCCTGCACAAGCCGACCATCGTGCTGCCGGGCCGACCAGCGAAACAGGCCCGGCTGCTCGTGCAAGGAGCCCCTGCCCCAGGTGCCCCACCTGGCCACCAGACTGGCGATCGACGGTGGCATGGGCCTAGGCATTCGTGTGGCTGAGAATTTCTTCCAGGGAGGTCTGGCCCAGTTTAACTTTGCGAAGGCCGGCCTCACGCAGGCTGAGCACCCCTTCGCGGCTGACCTGGCGAGCCACCTCCAGGGAACTGGCCTGACCGAGCACCAGCGCCTGCGTGTCCTCGCTGACAGGCATGACCTGAAAGACCCCGATGCGCCCCTGATAACCCTGATGGCAGCGGTCGCAACCCACAGGCCCCAGCGGACGCCAGCCGCCCTCGAGCTGCTCGGGCTTGAAGCCCGCCTGAAGCAAGGTCTCGCGCGGGAGATCCACCGGTCGGCAGCAATGCGGACAGAGGCGGCGCACCAAGCGCTGGGCCGTCACAAGCACCAGACTGGCCGTGATGTTGTAAGCGGCCACCCCCATGTGGCGCAGCCGGGTCAGGCTCGAAGGTGCATCGTTGGTGTGAAGGGTCGAGAGCACCAGATGCCCTGTTTGTGCGGCCTTGAGCGCCATGTCGGCGGTCTCCAGGTCGCGGATCTCTCCGATCATGATGACGTCCGGGTCCTGTCGAAGAAAGGCCCGCAGGGCGACGGCAAAGCTCAGGCCGGCCTTCTCATGGATGTTGACCTGGTTGATGCCGGGCAGCTGGATCTCCGACGGGTCTTCGGCCGTGGAAATGTTCAGGCCGTCCTGGTTCAACAGGTGCAGGCAGCTGTAGAGTGACAAGGTCTTGCCCGAGCCGGTGGGACCGGTGACCAGCACCATGCCCCAAGGCCGATGGATGGCCGCCAGCAGCGCGGCCTTTTGCTCGGGCTCATAGCCCAGGGCGTCGAGTGCCAGGTGATCCGGCCCGGCATCGATCAGGCGCACCACCAGCTTCTCGCCGAACAAGGTGGGCAAGGTGCTGACCCGAAAGTCTGCGCTTTTGTGGGCATCGACCTTGTGGCGCATGCGGCCGTCCTGCGGCAGGCGCTTTTCAGCGATGTCCAGACGGGCAAGGACCTTGATGCGGGAAGCAATGCGGTCTTTGAGCGCCAAAGGCGGCGCCTCAACGGCCCGCAGCTGCCCGTCGACCCTCAGACGCACCCGGTAAAGGTCTTCGTAAGGCTCAAAGTGGAGGTCCGAGGCGCCAACCCGGTGCGCATGCGCAAGCAACTGGTCCAGGTATCGCACCACCTGGCCGTCTTCAGTGCCGCCCTGAACCGAAGTCCGCCACAACCGGGCTTCCGTCTCGGACAAGAAAACGGGGGCCGGAGAATCAGGGGCAGACATGACAGCGACCGATAAACCCATCCATGGATTCAGTCTAGGCAGGTCACTGTGCGGCATCAACCGCATTCACAGATTATTCGAAATCAGGATTGAATGTCTCCAAATAATGGGCTAAACGCAAAAAAGCCCGCCATCGGCGGGCTTTCCGTCGTCGACAAGGCAAGCAATCAATCTTTGATGAGGAAATCATCCTTGTTTTTCCCCGCCAGCCACTTGGGCGCCAGGCCCCGTCCTGTCCAGGTCTTGCCGCTCAGCGGGTCGCGGTACTTGGCGGGCACTTTTCCGCCGGATTTTCGGGCCGACGCACTCTTGGCCCCGCGGGTATTCGGAAAAATATCTGCCGGCGTGAGTTGATACTCTTCAATAATCCCGCGCACTTTGGCAATGGCCTCGCCCACTTCACGCTGGCGCACCTCGGCCACTTGGCTTTGCAGAGATTCAATTTGATGGAGCAGATCTTTCAAAGTGGTCATGAAGGCCTCGATTTTGGAAAAGCCGCACTATAGCAAGAGTTTCACCTAATCAATAAGCCCATCGGCATTTGAAAATGGCCAGACGGGCTGCCGGGAAACCCCGGCCGTTTGATTAACCCCTCAACAAATAGGCCCCGGCCAGGCAGGGTTTTCAAAAAAAAGCGCGCCCACCTAGGATCGCGCGGCTGAGCAAAGCGGCACCCGTGGGCCGGCAGATTCACGGCACGGCGGGCTTTTGCAAAGGCTTGTTTCCTCGCCATCAGGAGTTGCTCCCAACATGTTTTCTCGTCCACGTCGACTGGCCCTGACCGCGGCCGTTTTTGCGCCATGGATGCTGCCCCTGGGTACGGCGGCGCAGGAATGGCCCAGCAAGCCCATCCGCATGGTGATCAATTTCGCCCCGGGAAGCTCGCCCGATGTACTGGGAAGGGCCGTGGCCACTCCTTTGTCGCAGGCCTTGGGCGTGCCGGTGGTGGTGGAAAACCGCACCGGCGCCGGTGGCATCGTCGGCGCCGAAGCCGTGGCCAAAGCACCGGGCGACGGCTACACCTTGCTCATGGCCTCGGGCAGCACCATGGTGGTGGTGCCCTCGCTGGCCGCCAAGCTGCCGTATGACCCCAACAAGGACCTGCTGCCCGTGGCCGCCACGGCGCGGCTTGAATTGTTCCTCGTGGTGCGATCGGACTCGCCGTTCAAGACCTTTGCCGACCTGCAAAAGTACGCCAGGGCCAACCCGGGCAAACTGAGTTACGGCAGCCCCGGCAGCGGATCCACGCCGCACATCGGCGCCGAAATGCTCAAGCACATGGCGGGCATTTTTGCGGTGCACATCCCCTACCGCGGCTCGGCGCCGGCCCTGCAAGACCTGCTCGCTGGAAATCTCGATTTCTTCATGGATCCGGGCATCGCGGCACCCCATATCCGATCCGGTGCACTGCGCCTGCTGGCCGTAGGCAGCACCAAGCGTTCCTTCCTGTATCCCGACACGCCGACACTGGCCGAGTTGGGCCTCAAGGGCTATGACGGCGGCTCCACCCACAGCTTTTATGTGCCGGCGGGAACGCCCCAGGCGGTCATCGACAGGCTCAACCGAGAAATCAACCGCATCTTGGTGACCCCTTCGGTGACACAGGTGATTCGAGGATTGGGAGCAGAACCGACGCCCATGACGCCGGCCCAATTGGCCGCGCTCAATGCAGCCGACACGCGCCGGTATGCGGACATCATTAAGCGCCAGGGAATTCGCAGCGACTGAAACCGGCGTCGTCCTGCCGGTAGGCCTGCGCGTTGCGCGAAGGCTCTGCATGGAAAACGGGTGGTCGGGGTGAGAGGATTCGAACCTCCGGCCTCTACGTCCCGAACGTAGCGCTCTACCAGGCTAAGCTACACCCCGATGCTCGACGGGGATGCTTCCCCTCGGTCTGAAGCCGCGATTGTAGCAGGCCGCGATCGCGCAAGAGCCCGGTGGCGCGGGGAATGCCCCGGATAGTTGAGCCAAAGCGCTGGTTCCCACGACTGTTGCAAAATGCAAAAGTCGCCTCCGCCTCCTCTCTTTCTGTCTCTCTGCACCCCCGCGTGACTTCCCGGCCGTTTCCGGACGAACCAGCCCGGGTTCATCCTCGTTCCAACTGGCCGCAGTGGCTGGCCCTGGGAGCCTGGCTGGGCTACAGCGCCGCCTGCCTCGTGGGCTGGTTCCTGCAGGACCCGCAGAGGTTCCAGACGATCTGCCGAAGCTTTTCCCCATGAGCACCAAAGACCTGCCCATCGAGCACATTCTCAGACCTCTGCGCATCAAGGCCGACAGGATCATGTTGGCCACCTTGGCCTTCCTGGCCTTGATCTGCCTGGGCATTGCCAGCCTGACGGACACCTGGGGCCTGGCATTGGCGGTCGCGGTGCCGGCCGTGCTGGTGCCCTGGCTGATCCAGCGCAGTGCGCCCGGAACCCTGGTGTCGCGCCTGGCCATCGCCTGCGCGCTGATGATCGACTCGGCCTTGATGATCCAGCAGACCAGCGGCATGGCCGAGATGCACTTTGGCATTTTTGCCCTGCTGGCCTTCCTGCTGTATTACCGTGACTGGCGGCCGATCGTGGCGGCCGCCGCGCTCATTGCGGTTCACCATGTCGGTTTTGGCCTGCTGCAAGCCCTGGGGCAGCCGTTTTATGTGCTGGCGGGCGATGTGAATGCGGGCCTGATCCTGGTGCACGCGGCCTACGTGGTGTTCGAGGCGGGCGTGCTGGTGTTCATGGCCGTGACCCTGCGGCGTGAGGCGGTGGAATCGGCCCTCGTGGCCGAACTCGCCACACGCATCAGCGAGGGCGATTTTTCCGCCCGCACGGCCGATGCCAAGGCATCACTCCCCTTGCTCAACAAGGTGGTGGCGATGCAAAAGTCCCTGGACTCCACCCTCAAGGACATCATTGACGTGATGAAGGGTGTGGCCGAGGGCGACTTCTCCAGGCGGGTGACGGTGCAGACGCGGGGAGACCTCGACACGCTCAAACAGCGGGTCAACCAGAGCCTGCAGACGCAGCATCAGGTGTTTGCGGACATCACGCGTGTGATGGGCAGCCTCGCCGAGGGACAGCTCAACGACCGGGTCAGCGCCCAGGCGCAAGGCGATCTGCTCGCGCTCAAGGAGCACATCAACCAGGGCATCGCCGCGCAGCAGGCGTTCTTTGCCGATGTCAGCAACGTCATGAGCGCCGTGGCGCAGGGCAACCTGGCGCAGCGCATGACCGTGGCGGCCCGCGGTGAGCTGCAGGCGCTCAAGGCTGACATGAACGCATCGCTCGACGCGCTGAGCCAGGCCATGCGCGCGATCAGCAGCAATGCACAGCAGGTGGCCACCGCGTCGAGCCAGACCAGTCAGGCGATCGCCCAGATTTCCGACGGCGCCCAGAACCAGACCCATGCCATCGCCCAGGTGTCGACCGCCGTGCGCCAGACGGTGGGTTCCGTGACCGAGGTGTCCCGCAACACGGAGACGGCCAGCCAGCGCTCGCGCCAGTCGTTTGAGTCGGTGCGATCGAGCATGCGCAAGATGGACCAGATGGTGCAGGTGGTGGGCAACATCGCAGCCAGTTCCGAGAAGATCAGCCGCATCACCGATGTCATCGAGAAAATCGCAAATAAAACCAACCTGCTCGCGCTCAATGCCGCCATCGAAGCGGCCCGGGCCGGTGAACATGGCAAGGGCTTTGCCGTGGTGGCCGACGAGGTTGGCAAACTGGCGCTGAGCAGTGCCGAAAGCTCTCAGGAAATCGCGGCGCTGGTGCGCCAGGCGGTGGATGAGGCGCGCCATGCGGTGACCACCGTGTCAGAGGTCAGCCAGGACATGGGCACCATCGAGCAAGGGGCTCAAGAGACCGACAGCATGCTCCGGCGGATCGCCGCCGCTCTGGAAGAGCAGAGCGCGGCCATGGAAGAAATCAACATGAACCTGACCAACGTCGACAGCATTGCGCGCAGCAATGCGGCGGCGTCGGAGCAGATCACAGCCACCATCGTGGGGCTGTCACGCATTGCCGACGCCACGCGCCGGGAGGTCGAGCGGTTCCAGGTCTGAAGGGGCAGGCCCCTTCAGGCGCGGCGCTCGAGCAGTTGCGCGGCCAGTCCGTGCAGAACGCCCCGGTAGGCGTTTTCAGGCAAAGGCGCCAATGCATCAATCGCCCGCTGCGCCTCCTCGGCCGCACGCTGGCGCGTGGTCGCCAGCGCCCCAGTCTTGTGGACGATGGCGATGATCTGGTCCATCTGCTCGGCGCCGCCTTCTTCGATGGCGTGGCGAATGAGCGCGGCGTCGGCCTGGCTGGCGCGCTGCATGGCCACGATCAACGGCAACGTGACCTTGCCCTCGCGCAGATCGTCGCCCAGGTTCTTGCCCATCTCGGCGGCATTGCCGTCGTAGTCGAGCACATCATCGATCACCTGGAAGGCCGTGCCCAAGGCCTGGCCATAGGC
>JACCDV010613146.1_pt1 | contig 11574 bp, 10 predicted proteins | sample 7446131 | NCBI WGS metagenome assembly JACCDV01 (sample SAMN15323448, study PRJNA562643) | freshwater metagenome | isolation source: river surface water | place: USA:Blue River Watershed | collected 2017-08-17
ATAGTAATCTCACCTAAGGCAAAGGCATGACGGCAAACAAAGAAGCAAATTCAATAAAATATAACAATTCTCCTCAAGACTCACTAAAGTATTCAGAATAAGCTTCAGTTTCACTTGCAAAAAATATTCTCGTCTAAACCATTCCTACAAAGAATGTTTTTATAGATGAGCCCAAGATAGAGAGTAGAACAACTAATTTTACTCAAACTTCAATCAACTACCACTTCATACCTAAGAACAAAATTTTAAGCTAAGTTAATGTTCACAAAAATGTGAAATAAGAGTTAAACAAATTTATTACAATACTTTAAAATATAAAAACAGTGACTAAGAAAGAGTATTTAGATAGCAGTATATACTACGGGTAGCTTGATCCCAATACACACAAGAGGCAAGGCTTGGGAATGTATTTCTACACCCACGGAGATATTTACTTTGGGAAATGGAAGGATAATGTTCTGATTGATGGGACATATATCTTTAGGAATGGATAATGCTTTGAAGGTGTCGTTAAAAATGGCAAGCAAGGCTGGGGGCGATATTACTACTCCAACAATAATATCTATGAAGGAGATTGGAAGGATGACTTAAAATCAGGCCGTGGAAAGATGATTTATTCAAATGGAGATATATATTAGGGCTTATGGCTGAAAGGCAAGAAAAATGGGGAAGGGACATATTTCTATAACGATGGATCGATTTACAAAGGAAGTTTTTCCCAAGGCAAAAAGTCAGGATCAGGTTATATTATATTTCCCAACAAAACAAGGGTGGAGGCATTTTGGGTGGATAACCACATTTAAGGAAAGGGAAAAGTATTTTACAACAATGGACATTACTATGATGGAGAGTTCTAATTTTCATAGAAAGAGGGGAAAGGAACATATCGATGGGAAGATTAAACGAAATATTAAGGTGAGTTTAAGAAAGATAAGATGTTAGGTGAAGGGAAGATTATTTACCTTGATAATGAATATTATTAGGGAAGGATTGAGAATGGTAAGCGATAGGGATTCGGGATTTATAAATACCCAAACGGAGATTAATTCAAAGGAGAATGGAAAAATGATTAGAAACTTATTGGCCAATATAAATTTCATGATGGCCGCTTATTCGATGGCAAATTCAAAAAGAATGAAATGAGCTATGGAGTTATGATATACGAGAACGGGGATAGTTATGAGGGTTAATTTGTAAACGGATAAAGGCATGGACAAGGGTTATATCGAAATTCATTGAGAGAAATAATATTTGATGGTAAATGGGCAAAAGACAAATTTATCCGAAATGCATGATTATAGTATACCACATGATTTTAATATTAATAGTAACTTAATAAATATCACAGGCATCATTTCTTCTTCTTAAACACAAACTTTATGTGGGTTGATGATTTTGTGCGAACATGCAACTATCCTTCACCATCCATCTCAGTCAAACGGATCCTTGTCTTCTTAAATTTGTCATCTTTCTATTTTTATGTCTTCTATTTATCTACCTTTTATCTTTTCTTCTTTATCTTAGCGTTAGAAGCTTGATTCGAATTTACATTTTTATCATTCTCTTACTTTTGAGCTACTTTCTTGTTCTTTCTAAGCTTTCCTAAAGATTTGGCTCTCCCTTTGATATCTTAGTGAGGCTGAGAGCTAAATTGCTTTAATGTATTTCTTCCTAATTTGTTGTCTCTTCTTTTGGTTTAGGATTCTTGCCCCTTTTAACCATCATTGTAGTCATTATAGTCTTAGTTCTATTGAGTGGATTATCTGTTGATAGTAACAATTTCATTGCCATAGGGTCTTTATTCGTCTGCCTGACTGTTCAGATTGATTCTTGAACTTCCCTTGCTAATCTTAGGATTCATTATCGAAGACATCTAAAGAACTGACTAGTCCCCAATCGCAACAATCTCTTCAAGCTTCTTTTTGAAAACATAATGCTTGTCGTAACTTTTTATCATATGAGAAAGATAGGGAATGGGAGACTGAATGTTGGATGAGACAATTTATATAGCTCGAAGGTGATAAGCCTATGAAAGCTTAAACATTTATGACTTTTATTCATAGCCATACTTTTTCTTGATAATTTCAAATTTATTGGCCTCTTTTTCGCTTTTTACTTCTTGATTTTCTCCATTTTTTTCAGCGTCAATAAATCTCATTTCTGTAGCGATGGTAAAAAATGCTAGAGAGCAGTGTATGACAATTTCGTAAAGCTTATCTTTAAAAAGATACTCTTCCATTGGAAATACCTTGTCGAATACTTAAGGCTTGACCTCTGACATTCTCATGATGGCTCCAATATTAAATTAGTCAACCCAATGGTTCTGTTTGTTCACTCCCAAAATCGACCTCTTGGAGTTATTATTGCTTTGGGGGAGGAATGATTTTTTGAGCTGTTCTTAGTTCTTCTGAGGGTTCCTTTACCAAAAGTAAAATGTCGATGATCGAGACTGTTTTGGCTCGATATTGTCATTAAGTTGCTGGATGAGAGTATGCAGTATTTGGTTAGCCAGTCCATAGACTTTCTTGCTGAACATTACTCCTTCATCATTGCACTTCGAGTGAACCGAGCCTTCTTGCAGCTTTGCATAGTTAATGATGACTTCGACTGACTTCTGCAAGATGGGGAGGGTTGATTTGCAAGTCTCCAGGGCCTTTTCGTGTTGGTTGAGTTGAGATAAAATAGCACAGTGCTGAAATTTCAGCGTCACCAAATACTTGCATATTTTCAAAAATAGTTCCTGGTTCTCCTCGTTTATGAGCTTTGAGAGTTCCTCCTACCCTTTTTAGCAGAATTTATTGCACTTTTGTATTTTCCAAGCACCCTGATAAGCTGCAGCGAGGCTGACGAAAAGGGAGGCTTTCACAAAAGGACTCAGTGGAACCAATAAATTCTTACCCAACTGAATAGCTACAATCCTTACGTCGAGCATATCAACAGACTTTAGATAGTAATCGATGGCAGATTAAAATTAGTGCGCTCTCAATCTCTCGGATCCCATCTTTCTTAGCTCTTCGAACATTTTTCGAAACTATTCTAATTGTGCATGGAAATACATGGATTTTTCATGAGGGTGATGATGTTGACTTCCTTTTGGCTCTATTTTTTTTACTATTCTTCCTCCATATTATTAAAATATAAATACCTGCAAAGTAATATCATACAAATTATCCAATATAGACCAATCAAATCATTTCCGCGATGGACAAGTAAGGGTTCTCAATCAACTGCTTCCAATGGTTTGAAAAACGAGCTGCTGTGGCTCCGTCAATCACCCTATGGTCACATCCGTAGCTTACGTTTATAATCTTACGCTCCACTAATTCCCCATTTTTATACTTTGGGACTGACTGCAGTTTTCCAATAGCGACAATGCAAACTTGGGGGGGCAATATTAAAGGGCATGCATGGGTTCCTCCGATCGTCCCTATATTTGATAGGCAAATGGTTCCTCCTTGCAACTCTTTGGAAGTCAATCTGGCTTCTTTTGCAAGGGTCCTAAGTCTTTCTAATTCTTGTTGGATATCGCCAAGATTTAAAGTATTAACACTTTTGATGAAGGGGACTACAAGACCATTTGGTGAGTCAATTGCAATACTGATGTTGTGGCTGGAGTGAGTGCTGTATTCATAAGGATTAGCCTCAGGATGATAGAGGGAATTCATGATGGGGTACTGTTTGAGTGCAAGTGAGAATGTTTTAACCAATATTCCCATCACAGTTACCTTCTTATTGCTCTATTTTAAGGATTTCCTCATTCTCTACACCTCAGTTATATCGAATTCTTCGTGGAGGTAAAGATGGGGAATAGTGTTACTTTATGTCATTGATTTTTGCATTCCTTTTTCGAACCCACTCATTGAAACATTTTTGGCTTAACTTGTAAGTGGTGGTTTTACTGTTTCTCTTTAAGGTTTTGAAGGCTTTGCCTCTACTTTTGGATGCTGATGCTTTTATTCTTTAGGTTTAGGTTGCTCTTTGATCTCCTTTTTGCTATTCAAGATATTCTAGATATCAACTTACAGAATTCTACCTGCTTATCCAGAGCCTTTTATTTTAGAACCCTAAAGATTGTACTTCTTTATTAGCCCTCTCACGTAAGGTGATGCCAGGATATCCGAGCGTTAATTATGGCTTACTTATTTTTTTTCCTCCTTGGGGCTTTATGCTTTATGATGGGTTTCGGGTGCACCTTTTTCAGGTTGGGCATTTTCGCCTTCCTCTTTTACAAATATTTCTAAAAAGAGGTCACCAACTTGGCAAACATCATCTTCTTTGTAGTAAATTTTTCGAATGACTCCCGAGTTAGAAGCGGTTAGCTCAGTGAACTGTTTATCTGATGCCACATCTGCAATCTTTTGGAACTATTCCACCGGATCACCTTCCTGCACATATAACTTTTTAATTGTCCCTTCCTTTATCTTCTACCCCAAATCAGGCAAGTTGAATTTGATGAGCCCGAACGAATACTTTTGGAGCATGCTAAAGTGATTGAAGCCTAAAGCTGAAGGTCTCATAATGTACTTTACTGCCAACATCCCTTATATCTTTGGTGAGAAACTTAAATTAATATTAAGTGTAAATTGCAAAGAAATGATTAAATGGTAGGTTTGTTAGATAAATATTATAATAAAGTAAAACTTACTATGAACTCTAACCACTCCTCTGAATCAGACGCAGACGAAGGATTTGTTCAGCAAAGTATACTTAAATCGATAAAGATCAAGTCTTATAAGTTAAGGAAGATCCCGAGGTCCAGATATAGAAGAAGATTCTCGAGATCTACGAGGAAGATGAGAAGAAGGGCAAAATCAATAGTAAAGATCCAATTACTTAGTCTTAAGCGAGGATGTTTAGTTCAAACTGCAGAAAGTGCTTGAAGACATCAGTGAAGATGAGGGCAACAATTTTCAATCTATCATTACCCTTAGAATGAAAGAACTTGCATATAGCAAGATATTAGTCTTAACTTACGAAAAATCGTTCTTTAGGTTAGTTCAAGCTTTATTTCATATTGGCAAATAATACCTTAAATTTAATTGTCACGAGCAAGCATTGACTCATTTATAAAACGCCATAACAAAGAATGTGAAGGCATCTTCAAACCTAAGTACATAAGAGTTAAGATAGTAAACAAGATGTATCACTCTTACCTCCTGACTTACTACGGCTAGGCTTATTTCCAAGCTAAAAAATATAAGGAGGCAGAGATTGAGCTCGAAAAGGCCTTAAATCTACAGAGAGAATATGAAAGCACATAAAGGAAAGTATAAAGCTATTTATTAAGGTCATTAGAAACCTAAGGACACTCGTTGTCTACGCTAAAGTAAAAGCTCAAAACGATATCTAAAAATCCAACTAGTTGATTGAATAAGCCGTTCGTAAGGCGAAGGAATTCGTCAAATAGAACTATATATCACAAAGAACGTACGGTTTGACTTTATTGGAGCAAGCCACCATTCTAAGAAAGCAAGGCAAGAAGGCATAGTTAATAAAATTGTACGAATAGGCCATTGAAGCAATTGAAAGAAGTAGCTAGCCTTCTTCTTAAACTGATATCATCAATATCTACGAAGAACTAGCCTCTTTGTACAAAGAACTTGGAGACAGCGACAAATATCTTTCAACCCTCAAATTGCGCTTCCAAGTCTTCTAAGACAACTATGGTAATGCAGACAAAAGGACTATCAAATAGCAGCGCGCCTTCGCCACTGTCCTGCTTAACTGCAAAAAGGTTGAGGAAGCATTGGATGAATTTGATGATATATTGTAGAAATGCCAAAAGGTGTTTGGATAGAATAGCATTGAGGTGGGGAAGTAGTTTAAGACAATAGGAAACATCTACATAATAAAGGGCTAGATGAAGGCAGCTGAGAGTAATTTCAAGAAATCACTGAAGATCTTCCACGACTTAGGAGAGCAAAGACTAGCTAAATAAGTTCGCATCAAGATATCATCTCTTCAAATACAATGATTCAATAAGTATTGCATTTTATATAAACGCATCATAAATATGATTTTGATCAATCAAACAAATGCATCATTTATTTCTTATCCAAGCTTATTCGAATTTTTATCATTTTGTCTCCTTTTTATATCTTTTGCCCACCTTATCTGCAACTCCGATAGTAAAATAAATCGATTGTTTAAAGTAAATAAAATTGTTTAAGTTTATTATTATTTTTCTTAAAAATCATTGTTGATTATTGGTCGACCATGAAAGGCCTATTTTGATTTATCAACATATTTCGGCCTTTAAGCGAATGATGGAAATTCATTAATATTAGGTTGCATAAGTTATAATAATTAATATGAGCGGAATTAGGCAATACTCATTTGTCTCCTTATAAGTACCTTAATATTGATTAAGAAGCGATAACAGCTCATAGATTTGGTGTTTAAACAACATATGAGTATTTCTAAGGCCGGATAGACTCTGGGAATAAAACTTTCAACAGCTAAGCTGATTGTTAAACGTTTTAAATAGACAGGACTTTTTTTCATTAAAAGAGTCAAAAAGGTAGCAAATGGTGCCAAATAGGCAGTCATGGAAGATAAAATATAATAAAGAATGGGATAAATGGCTACTGCAAAGCCACTCATCAATTCCCAAATAATCCAATATTGCAATTCCCAATAAATTATGTTTTCGTGCCCCTATTTCCATTATTATACCCTCATCGTATACCCATATGGTTTTTGAGCTGATTTTTGAAATCGTATGTTTTTAATTTAATGTTTATATTAATGGGCCATTATTCTTTGGATTGATAATAAATTGATTTTAAAATAATCAAATTATTTACAAAGCATCTTAGCTCAAAACCAGAAATAAATGCCAAAGATATGATTATGTCTGTATTCTTTTGCATTTCTAGAAGTTTTATGGATTATTAAATATTTTAACTTCTAAGCGATCATTTCTTTTCGTTTGATGATCATAAGCTTTAGAAAACCTGATTCTGGGTATGAAACCTTTTTTAATTAATTATACGAGTAAAATAGTATTGTTAATAAATTTAAAATGAGTCAAATATTAAATGGAATCAGAATACAGGTGAGAATTACCAATTGCACTATCAATAGGACTCCTGCCCCAGCTTGTTACTCATTCCTGCTCAGTGCAGGCTAAAATATTGCATCTAAACATACACCTTGGAGAAATGCAGTCGAGGGATCAGCCACTTTCAATTCTTTCCTTAAGATAGAAGTTGCCAACGGCACTAACAAAGTAATATTGATGTGACTCAGTGCAAGCTAACCATGTTGTAGATGCGAGATGGAAAATAGTAATAAATAGGATACACCTCACTATTAGTCTCTGCAGATAAATGCATGAAGGTTAGGAAATACCCAATCAAGAAAAATGGTGTATCCATAGCAGTAGTTTCAGCCAGTCTTTATCTGTCTCACTCCAGCCATGAATCACCAACATTTGACAAAGGAGATAGCGACCTCAGTCAGTACTAAAGTCTTAATTCTCTTAGAGATGTTGACAGCTTTATTATCAATCCTTCCACACATTAAATAATAAGCAAACGAAAGACATCGTAAGGATTCAAAATTATCAGAGAAGTAAATATGGAGATAGCCTAAAATCAGAGTAAAAAAACTAGCCCAGACGCTTTGTTGAGTAAACTCTTTTCGGGGATTGACAGAAAGAAGGAAGAGATAAGTAAGAGGTAGATGGAGTTGTAGATGACCAATGCTTAATTGTAGCACATCAGAATGAAGGACCATATTCTGCAGCAAAAGGAGAAGAAGATCCACTAACTCAAATAAAACAACAGCCTTCTCATCTAAGCTAATAGTGAACTCATAAATAAGGACAATCGCTACGATGAAGAATACATCCTAATGAAGCAGCAGAAATAAGCAATACAGCAACAAATAGCCACTATAAACTCACAAGCATCATTAAAGATCATGTGCTTACAAAATGAACTATAGAGCACAAATAAGAAGCTGCTGAATCGGGAGAGCCAAGTTACTCAGCTTATCAACCAAGTATAAAAGTGCTCAAAGTAGCTAAATGCCCTGAAGGCCTAGAACAAGTAGAAGATAAAGATAATGAAAAGTCTAAGCCAATAGTTGTAAGTCGAGACCAAGGAAGACCATCATGAGAAAGGGGAAGTGCTGTAAAGCCTTCTTAGCCTATTGGCCAATCACTTTGAAAAAGAAATCCCATCTCCATAGTAACTTCCTCAATCTCATCATTAAAAATTAAACAAATCCTCAACTTCATAGAACTTGCCCCATAAAAAATATAGAGCAACTCTCTCAGCTTGTCGATCCAACCACCCTGATAAAGATAGATGCCGATAAAGATTTCGAGAGGGGAAGAAGTCCAATGAAACTAGCATAGCTATTCCAACAATCCTCGAGTGTATTCTGCAGGCTGCCAGCCAGCACAATATGGGCAAACTGCTGCTATGATTGTTTACTACTGCACTTATAAATATAACAGAAGTGATCTATAACAAATGTAAAACAAGCAGACAGCTCTCCCCAAGTACATGCCCATTAATGAAGAGACTTGCAGGAAAGGTCCAACCTACTCACTCAAATCGAAAAGCATATCTTAAAGCTCGAGCAGTAAATAAAGGACAACATGGAAGACAAAAAGCTGGTGTCTAAGTATTAGCAAGATATTAGTATTCTTCAATTGAGGACCAAGCTTATTCTGAAGTGTGGAGAGCTCAGCCTACTGAGGCTGACCCATTTGGAGTAAGTCTTCAAGCACTACTGCACACATGTATTTCGGACTGGAAGATATATGACATTCTAGAGATTGTAGTACTAGAAGCTGCACATGACCATGGAAAGGTTCTTTATCTTCCTCAAGGACTTCAACCTACTCACAGCCACAATTGACGGCAAAGAGAGGGAAATCATCTAAAAGCAAGCCATCATTACCATCTTCAAAAAAGTGTCAGCCAATGCCCGATAGCTCTCTTTCGAAGAGTTCATCCAATGCATTTAAAAGCTTGCCAATCTCTATTGGGATTAAAGATAAGGATTCAATAAAAAACAGTAGTCGCTGCAATTGTAAAAGTAAAAAAGAAAGAGGCTTCTTTAAAGGCGCAAGCGTAAGAAATAAGGCGCTAAATCCTAAAACTCAGTCTAGAAAGACAAGAATAACTCTTAATAGCATATTGAGTAGAATGCTATTTAAGCAGTGCCTCCTCAATAACAAAAAGTGAATAATGAAAACGATAATTTGATTGACTAGTTGCTCAATAATGAGAATATCGAGGATCCAAACGAGGAGGTGAGGAAGATGGCTGAGAGGGCAAGGCAAGACAACGCACTAGTAAGCGAGGTGAGTAAGGCCTAGAAAGAGCAATAGGCTGCCTTGTTTAAGATAACTTCTGATGAGAAGATCGAGTCCTATTACTAAATGCTTGATATTGATAGTCTCGACAGCTATAAGCGCAAACTCAGTGCCCTTGACCTCCCTATCTTCCTCAACGATCGCAATACTAATAAATAGCACGTTAAGGCATTGTCTTAATCCAAACTTCAAGTTGCACAGCAAGAATAGGAGGAAAGTAACTCTTTATTTATACAGGACTGCAAAGACTCAAAGCCAAGATGAACGAAAAGAAGTAAAAGCTGAAAGAGCGTCCTCTCCCCAAACCGAGCAATTAGAAAGCTTTAAAAGAGTAGTAAAATTCTAGAAGGCGTAGATAAGCGAAGAAGGAAAGATAGCAAGCGCTCAAATAGGTTAAAGTTGTGGAATAGAAGAAGAAGGAGTTAAAATAGAAAAATCTTCCACCAAAAATATAGTACAAATAGGCATAAGTAAACTGGTAGATGTTGCAAAAGATAACAATTGACCACTTAAAGCTGAAACAGTTCAACCCTTCCAAGTTTATAGGCCAATCCGACGACGACCGTTATTTTTTATAAGAATACGGGGGGAAACCTCGAATAAGTTCAAGGTTACAAGCAAGAGAACGCCAATCCTTATCCATAGTAGAGAGCACCAAGATGCGAGCAGAATAGCTGTAGAAGAAATAAAGGCAAAGATAGAAGGGAGACACAGTAAAGAAAGTAACAAAGCAGGCAACCTCTTTTTCCAGGAATAAGATTTGAATGTTTGCCCAATCAAATATTATAGTTAATAGAGTTATTAATTAATTATGAAAACAGTAAGGATAATAAAAAAATCAAAGAACCTCTTCAAATCAGTAGAGTCACAATCCCGATAAATCATCACCAATATTTATTCAGATAGTAACAACGATCAGTTATAGCTGAGTGTCACACAATGGAACACAGCCGTCACTACTAGAAAAGTACAGGTTGAAAATCCCGTTCTAGTTTCACACGATCCCCATAAAAATTTATTAGTCTTGCTTCAACATCTCTAAAAGGACTACTATCTCAATGCGTGCAGCTTTATATTTGTGTCTAGCTAAAGCATTCATATTGTGTACAGAGACAAAAATATAACAATAAAAAAGATTAAACCTTAAAAGAGTAAATTGAAGTATTGGCTGAGTGATATCTACTTCACTCGATTGAGAAGCAAACTGGCAGAACAACTTCTTGATCACAGCTTCAAAGCTTAGTACTAGAAGAAAATAGTTCACTTCAATTAAGAAAAGTAGTATATGCCTTCCCATGTCTCAGGCAAGAAATAAAAGACTCCTCTTGTAAGAGAGCTCACAATAAGCAGATCTTCCATCTATAGAAAGCAGGGTGAGTCGGAAAGGCAGCAGTTCTGTTAAGCCTACTATGTTAATGGCACCCAACAACTCTTTAGCTTCTCAGAAATTCTCTCCTTTGTTTAATATCCATTTAACCTGAACCAAATCTCTTACATTAAAATCCTTCCCAAGCAAAAGTCAGGAATGCTTCCGGTTTCAAGTGAGTACTCTAAGAAATATGAGAGTTCTTCAGATAATAGTATGATTTGGAGGTTGAAACGCTTACATAAAAGCGAGTAAGGATGGGCAATAATTCGGGATGAAGTCTAAGATCTTAAGAACAAATTCATTAAATCCCAATAATATAGGCATTATTGCCATTTGCTTATGCTGGAGATTATAAGTTTTCTCTAAGTTAAACATTTCATTGAAATCAGATAGATAAAGCTTGAATGGACAATTACCAACGATAATAATGTCATTCTATCCAATGCCTAAACCTATAGGTTTGTATTCATTAATCGCATCCCTTAGTCCCCTGAAGGATTAGTAACTCTCTATGAAAAGTGCCGCTTCGATAGGAGCAAAACCACTAAATTCTAAGGCAAAGAAGACTCGAGATATATCTCCAACAAGTCCTAGGGGAAGCAGATAATAAAAAGCACCACGACTGCAAAGTTTCCACTTATTAGCTGGCGTAAAAAGAACAAGAAAGATGTTCTGTCCTCCAAGTATCCTTTAAAAATGGTTAAGAAAGCCAACACTTGTGCTCTAATTGCCAAAAAAGGTAGAATAATAACTGAGTGATGCATTCATATTGATATAACTGAAATCATTCATTTTTTCTTATGAAAGCACCCTAAGCTCCATGCCTATGTATTCTCAGGAAGTTATGTATGGCAAGTAATAGTCAGTGCAT
>JACCDV011290634.1_pt1 | contig 11573 bp, 10 predicted proteins | sample 7446131 | NCBI WGS metagenome assembly JACCDV01 (sample SAMN15323448, study PRJNA562643) | freshwater metagenome | isolation source: river surface water | place: USA:Blue River Watershed | collected 2017-08-17
AATTGACCGTAAAAACGAAAGTTATAAACCATCGGGATACTTTTTAACGGATTATTGGGCATCAAAAGGGTTGAAAAAGCCAAAATTTGCTTATAACGGGATAGTTAATGAATGCCTTGATGGTCCTTATGATGACTTAGACCTTCGACCGGGTTATATTTCGGCAGTTTATCTAGATTCTGCCCATAATTGGAAATTTACAGTGTCAGAAGTCCCTATCGAACAGATTGGACGCTTAACCTATGACGAGGATCTAGATGGAGATGAGATTGAACCCTATACTACTTGCCTATGGCGAACCTATTGGAAGTTAAAAGGATTTAAAGACATTCCTAAGTTTGAACATGGGGACTTAGTAGCTTTTAAAGGGGTTGAAAATCCTGTTGTTCACGAGGTTTCAGGAATTACAGAGGATCAAAAAGGTTGTTTCTGGTACTCTCTCAAGCGCAACGGGACTACCTCGGCCCTTTCCGTTCCAGAAGATCAGTTAGTTAAATATGAGGGGAATTAATCATGACTTTAACAGAGGATGCACTTTACCTTTTACAAGTGTGTGGAACTTGCCTTAAGAGCAAAGAGGAAATTTGTGATCATTACTCAATATCAGAAAAAAGATTCACAAATGATCTCTTAGTTTTATTAAATCAAGGATTAGTAGAAAAAATCCCTGATCCTATTGAACTAACTGACGGTATTTTTATCTTGACTGATAAAGGTTGGGAAATTGTAAACAAAATTTGGGGGAGATCATGAAACTTCCAACTCCTCAAGAACCCTTACAGGTTTATTACTTAGTAGCCGTTAATCAGGGTTCATGGCGACATCAAATGATGCAAGGATTTTTAAATACCTCAACGACAACTTATCGATCCGTCGTTGCCGATAACCACCATGAAGCCCTTAACGAATTGATGGATGAACCCGAATTTACCCCGAATTTATCCCCATTAGATCGTCCGATGATTATTGATCTAAATGCCCAAAATGACCAAGACTTACCCTACTAACTCCATGCCTACAGACTTTGACGATAAAGCGTTTCTTGATACCTACACCCCGATTTTTCAAGAAGCTTTCAGAGATTCAGGGAAAAGTGAATCTGAATTTTTAGATTTACTTGATAATCTCATCAATGCCCTTTCGTTACCCAGTTTTCAAGGGTTTCACCTTGATTCCCATGAAGGGACTATCACTCAAATTAAGTGGATTTTAAGCGAAATTGCGTCCCCTGAATCAAAATATACCCACTCAGACATTTATGCCCTTTGTATTTGTCTAGAACAGTGTTTATCAGCTTTCCCTTACTCAGAAGGGGACAAGATACAAGGAATGATCCACGGGCTTAAAAGTTACGGTATCAACCATAAAACCCGTAAAACCATAGCAAAACTTACCCTTGAACTGATAGAACGCTTTGAAAGCCAAAAACAGCAACAATCCCTTAACTCTATCCCTTTTTAGAGGAAATCACCAATGACCAACTATTTATTACCCTTACTACAAGAAAAGGAAAGAGAGAATCCGATAAGTGTTGAGATTCTACCTTTCCCAATTCCAGAATATGCCTCTTATTTTACCCTTCAAGTTCCGATTAATGACCGTCCTTATTATTTAGGCTGGTTAGATCCTGATTATGGAGTCAAATGGTACGAATCTCTTAATTGTTGGCTAGTGGGCATTTTTCATAAATCAACCCCTAATAATAATTTATCTTCGTTTGTAGTAGAAACCGACAAAAAAATAGAGGTGACTAAAATCGCTCAGCGATTAATCAAAGCCCTTAAGTCCGCGCAGGAACTTTTTGAATGGAAACAAAAAGAGATAGGAATTATCTGTGAGGATTTCACTATTCGTCATTTTCTTCTAGGAATGGCATTAAGTAATTCTGAAATCTTTGGGGAGTGTAACCTTAGTGGTCTCATAAAGTATGTTGATGAATTGATCTGCGAGATTCAAAAAGGATAGTTTTTAAAAGTTATCAGTTATCAGTTATCAGTTATTATCACCCTTCATTCTTAAGTAAAAACAATGAACAAAGACTTTTGGACTCAATATTGGCAAAAAGCATTCCCTACTTTAACCCCGCCTAAATATCAACACTTCGACAAAGTTATGGTTAATTTTAACGAACCACCTGATCCAGATGGATTTGATGATGTTTGTGAAATAGAGATTTTAGGGGTTTTTCGATTTCGGAAAGAATGGCGATATACCTTTTATAACCCTGATTTAGATAAACCAAACGAAATTAAAGAACATCAAATTAAGGAATTAACTGAAAGACGAAATCAAGAAATAGTTAATTTGTCTGATGATGATTGGACTAATTATTGGCTTTCTAAAAATATAACGGATCTTCCCTCTTTTAAATATAATCAACAGATTTGTCGTCTTGGCGATTTGAATAACAGTTTTCGTGTTATAGGGATTGCTTTTGATGAAGAAGATGGCTATTTATATTCACTGAATGGAAATAATAATATTGTTGATTGTTCTGTTATTCCTGAATGTTTTTGTGATGAAACTTGGGAAACAGGGGAATTTTTGGAAGATTATCTAGAATCTCTTTGGAAAGCCTATTGGAATTCTCGACCTAATAGTTTTACGATTTCTCCTCCAAAATATCAACTTAAAGAATGGGTATTGTTTAGAGATAACCCTTACCAAATAAACGGGATTATATTGTTTAACGTTAACTGGCATTATTGGTTAAGCTCTGGACAAGAATCAACCGCTCCAATTATTGAAACAGACCTTAAGAAGCGATAAACAATTAAAACCAACTCTTAGCTAGAGTTGGTACTTCCTCACTGTGTAAAGTTATGTCACTATCATCTATTATTTCACAAATCAAAGAATCTATCAACTTTCTAGACTTACTTGATAGAGAGGGAATTGATTACAAAAAAGTAGGAAAGAATCATATTTGTTCATGCCCTTTTCATGATGAGAAATCCCCTAGCTTTACTATTTTTACTGAATCAAACACTGCAAAATGCTTTGGATGTGATTGGCATGGGGACTTAATTGACTTCCATAAAACACGGCATAATCAATCAGTTTCTGAAGCCTGTAACGATTTAATTTCTCTTTTTGGGTTAAATATCCCTATGTCAGAATTAGAGTCAAAATCCACAATAAAAACAGCAACCCCTAAACGGAAAAAAAAACCAAAATTATTACCCTTACCTCATCTAGATTTACCTACCCTTCCTGATGAAAAAAGAGTCCCTCAAATCACCCAACGGCAGCAAGTGTTAACAGAAGCCGATATCGAAGTGGGGGGAAAAATGAAAGTGGTTACTTGCTACCAATATCACGGCGAAAATGACCCCTATCACGCTTTTAAGTACAAAATAGAATTATTTAACGCTGTAGATTCACGAATTACCCTTCCTAATGGAAAAGAGAAGGATTATTACTGGAATTCATGCCTCGCAGGAGAAACCCGTAAGAAGCAAGGAAAAGGCCAGTTTAAGGGGATTTGCTACAATTTCCCTTTAGCCAAAGAATTAGGTAAAAATAAGATAATTATTGTCTGTGAAGGCGAAAAAGATGTTGAAACATTGCGAGTTCACGGTTTTCTCGCTATTTCCTTTGATTCTTCTAATTATTCTCAGATATTAGAAATAGAATGTGATGGCATTCTCCATTTACAGGACAATGACTTAGCAGGACAGAAAAAAGGAGAATCCCTTAAAGAATTCTGTCAAACCAACAAAATCCCTTACCTATCACTGCCTATAACCACAATTTGGGATAACGCACCCCAAAAAGCCGATATTACCGATTATTATTACTATTTCAATAACCCTAGTGAATTCAGATTGCACTTGCTGAAGAAATTAGAGGAAATTTTCCAAGAAACCCAGAAACAACCAATAAAAGAGGAAAAAGAACCCGTAACTATAGTATTAGAGACTGAAAGCGAAGATAAACCTAAGCGCAAAACCTCAGTTATAGAGAAAGCCTTTCAAGATTTGTATCTGAAATCGGAAGAAAGATATATCTCTTTATACAATCATCTATACAAATGGGTTGATACACATTATCAACGAGTAGAAAAAGAGATTGAGATTAAGAGAATATCGGAATGGATTGTAGAAAAATCGCCTAAATCAGCATCTTCTGGGGTTGCTTCTGGTATTTGGTCATGGGCGTGTAACCGTTTATCGGTTTCTGTAGAGAATTTAAACCCACCGGGGTTAAATTTAGCAAATGGAATCCTTAGAATTACTTGGGATGGGAAAAAACCCATTATTTCCCTAGATTCCCACAATCCCGATGAAATTTATGATTATGTTTCCCCTGTTCGCTACGATGAAAACGCTGATCCAACCTATTGCGATCAATTACTGGAAATCCTAGATCCCCCTGAACGGTCAATTTTCCTTCGGTCCTTGGCCATCTCCCTCGACTATGAAAAATACACTCAACATCAATACCGGCCCCGCGCCCTTCTCCTCAAGGGGACTGGAACAAACGGCAAGGATGCCCTAAGAGGAGTGGTTGAACAGTTGTTAGGGCGTGCCATGATTTCAGCCACCATTAACGATTTTCATAGCTACGATAACCAGAAGAAAGACGCATTATCTAAGCTTTTGGGGGCTAAAATCTCTTGGAGTTCAGAAAATAGCTCATTTGCTAGGCTTGACTCTTTAGACAGCCTGAAAACCGCAATTACAGGCGAAACCATAGACATTAAATATCTTTACAAGGATGAGAAACCCTATCAACCACGATGTGTGTATTTTTTCAACTGTAACGAGACTCCCAACTTTAGATCAGGGCTTGACTCTACCGCTACACGATGGGCTGTAATTCATTTCAAGAAAACCTTTAAGAACAGCCCTGATAAAGCCAAGGGGGAATTACAGGCTGATCCACGTTTCAAAGGGGACAAGGATTTTATCAGAGAACAATTAGCTCCAGCCCTATTAAACAAAATTCTTAAAGAATTAGAAGATTTACTGATAGTAGGAATGGATTATAGTCCTATTGACTCAGTTTTTAAGCGATTAAGGGCAGAAAATAATCATTTATTCCAATTCTGTCAGGATTCGGGAATCATAGAATCTTCAGAGGGTAAAATTTCCGTTGATGAGCTATGGGAAAAACTGAAGGATTGGTATCTTTCTACCGGAGCTTTAGAGATAGAGATTAACGATAAAGGGAAAGAAAAACTTATTTGGTATGAACAAGCCAAGAAAGGAGACGGAAATGTTAAGGGGAAACCCCAGATTTTTAAGCGATTCTCTGAGATATTCCCAAAAATCACACGAGATAGACAAACTACTAGGGGGGACTCTCACGGACGGGTATTTTTAACGGGTATTTGTTTCAGCGATCGGACCAATGAATCAAGCGGTGAAGACGCGGTGAAGACGGAAACCCTTACAACAGTAAGTGGTGAACATGGTGAAGGTGATTCCCTTGCAAACTTTCAGGAAAAAATTAAGACCATGCCCTTTGAGGAAAAGTCCCAACTTCTCTTAAGCTGCCTAACCCCTGATGAGATTGAAGCTTTACAAGCCATGAGACGCAAGGAAAAACCAAAATGGGGACGAACTAGAAATGACGTCCTCAACGATATTAAATTCTATTTGGGGGGAATCACGATGAGCTATGAGCCGGCCAAAGAATTAATGAGAACTCATTTTCAAACTGAGGAAACAAAGGATCTTTCTCAACCACAATTAGAACATTTACTCTCTCTACTTAAGGAAAGGTACGACGACATACACTATCAACAATACAAAAGCAGTTAATCTACTAGATAGGTACTAGCCAAAATTAACCTATTTTCAGTTTGTTAGTCCTACTTTCCCTCTTAACCTACTAGCTAAATACTAGATTATTGAGATCGAAAATCCTACATTCTTTACTCTGTAAGCGTTTTATGTGAATTTAAGCGGGTCTGACGGTGTGCGAACCCATCGACTAAACTATGCAAAATCTACCTTAAAAAAAGGTTAAGTTCTCTCAAGTGCTTGAATTTTCAATGGTTTCTCATTTTTTTAGTTATTGGCTAATGTGTACTAGGTGAGAAGCGATAGAATTAAGGAAAATACTAGATGGGTACTAGCTATGATTCCTATTTCTAACCCTCAAGGCGTGCGTCTCCCAGATGTGAAAGTCGTCTCTGATAAGGGATGGCTACGATTACAATTTTCATCCCGAATTTCACGAGCAGCATGGGGAAAACGTCAATTTTATAAGGCTTTAGGGAGACAAGATACGGAAAGTAACAGAGAATGGGCAAATAGAATCGTTTTGGCAATTCAGGAAGATATTGACCATTCTGATCCATCATTGTTTGACCCAACTTTAAACAAATATTTATCCCCTAAAATTATTAATCTTCCCTCAGCATCTCATAATCCTAAATTAGGGGTATTATGGGATGATTTTTGTCTATGGAAATTTGACACAGGAAGGATAGCAGAAACGACTTACAAAACCCGTTACCGTCGGACTTTTTTAAATTGGTTATCCCCTTACTTAGAGTCTGAGGTGTCTAGGGAGTTAGTAGAGAAATTGAGAGGGGATTTAATGGAAGGGGACAATTTTAAGCCAAATATTAAAAAGCTGTTTTCTGCTTTGATAGAAATGGGAGATAGAGCGGTTTTTCAAGAAACGTTGACCCAAAACTTTTTTAGAATATTAGGTGAAATCCATTTTAGACAAGAGAAGAAATCCAAACAATTACAGGAAATAGAAGATTATCGCGCTTTTTCTTTAGAAGAACGAGATTTAATAATTAAATCCTTTTATGAAAGCGAAAAGGAAGCCGAAAGGCAAGCAGGGTTTTTAGTTGAATTCCTGTTTTTAACTGGCTGCCGATTAGGAGAAGCTTTTGCTTTAAAATGGAGAGATATTAAGCAAAACTGGATAGTTTTTGATGAAAGTTACTCATCAGAAACTAAGATTACTAAAGGAACGAAAACAGACACTATTAGAATTTTTAAAACAACAGGTTATGATAACCTTTTAGATTTAATTCAGAGAATTAAGTTAAGAAATGAATTTTTGAGTTTAGATGATTATGTTTTTATAAAAACTAATTTTTCCCCCTACTCACGATTTAATTTAAGTGCGGTTTGGTTAGGGGTTGATAAAAGCAAAGGTGAGAAAAAAATATTATTCAGAAGGTGTGGTTACTCGTTTAGTGAATAGTGGTCAAGTGGCACAATATTTAAAGCCTTCCTCAACCCGTCACACTTTCATTACTTTACAAGCCCAAAATGGAGTTGATTTAAAGCTGCTAGCTGATAGCTGTGGTAATTCTGTAGATGTAATTTACAATCATTATTTAGGGGTTAATCGTGACGCTAAATTGTTAAATTTATGACCGTTTTAATAAGTTAACAAATGTAAATTATGTTAATTTTTTATTGATAGTTTAGTTAATATTTTATACAATAAGATTAACCTCATCAATCTTAAAACCATGACGACTTTACCGACTAAAATCACACGGGATTCTATTGGAATAACCTCTCGTATTCAAGCTATTGGATGGGCATTATTAACCCTTGAATCAGTCACGAAAGACCCTGCTAGAAAAACAGAAGATCCCGGTTATAGTTACGGATCGTCTGTTAGTCTATCTATCTTAAAAAGAGTGGTATCAGATACGGTAGCAACCTATTTAAGCTTTACGGTTGATTTACCCTTTGACTATCCCCAATCGGCTAAAGATTCTTATGAGTTTATCCCTTATGTCAAGTCCTTTTTTAATGGGAACGCTCCCAATTGGGTAGGGGATTCTAAACAGGTCTTAAATAGTGCGGATTTACCCATCACGGAAAACCCTGATAATTTAACAGAAGAACCTAATTTAGTTGATTCCTTAGAAAAATTCCTTTTATGGGTCTGTATTGAGGAAGAAAAGGACTTGTTTGACCCTTGGCCGGCTTCTCTCCCAGATTTGTCGATTGACCCCTATCCTGATAACTCTAACGGGGCGATTATTCGGATAAAAGGGACGATTCCGTTTAATTACAAGGTTTATCGGGAAAATAGTAATCTGTTATTCTCTTTACTTCCTATCGGTTCACCGTTCCCTGCTTCTGGTGGTACTGAAACGGTCGTTAGTTTGGATGATTTAGAGGATGTTAACCTTTCGGTAACGCTACTGAATGCCAGCATAGGGCTAGTTTTTGATCCAGTAACTAATACATGGCATAAAGGAACGATTGTAGGTTCGGATGGAGGAGGAGGACTGGATTATAATTTTCATATTTCAAGTGTTGTTACTGGAAACCAGATCACTGTTACTTTTTGGCGTGATTCTGAAGAAACTATCAATATGGGCAGTTTTGTTATAACGAATGGTCAAGACGGAATTGATGGTCAGGATGCCGTCAACATTGACCATATTTCGACGGTTACGAACGGAAATCAACGAACTGTTACGTTTTGGGGTGATGCTGAGGAAACTATCAATTTAGGTAATGTTATTCTCACTGATGGAATCAATGGTCAAAACGGTTTAAATATTGACCATATTTCGACGGTTGCGAACGGAAATGAAAAAACCCTTACTTTTTGGGGTGATGTTGAGGAAACGATTAATTTAGGCAGTGTTATTCTCACTGATGGAGTTGATGGGACTTTTATTAATCCTCCTGAACCTATAACCTTTTTAGGGACAATCGCGACAGGAACGAGTGAGGCTTTATTCACTTTACCTTCTCAGGGGACAATCTCACGAATTGACTTTTTAAAAACCAAATCAGGGACTTCTAATCTATCGTTTAAAATTAATAACACTGAAATTTCAGGGTTATCTAATTTATCGGTTTCTTCTGTTGCTAGAGGAATAGACTTAGCGTTAGAGAACAATACTTTTAATGGGGGAGATGACTTTGTTGTTTTTAATTCAGGTTCAAATATTACTGATTTGTTTTTTGTTGTTTATTACCAGTTAGATTAATCATGAGAACTCCAATTATTTTAAACAGAAGACCGACTGTGATTATCCCTTCTTATCTAAAAGCAGCTTTATTATTTGATGATAATTTAGAGAATGAGTTAGATAATGGAATTGCTTTTTCTCAAGTAACAGGAACTTCTACTAATGCAACAGGGAAAATAAATCAAGGATTATCTGTTAGTAGCGGTTCAGTTATTCGCTCATCTAGTAATAATTTTTTTAAATTTGATACAACGTTAAAAAATACAGTATTATCATTTTCGTTTTGGTACAAGACTGATACTGAAATGACTAATACCTCAAATACTTTTCTTTCGTTTTCTTCTGATAATCATCCCTTTGTTTTTTACTTCGATCACAACAACAGTAATCAGTTTAGATTTGGTGGTAGAAATAGCTCTAATAATGGATATATAACCTATATCACACAAAGTTCTAACGCTGGCACTGGGTGGCATTTAGTCTCTGGCTTTCTTAAAAAAACTGAGAATTTTTATTCTGTGAAATTGTGGTGGGATACAAGCGTCAAAATAGATACTGTATTTACTCCTCAATTATTACAGTCAACAAATCCCTATATACGCTTAGATAGTGATGCTGTCGCAGTTTCCTACGATACTTTGTTGTTTTGGGCTGAAAGAGAATTAACTCAAGCTAATGTAGAGGATCTTTACCAAGGACCAAGTTTTAATTGGATTTTGGAGAATTTGGCGTGATAATTAAGCAAGGATTATTCACTTTTGATAGTGACCAAACCTATGATTTATTATGGTGGGATAAAATTCTCCCTCAACACTTTAATCTCCTTAAGTCTGTTTGGGCGGATCATTGGTTATTTAAAGACGGAGAAAATACTTTGATTCCTATCTTAATAGAACGGTTCACCCCTTTTCACTTCCAATGGGCTTCTCAGTATTCAGCTAATTTATGGGCTTTCATCGCTCCTTTAACCCGTTATGAGTGCTTAACTATTCCTGAATTAGCCGGGTTCAGATGGGGTTTTGAAAATCCTACTCAATTTTCTTTTCCTCAAACTTTACTATTTGAGGCGTTCCCTTCAGAAATTCAGATTATCATTCCTAAAAATGAAAGGGTTGTTATTACTTGGCTTGAATTTGATTATGAGAGAAACGCTTTACCAGTTCACCCTAAAATTAATTCTGTTATTCGGGTGATTAACAAAAAATACAAGATTTTTGAGCCAAGAAAAACAGAAAGGACTATTACCCTAAAAACTGATTTTTGGTTAGTGAATAGCTTAGTAATTAATGGATTAGGAGAATTAGTCGAAGACAATAAAACTATTTTATATAGTGACCAAATGACTAGGTTAACTGAAATAGCAGAACAGTTACAATTAGTTAACCCTAGAATTCTTAAACGGTTTTATGTAACAGTAAATTCTAAAGCTGAAATTGGGGGAGCAGATGGTTTTTCTGGGTTTGATTTATTTTATGAGCATACGTTTAATAGTGAATTAGGTGTTCCTTTATGGGAGAATTTACCTTTGTGGTATTTTTACGCTGGTTTATCGTTTGCTAATAATAATCACTGGAATAATGGAGAAACTAGCGAAGATTTAGGGTATCCTTTAATACCTGTTTTAAATGATGGGATTATTGATTTAATTCCGTGGTATATAGGGGAAGAAATTGAACAAACTTTTACCAATGGTTTTTTCCCTACTTGGGTTAGTGAAATCGGAAATCAATACAATTTTTATTGGGACTTATATGGACGACGCTATGAAACAAACGGGCTGTTGTATGGCTGTTCAGTCCCAGTTTTTCCGAATTATACGACTCGATGGACTTATCAAAATCCTGTATCAAGAAATGGAAATTTATGGTATAGAACCTATCATGAAAATTACTTAAAAACCATATTTTATGAGCATTCCCATGATTATGATGCCTATTATAATTTGCAGCCTGATTATACCCTTAGATGCTGTGGATATAGTTGGATTTGTGGTTACTTTCCTTTAATAGATTTAGATTTTAAGTTAGTTTCAGGGGTTCAGTCTTTTCTCTGGTTTTCTGGGGGATTAATGGGAATTTTAAATAATAACCCAAGCTGGACGCATTGGGTAACAAAAGAGTCTCACGCTTTAACAATTAATCAGAGTAGAGGTTACAGCCTTGAGGATTTAGCATGGACAACGGAAAACCAAATATTAGGAGGTCCACAAGGAGAGTTTTTTGTAAACCCTTCTGTTTATCAGGCTTTTGGGTTTATTTCTGTTTGGCAGTCAGCGATGAATTCTACTAATAGAATTAAGGAAGAAACTCGTATTTTTCCGATAGAATTTCATTACTGGGAAAATCCCCCCGCTCCTAATTGGCAAATGGAAAGTGACACTTTAAAAGAATTAATTGATATAATTTATTTAGAAGATTATGATCCAGAGTTATACATTATGCCTGATTCAATTCGAGTAAAAGAAATTCACGCAGCATTACAAGCTGATAAGTATTCGGTTGATGATAATGACCCTAGCGTTTTAAGGGTTCAGAATATCGGCCGAATGGTGCAACAAATAGCCATCGTTTTAGGATTAAACTTTAATTCTGATGGCACGATTAGAAGTGTTCGTCAAACTAAAGCAGTGGATCAAGGGGAAACAATTCCGGGG
>JACCDV010227370.1_pt1 | contig 11571 bp, 20 predicted proteins | sample 7446131 | NCBI WGS metagenome assembly JACCDV01 (sample SAMN15323448, study PRJNA562643) | freshwater metagenome | isolation source: river surface water | place: USA:Blue River Watershed | collected 2017-08-17
CTTCGGGAATTGAACCCTACACCAACGACTGAAATTTACCATCAAACCCAAAATTTTTTCATAAGTTTTTTTGTCTGAGCCTTTTATTTTGGGAGGGAGTGTGTTCCCTTTATGACGGGGGTGGGGGTTTGGGGGGCTGGGAAAAATATTGTGGGGTACGAAATACCAACCGAACTCAAAAACAGCTTATCGATTGTGCGGCACAGTGTGTAGTGGTTTTCGGGTCCCCTTTTGGCCTATTTGGGGGGTGGCGTACCGGTGGGTCTTCGTTTTTGGGAATTTTTTTGCGTTGGCCCCGGCTTTGGTCTTCATCTTTAGTCTTGACCTAACATTGTTAGCCCATTTATTGTTCACGTTCTGCTTGCATTGTGTGGTGCATTTTGCTACAATTGACCCATCAAGACAGCGAAGGGTTGTCGCGATGCCCAAGTCAGGCGGGCCCACATCGGAAAGCCTAACATTGTTAGAAGGTTAGATCATGTCAGATATCAACATCACTTCAGTCTCTCCCGTCACTGCTGACGTTCTCAATGCTAAGCGCTTGGCAGTCGGCGACGCGCTGGCCTCCTCATATGGCGCGATGCGTGAGTATGCGCAAACCCTCTGCGCTGTCCTCCCTGCCGAATGGTATCTGGTCGAGCATGCCGATACTTCAGACACTGCAAAGCCAGTGCATGCCGAAAAGAAAGCATTGTTCGCAGTGCTCAAGGCCGCGCAACACTCAAACCCTTCCACAATCTGGGCTCGTGTTCGCAAGTATGCACAAGAGTACATCGAAGGCGTGCCCGAAAAGTCTGAGGCTGGCGCTGAGGCTGGCGAGTCTGAGGGTGGCAACACTCGCGAGACCCGTTCACTGGCTCGCCGATACATCGAAGAATTGACCGTGCTCTACAAAGCAGGCAAGCGCGCCGAATCCCTGAGCGACAAAGAATCTGACGCGCTGACAAAAATCGGTGGTGCGCTGATTGCTCTGGGTGTTGACCTGAGCATGCTCTAAACCTTGGGGGCTTCGGCCCCTTCCACCTTCCAACGCCCCGGCATGTCCGGGGCTTTTTTGTTTCTGGCCCTGCGCTAACATTGTTAGTCGGGGCTTTTTTGCGTTTTTTATGCTCTGGTGCCGCAGAGCATAACCTAGTTTTTGCTGGTTGTCAAGGGTTTTTTCGCTTTGGTCAAATTATTTCTGATGACCGTTCTCTGGTCGGCAGTAGCGGCATGGGCGGCGTTGTTTTGTAGACTTCGGTATCGGTTTTCGATGGCTGGGCTTGACTATTTTGAACTAACCAAACCACGTAACAGAGTACCAGAGACCTACACCTGATGACCGTTCTCTGGGCGGCAGTAGCGGGGCGCGTTACGTTTTTGGGGGGCCGTGTTAAACTTCGCGTTACGTTTTTTGAGGGCAAAAACCTCTTGAAACCCGCATGGATACTGGATCGTTAGATGTTATGCGTTTTAAAAATTGAGAGTGGACTTTTTTTTCTGAGATCGGCAAGGCCTCCCAGCAAGTGCAGCGTCCTCAGGCAAATCTTCCGGAGAAAAAAAACCCCCGCTCACTATTTTTTTCTTTAATATTTAAACATATACACCCCCAAACTTCTTTTTCTTCAAGCAAATCAATGACTTAGCGTGTTACGTTTTCAGATTATATGTAATCCCGCGTTACGTAACACGCTTGACATCGCTATTACATATATGTTATGCTCCCAACACCCTTTTTTGTATTTGATCGGAGTACCCAATGCGCCCCCTCGAACCCTTCCGCCTATCTAACATTGTTAGCGTCAACATCACTGCCCTCCTGCACAAACAGGTCAAGCACTACGCCGCCACCCACAACCGCACCATCGCCTCCACTGTGCGCGACGCCATCAACGCCTTCACCCACGACCCCGACAGCTACCGCGCACCCAACATCCCCGCCCTGCTCCGTGCCGACCCCTCACTGCCCACACGCATCACCCGCAACCGCACCATCGTCCTGACCCTATCACCCTCCGACCGCGCCCCACTCGACGCCCTCTCCCGATCGACCCTGCTGCCCAACTCATCGCTCATGCGCCGTGCTATCTACGAATACACAAAGGGGGACACAGACACCAACACAAACACACAACTCCCCGAGCTGCTCATGGATGCATGGGGAGACCAACCCCTTGCCGCACTGCCCAAACCAAAGCAGAAATGAGGGGGAAACTTTAGTCTCGGCCAAGACTAGATCGCTTGACTTAGGTCTTATTATGTGTTACAATATAAGCTGGTTGGGGAGAAGTGCGTCGAGTGCTCCGCCCCTCCAGTCTTTGCCCGAGCAAGCTCGTGCATTGTCCCTCGCCTAACAATGTTAGGTATATCAGAGTAATTAGAAAGGTTAGACATGTCAGTAGATCACAGATGCCAAACAAGTTTGTCAGTAGACTGGAAGGAGTGCCGCGAGTGCGGCGATGATGTGCACATCGAGCGTTGGGCCCTCGGCTACCGCCTGTGCAAGTTCTGCGGCGAAGAAGCCGCCCGTATGGAGCGCATGAGTTGGTGCGTTGTCCAAGAGTACGGCAAGGGTAACTACCAGTACGTTACCAACCAGAGTGCGCCCACCACCCTGCGCAACACCAACCAGAAGCAGACACGCGCATGACTGCACCAAACAAACCCCAAACCAAACCCCCCGTTAAATACACGGGGCCAGCCGAGCCAATCCCAACGCACACGGAGCCAATGTCAGACCGAGCCGAGATGATCTGGTTTGCAGTTCTCTTTGCGGTGTTCCTAACATTGTTAGCCCTCGGGCTGTTGGAGGGGGGTGGTGCATGAGTGGGCTCAATAGATATTACGTCACAGGCTGGAGCGCAAGGTTCGGCATGTGGGTTGCCGAGACTATGGAATGTGCAACGATGGAGATCGCCAAGAAGCGATACCAGACCAGCCACCCGACCTTGAAGCAGATCAAGGTTTACTTACTCAACAAGGAGAATTGACATGGCATATGTATACATGGAAGTGGACTTGGATGAGTTCAGCGATGCAGACATTGAGGAGGAGTACGAAGCACGAGGGCTTGGCACAAGCACAAACCCAGACGAGCAGTGCCAACGTGCGTACGCGTTGCACCACCAAGGACGCAAGGACGAAGCCTATGCAATCCTGTGGGAGCTCTGTCTGGACAAGGTTAACAAGATCGTTTAAGGAGAATTCATATGTTTCAATCAGCAACACGCCTGCCGTACCTGTACGGCTACGAAGGGGCCAAGAAGTGGCACGACAAGATCAAGCCATTGCGAAGCGGCTCACGCATGGGGCGCAGGCCACTCGGTGGGCGCAAAGACACGCACATGTATATACAAGAGAACGCACAGGGCAACATTGAATGTGTGCTCTACGAAACGCCAGTGGTGGTATTCAAACAAGACGGCGGTGTGGTGGTTACTCCGGGCAAGTGGCCGTCATCGTTTACGTGTGCGTTCATCACAGGACTGCTACCCGATACGAGCGCCAACAGAACGAGGGGCACACTCATCCTGCACCTCAACCGAGGCCAAGCCGCCAGCAAGCACCCGCTGAGGGAAGACATGAGCATCGAGCTTGTGCGTATACCCGTGGAGCCAAACCACCCCGGTAGATGGGAAGTCAGGAACGCTGAGGGTGTGCGCGTATGGGCACCCAACCGAGCCAAGGCTAACAATGTTAGGGCCAAGTACAAAGAGATGCTCAACTACCACAAAGGCATGGTCGCACTGCTCACACAAGAGCGCGAGAAGTCCAACGAGGATGACCCGTTCGAGGCAAAGAAAATACTGGCACTGCCCAAGACCATGCTCGCCGACACGCTCGGAGTAATGAAGCGGATGGAGTGGCAGTATCTGGGCCAAGGCCAGCGCAGAGAGGTTGAGCATGCGTACGTCAACACACAGGTGTTCGCGGCGGCGGTCAACAACAAGCCGACATGGATGGCGAACTCGAACGACGACGAAGGGAGAGCCCTTGTGCAGAAGCGCAGAGCTGACTGGTACAGCAGATGCCACGAGGTGTTAGACCTCATGCGCAGTGACCAGCCAGAGGAGACCAAACATGCCAACTTTCTCAAGGCGTCGATGGGACTCATGTGCGCGGCGTCAGGTGTGCGGTCATTCAGCATGGGGGTGCATGCCACGAACATCCCCGTCGAGCTTAGCTATTCCACTGCATCAACAGCAGTGAGCAAGTTCCTAACGCTTGTGTTCGCCGAGGAGATTATGGAGCTCAAGCAGATGCCCGTGGGCCATGTGCCTACGACACACTATGCAGAGATGTTGTTCGATGACTTTAGAAAGCAAGGAGAAGGTAAATGAAACAAGTAAATATCGGAGTGCCGACAGGCTACAAAGGGTGCATCATCGTGCCCGTCAATGATGGGTTCGACGTTGTGGACAGGGCAAGCGGTCGGTGGATGCACGTCCCCAACCAACGCACAGCGAAGTGGAACGCCACTGTGTGGACACGCTTGCGTGACGAGTTCGAGGTTCACGAGCCCCTAACAATGTTACCCACTGTGGTAGCCGAGGTAGTCGCAAGGAAGAAGGTGGTGATGAAATGAAAAAAGTAAGCGACGCGGCCAAGGCCGCTGCTGTGATGCACTTTGTATCTGACAGCGCAGACACGGGCCTCACGCCAGAGATGGCGGTGGAGTTGTTTGACGAGTTGGGCCAGACCTTTGGCCCCGTCGATGAAGTGCTGCACAAGTACGACATGACGCGCTGGGGCATGTTCGAGGACTGGGAGGATGCAACGTGGTGGGAGCAGCTTGAGTTGCTGGCACACACCATCGACGCCATGTTTGACCACTTCGAGTTTCCGCCGGAAGGGGGTTGAAATGAGCTTCACTGATCTTGAGTACGTGCTCATGATTGCAGTGTTCGCACTGCTGTGGCGCAACGCATCGGCCAACCTGAACGCAGCGAGAGAGGAGGCGAGAGCCAACAAGTATTCACGCTGGCTGATGAGTGTGTACGAGAACAAGGGCAGGATCGTCCACAAGGACGACGGCTACTACTTTGAGGAGAACTGATGCCGAGGCGCAAAAAGAAATGGATGCTGCTGCGCGGGAAGTTCGGCAACTTCATTGTCGTTGAGCGCCAATGGTACGACTTCGTAGGTATAGCCAAGAAGCGAGGCCGTGATCAGATGTGGTGGATCGCTGCTGAGAGCGACGACCACGGGGCCATGCAAGCGATGGCCCAGCTAACAGACAGGTACGTAAGGGCTAGAGATTTAGTCACGACCCAAGACTAGATCACTTGACTTAGGTATCTATCTGTGTTACAATATAAGCTGGCTTGGATAAATGCGTCCCGCCAAATCCACCTAACAATGTTAGGCCCAACAGGGCGTGAGCTTGCTCAAGCCCCCAATCAGAGTTCATTAGAAGGAAATCAAAATGTCAGAAGTATCTTTCGGCAAGAGCATCACGCTCAAGCAAGCGGCCAACCTCATCCGCACCAACCCAACCACCCGCTTCCTGTTGCAAGGCGAGCCCGGCATCGGCAAGTCATCACTGCTGGAAAACATCGCCGACTCGCTCGGGTTTGAGTATGCGTACATAGACGTACCGAACATGGACTTGGGCGACATTGCCATGCCCGTGATCGACCACGACACGAAGACGACACGCTACTACCCCAACGCTCGGTTCCGCATCCACGAGAACAAGCCACTGGTCATCATGCTCGACGAGTTCACCAAGGGTGCAGACCCAGTGAAGAACATGTTGCACCCCATGCTTGAGAAGGCCAACCCGCGACTCGGTGATATCCCACTGACCAAGGACACGATCGTGTTCTTGACGGGTAACCTGAGCACGGATGGTGTGGGCGACTCCCTCAAAGCACATAGCCGTAACCGACTGGTTCCGGTGACGATCAGCAAACCAGATGCAGATCAATGGATCGATTGGGCTATCAACAAAGGCATCGAGCCCGAGGTGATTGCGTGGGTGAATCGTTTCCCTCATGCACTGGCAAGCTACACGGATGGTGGACAGGGCGACAACCCTTACATCTACAACCCAAGGAAGACGCAGACAGCGTTCGTATCTCCACGTTCGCTTGAGACTGCATCTAACATTGTTAGGACACGCAAAGACAACGACAGTGACGCAGTGATTGCCGCGCTGACTGGTGCGATCGGTGAGAGTGCGGCCCGTGACATGCAGGCGTACATCGAGTTCTCGGATCAACTGCCTACGTGGGAGTCAACCATCGAACATCCAAAGACTACGACTGTACCCACAAGCCCCGGCGCATGTGCCATCGTGGTGTTCGGTGCTATCGCCCGTGTGGACAAGACAACGATCGCTCCGTTCATGTCCTATCTGGAGAGGTTCGAGCCCGAGTGGCAAGCATGCTTTGCTATCAACATCGCACGTACACCATCCAAACAATCCATTGCGTTCAGTTGCAAGGCGTTCTCGGACTGGGTTGCGAAGAATCAAGACCTGCTGTGAAAAGGTATTGGTTCCGGCGAGAGACTGAGCCCGACCCAACAACACCCAAGCATGCACTTAGGTTCACGGGAAGGGTTGAGATATTTCGCTCAGCACTAGGACACGATGGCATAACTGAACTCGTCGCGATTGTGGATTCTCCCGAAGTTGCAATGAAGATGGTTGAGCTAGCGAACGAGGAGTAAGCACGATGAGACACATAAAGGTGGACTCGGACGGGTATGCGTGGTTGAGTGCGCAAGCTCAGCAACGCCTACATAAGATGGGCTTTCAAATCGGGAGGGCGAACGATGAGTGGATTCTCTACGCAGAGGGGAAGCTCACGTTCGAGACTACCGACCCAGAATTGTTTGACAACTATCTGTTGTTACTACTGCCACCAGAGGACTAACAATGTTATACGCAACCATTGCGTTTCAGAACTACCCGCTTGGATGGGAGGAGCTTGAGTGGAAGATGCGCAAGCTACAGCAGTTCGTTTGGAGCTATGAGCTGGACATAGCACAGCAGGTGTTTAGCCTGAAGGCTCCGCCGTATCGGTTCACTTTGATTCGGTGGGGCCAGCGTCCAGACTACAACACACCAGCGCCGAGAGAGGTGCTGTACGAAGGGCACGACTACTACGCCGTGCTCGGATTCGTTACTTTGCTGTTAGCAGCAGAGGAAGATAAACAACACATGAGGAGCTAACAATGTTAGAGGAACGCAAGGTCCAGAAGGCCAAGATCACCTTGATGCGACACCCCAAGTTTGCACTGTTGCAAGGTATCTTGATGGTGGGCAAGACGAAGGTAGCCGACAACGTGCCGACTGCATGTACCAACGGTCGTGACGAGACCTATGGTCGTGAGTTTGTGCGCAAGCTACGTGACTCCGAGCTTGCCTTTGTGATTGCACACGAGGCGGGGCACAAGATGTACCGCCACATGACTACGTGGAAGAAGTTACATGACGAAGATGCACACTTAACCAACTGTGCTTGTGACTACGTTATTAACCTCATGCTCAGAGACCTTGATCCGGGCGAGAACGTCATCGCCATGCCTATGTACAGGGATGGGCCACACGCTGGCAAGAAGATGGGCTTGATCGACGAGCGGTTCCGTGGCATGAACACCAAGCAAGTGTTCGACATTCTCAAGCAAGAGCAGAAGGATGGAAACAGTGGCGATGGTGGTGGCGATGGTATCGACGACCACGATTGGGATGGTGCGAAGGAGATGACCGACGAGCAGAAGAAAGAACTGGCGCGGGACATTGACCAAGCTATCCGGCAGGGGTTGATGGCACACCAGAAGATCAACGGCAAGGGTGCGGGTGGACTCGACCGCGAGTTGCAAGACTTGCTGGAGCCCAAGGTCAACTGGCGCGAGGAGTTGCGTGAGTATGTGAAAGCAATCTGCCGAGCCAAAGACACATCGAGCTGGCGCAGGGTCAACCGGCGCTTCCTGTCTACTGGTATCTACATGCCATCAATGGTGGGTGAGAAGGTGGGCCACATCGTTGTGGGTATCGACACATCGGGTTCGATCGGTGGGCCTGAGCTCGCAGAGTTTCTGTCCGAGGTAAAGGGTATCGCGGAAGAAGTAAACCCCGAGAAGGTTGACTTGATCTATTGGGGCAGCGAGGTAGCGGCGCACGAGGAGTACGCCGAGGCTGAGGTATCTAACATTGTTAGCTCTACCAAACCCAAGGGTGGCGGGGGCACAAGCCCAAGCTGCATGTCTGAGTATCTGAAGGAGAAGAAGATTGTTCCTGAATGCATCATCGTTCTCACAGACGGCTACGTTGGCAGTGACTGGGGTAGTGACTGGACTGCTCCGGTCATGTGGGCTATCACGGGCGGCAACACAAGTGTCGCTCCGAACGGCAAAACAATTCACATCAAAGACTAAGGAGAGCACCATGATGGTATTGAAATTAGGTTGGGATACGCAGGTGCTGCTGTCTGTCAAGGACGCAGTGACTGTGGCCGAGATTCTGTCGAAGGCGCATGTATGGGAGGAGAAATACATAGAAGGTAACACCGCCTACTTTGCGTACCCATGCGAGCGGGACTTCACGATGAAGATCGTGCCCGACGAGGTTGCGAACATGGCACGTATGGCTGGCAAGCCAGACAAGAAGTAATCCGAGTAACAATGTTAGGAGAAACCAAATGAGTATCAGCGCATCAGCAGTGTTAGTTGAATTGAACATCAGCGTGTGGCCTGCGTCGAAGATCGACCGAGAGGTTACGGACAAAGTGAATGCAGACGCATCGGCAGTGGCCGGGGCATCGCAGACCAAGAAGAATCTGTTTGCGGGTACGAGCCTGCGCAAAGACATCGAGAAGTTCGCGGCCCGAGTTCGCCTGTACCACAACCAGCACACCCTGCCGTGGGCTGACAAGGGTGAGCGCATGCTGCCGACCAAGCTGTTCATGGAATACAAGCAGACCATGAATGACTTTGAGCGCACGTTCGACATGATGTGCCACAACTTTTACACCGAGTACCCACGGCTGGTGGGCGAGGCGCAGAAGAATCTTGGCACGATGTACAAGGCCGAGGACTATCCAGACTTGGAGACAGTCAAAGCCAAGTTCGGTTTCCGCCGAGCCGTGAACCCCATGCCCGAGTCAGGTGACTTCCGCTTGGACATACCTGCGGATGACTTAGCAGAGATGCGCGAGGAGTTCGAGGACAAGTTCAAGGAGCGACTGGCTGACGCAGTGCGCGAGCCGTGGAACCGCCTACACAACATGCTGACAACCATGTCGGAGAAGCTGACAGACGTTGAAGGCGACGACGCCAAGAAGCGTTACCACGACTCACTTATCAGTAACCCTCTGGAGTTATGCGGGCTGCTGACAAAGCTGAACGTGACCAACAACCCCCTGCTTGAAGAAGCTCGCCGACAGCTAGAGCTAACAATGTTAGGGGCAAACATAGAAGTCATCAAGGAAAGCAGCGATGCACGAAGCGAGCTGAAGTCCAAGGTGGACAACATCCTCAAGAAGTTTGAATGGTAAGGAGAACACATGATATTCAACACACGCGACCTGCCCAACGCATCGTTCGAGACCCACACACTGACTCAGGTCAATAAACGGTACAACAACTGGGATGGCAGTTTCAAATTCAGATCAGTCATGATGGCTGAGCTGTTCAAAACAATCTACTTGGCTAACCCGACATGGCGGTTTCAGTTCGAGGGGCTTACCTATTCTGACCCCGGTGCACCTACGCCCAAGGCAGTCCACGTCACTTGCGATGGCGAGAGATTGGGGTACTTTGAGTCAGATTATTTCCGTGGTAACCACGGCGTGGCTATCGCCAACCACCGCATAAACAGAGAGCTCATGCGAACGAGCAACGACAAGCGTGCGCTCAGTGCTATCAAGAAGTACTTTGTTAGGCGCAACGTCAACGAGCGACTTGAGAAAGCGGCGAGCGATGCAAGTAACGCAATCAGCTCCGCTGTGAATCGGTCTAACCACGAGACGCAGGCGGTCAAGTACAAGCTGGAGACTGCATGCCTCAAGTTTGTTCTGGAGCACAACCGCGAAGCGTTCGAGCAGTTCTCCCAAGTGCTTGCGCCAGAGAACCTAACAATGTTAGAGGCTTACGACAAGAGGAAGCTGGATGCGGACACGATCGAGGAAGTGCGAAGCAAATACGATGCGAATAATGCCGCGCTTGTTGTGTTGGATCAGGGTAAGTACATAGTTAAAACAGGTGACAACGTACAACTGTTTGATGATAATGACCTCCCCGAACAAATACGGGGCCGACTGGGTCTGTTGAAGCTGGTCGAGTATAGACAGATGGTGACGAATGCTGGTTGCAGAGTAAGCAGTGAAGTGTTCGTTGTTGTGTTAGATGCAGAAGGAGCAAACAAATGAAGAAGACTATCCCTTGGATACCCGTGGGTCATCCTGATTTCAAATGGAGCAGTGGCTCCGATGTGCAGGCACTATGGAAGAAGTACGGCTGGACACCGCCGAGCGAGAAGATAGTGCCCCCACCTGTGGTGAGCGAAGAACCTATCTGGATAAACCTAGTGCGGCGGATTAAATGAAAGCCGTTCTAGAGTTCAACTACCCCGAAGACGAGCACAAACTAGAGCATGCCCTGAAAGGCACTGACTACTACGATGCGCTGGTCGCTATCGACAACATCCTGACTGCACCGTTTACGAAAGCAGACGCACACAGCAGGATCAAAAAGATCGTTGCACAGATATTGGGAGAGACAGTATGAGGAAACTTTTAACCATCGCTGCATTGTTGTCTTGCTCCGCTCATGCCCAACCAAGCTCCATCCTGTACACGGGTCAGGACCTGCACACACGGTTCACCAGTGACCGCGCTACGGCGCTGGCTTACATCGCAGGGGTTGCTGACTCGCAGTCGGGTGTCACCATCTGCATCCCGCCGGGGCAGGTAACGCTGGGGCAGATGGGCGACATGGTCAGGCAGTCCTTGGAGCGCATCCCGTCCGAGCGCCATTTGGCAGCAGACGTTTATGTTCAGGTCACGTTGTCAAACCGCTGGCCGTGCAACAACCGGAGAGGGGGTGGGGTATGAAACAACTTATCGAAGCATTGGACTTGGCGCTGGAGGCGTTGGAGTACATCGAAAACAATTACATGAGTCTGCCGAAATCAGGCAGCGAAGCCATCACCGCCATCAAGCAAGCACGTTCAGCACCTGTGCAGTCTTGCTACTGCCCGAACTGCGAAGCGATGGGCAAAGAACTGGCGGCGCTCAAAGCACAGCCAACACCTGTGCCAGAGCCTTTAGCTCAAAACATCTGCATCGAATGCGCGAACGCAGATTCATGGGGGCTACCCGACAAGCCTGCCTGCCGATCATGCGTCAGCAACAGCGAGTGGAAGCCGTTGAACGTGTCTTCAAAGAATCCAATCAATCCACCCGCACAACCAGCACCTGTGCAGGAGCCTGTGGTGCATTGCGAAGCAGGGCCAGAACATTGCCAACAATGCCACTTGGAAGATAGATCGTTGGCTTTGGCCGCTGCCGTTCGGTACGTTAAAAACAACACGCCAAAACTGGTTTCTGACGAAATCTGCATGGCGCTTGCCTCTATAACCGCAGC
>JACCDV010414927.1_pt1 | contig 11570 bp, 7 predicted proteins | sample 7446131 | NCBI WGS metagenome assembly JACCDV01 (sample SAMN15323448, study PRJNA562643) | freshwater metagenome | isolation source: river surface water | place: USA:Blue River Watershed | collected 2017-08-17
ACCAAAACGATAAATTTAAATAAAAATGAGTTATTGCGAAATAGCATAGGTTGTTGAAAAAAATACAAGTCCAATCAATAATAGGGAGTAATTAAATCATTGTTGGGTAGTCATTAAAGATCATTGCTATAAACTCATTTGGAGAAATTTCATACTTTGTTACGCTATTCTTCCCTTATACTCCAAACAACTTTTGGGTATTGTAATTCTTTGCTTTTTCGTTTGTGGTGAGTGTCATGCGTTTCAATATGATTGTAGTTGCGCTGGGCATAGGGGACGAGAATTGGCCCTTTGGCCTTATAAGTCAATTCTTCCTATTATTGTAAATTTTATAGAGATGGGTCTATCATTGACTATTGCAGCACTTCCTTTATGTCCAGCTTGAAAAAGCATGGCTTTAATGCAAACAGCACCATATCTTTTCTTATCTGCAAGGACTTAGTGCTTCTCATTTGCAATATATTATAAATTATTAGCAAATCAAATTATCAGTTAACACCTCCTTTATCACACCTACAGCCTACAGATAGGCCTTAATTATCTCCAAATAACATATAAATATCATTCGTAGCTAACAGAAATCTCTTTGAGACGAATCTATGGGTTTTTTTGGGTTTTTTGAACATTTGGAGCATTTTAATTTTTGTTCTCTTTTGTTCTGGAACAATATTTCTAAAAACGTAGATAGCTTTCGTTCATTTGCAATAAACTGATCTTAAGTTGTCATTATTTCGATCAAGGCAAAGCTTTTTTCAGTCTTGGCCATAATATTATTCATTGCTTCGACTTCCAAAATTGGTACAGGTTTGATTATTGTCTTTAGAATGGGATCGAAAAATCATAATTTATTCTTGAAACTCTTCACAGAAAAAGCTCAATCGATTTTCTTTAATTTTAAATAGTTATGTATAGAATTTATATAATTCCAAATGCCATAAGAATGTATCAAAGTCTTTGTTAGAGTTCGCCCCTTTACAGAAAAGTAAGCCTCCAAAAGTACATCAAATGTAATGTAGACAACAGTGAGTTCCTGTTTAGTGACCAAAATGAGAAGCAGCTGACAGTTCGAGACATAAATTCTTAAAGAAAAAATACCAAAACTTTCTCTTTCGACGATATATTCCCCTCTGAAACATCACAAGTCGCAGTATTCGAAGCCACAAGCAAAAATCTAACAAAATAAGTACTGCAGGGATACAATGGAACTGTATTTGCGTATGGGCAAACTGGATCAGGGAAGACGCACACTATGATGGGAGATCTCAAGGATTAGCAAGAAAAGGGTATAATTCCTCGATGCTTTTAATCCATACTAGAAACTGCTAAGGCCGATAAGTCCAAAGATTTCCTTATCATGTGTTCATACATCGAACTCTATAATGAATAACTTAGAGACCTCTTGCATATCAACTAGAAAGGGAAACTCTAATTGAGGGAATCTCCTGAGAAAGGAATATTCATTAAAGATCTCAAGAAGATACCGATAACCACTGTCGCCTAAATGATGAAATATTTGAAAATAGGGAATCAGAATAGAACCACAGGAGAAACTCTTATGAACTCATAGTCCTCTCGATCTCATTCTATCTTTACCATCTACGTTTAATCACTTGAAAAGAGCCCATAGAGGATAGAGAAATTAGTTGGCTCTAAATTCAATCTCATAGATTTGGCAGGGTCAGAGAGACAAAGCAAAACTGGTTCAAATGGAGATAGATTCATTGAAGCAACTAAGATAAATCTTTCCCTCACTGCTCTAGGAAAAGTAATATCTGTATTGGTAGAAGGAAAGGGAGCATTTATTCCTTATAGAGATTCCAAATTAACGCGTTTATTGCAAGACTCCTTGGGAGGAAATGCAAAGACAGTGATGATTGCAACTGTTTCTCCATCTACTTATAACTATGAGGAGACTATTTCAACATTAAAGTATGCCTCAAGGGCTAAATATATAACAAATGTTCCAATCATCAACTTAGACCCAAAGGACGCTTTGCTAAAAGAGTATTAGTCTTAGATAAGAAGACTAAAGGGCGCTCTTTGCGAAATGCAAAAGGAAGACCAGCCTAATCTTGATTTGCTTATTGAATAAAATAGAAGAATCACAAAGTAAGCCTAAGAAGAAAAGAGAGAGCTGATAACTAAGATAAAGAAACTTGAAGAACAGTTTATCTCAACACCTTATCAGCTCCCTTAAAAGTACAAAGAGGAAAGGAACATTAGATAACAAAAGCTAAGCTTCATGTAGAAAAACTACAAAAGTCTGGAAGAAGAAGTCAACTAGATGAAGATGCTTTTGAATGATTTGAGAAAAAAGTATAAAGCAGCTTCAAAGGAAATATTTCAAATGGAACACTAACATGAGAGATAAAGAGAATTCATTAAAGAAGAAACATAATAGATAACCAAAGAAAATATTATGCTTAAAAGTGTCCTCAATGTTCTATTCACTGAAAAGCAACTTAAAAATATTATTGGCTTAGGAGTGTGGGAAGGATAAAATCGATTCAAACTGCCCAGCTTTTACTTTAAGGATAGGCATACATTGGCCTTTCCCTGTGATGAAAATGAGAGATAGCTAAGTTATGAGCAAGGAAGGCACAAAGAACGTTCGAATGACAAATATCAAACAACTGCGACATCTTTCGGGGCTAAGATCAATGGAAATACATCATCAAAGGGGAGCCTTATTCCTCGTAAGCGTTGATTATCTTTATTTTGTTAATCCATCGGAATTATAATTTAATGATTGAGCAATTAACACAAATAAAAGTTATCGTAGTGGGCGACTCAGGTGTTGGAAAGAGCAGTATTCTCTTCAGATTTGTGAACGATGAATTCAATGAGTTTAGTGAGGCAACTCTTGGAGCTGCTTTTGTCTCTAAAGTGCATACTTATGGCGCAGATAAGTCAATAAGATTCCAAGTAAAATGCATACTATTGAGGTGTGGGACACAGCAGGACAATAGAAATACAAATCCATCGCTCCCATCTATTATCGGGGTATTTTAGGCTTAAGTTAGAATCACAAATAGCATTGTGCGTGTATGATATTACAAATAAACAATCTTTCGCTGTCTTGAAGAATTGGGTGAACGAGCTAACCACAAAAGGGCCTGAAAATTTAAGTAAAACTTTAATGACTCAGTATTGGCAGTTGTTGGGAACAAGATTGATCGAACAGAAGAGGAAGCTGTGGGATACAACTAAGTCAAGTAATACGCATAATCAATCGGGGCATTATTCAAACTTACTAGTGCAAAGGACGGCAAAGGAATCAATGTACAGAATTTCGATACTTAGGAACTCTTTACGGCTATTGCTGAGAAACTCTAATAATCAACTAATAGGGCGAAAGAGGCTAAGGCCCCAGGGAATAAGCTGACGACAGCAAAGACTGCCGACAAGAAGGGATGTTGTAAGTGAAATAAAGATATTGAATATTTGATTTGCCGACATAAGTTATTGAGTCATTTTATTGAGCAGTGTGCTATTCTATTCGATTTATAAAGATGAGTAAAAGACTGATGGCTGTGAAAAAGGCGCAAATTATTGGGAGTTGGATTAATAATAGCAATTCTTATGAATATTACAGGCGCTGGCCTATCGTAGGGATGCATAAAATAGCTCTACATGACCAACAAGTGCGAAACTAAGTATCCGTCTGTGCAAATACTGGATTTCGAGGAGAGCTAGCTCAACGACAAGGAGATGATGTAATCACTTATTAATGCAGTATAAGAGTATCGGATGGGGTTCATTTTATAGATTGCACTCTCTCCGGCAACTACGTCCTCTCTAATAACCTCATTATGTAGACCAAAAGCGCAGCCACCGTCACTATCTTTAAGAAATACTCCATTATCAAGATGGATTACTTCAGCAAGATCGACGACAACCGCATCTGCAAGCTCAAAATTATGATCAGGAAGATGACTGAGGTCTACCCTCACCAGGATCTCATAGGCTTGCCCCAAGAAATCCAGCAGTTCATGGTCAATAGTAGGAGGTCAAAAGAACCACTCTAAAGTACGACTAAGAAGCATAAATAAGATAGATAAGTGGATTATGCTCAAACCATCAAACCAGACTACTACCATCCTCATAGTATTAAGGTTTAGAACTTTATGGAAGTTGAGGCGCCTATTTTCACTCAACCTCTCGCAAAAGGCTTCAAAAAAGAAAATTCACCCTCAGAGAATCATCATAGTAATAATCACGGCGTTAACTAATCATTAAGTCTAAGCTAGATTCTAATCGGGAAGGAAGGCTTTTTGATTGGCAGATTGATAAGGCTGAAATCTACGAGGAAGTAAACGAAAGACGGAATGATGACTGTGTGCTATTTGGGAGTAGTGAACAAACACAACTAACTTGTAAGGGTTCACTTGGCGGGCAGAATCGCGATGAACAACTAGAAGCTTTTGAAGAAGATGAAGAGCTATTACATTCGGGGGTTTGACATTGTAAACTTAAAAAATGCTGGCCCACAAATAAGACTCAAGGACAAATAATACAAGATAATATAAATCCATAATGAAGATCTCACCAGGATGCTTCCACTTGACTATTACAACTGGGACCACTAGCTCGAGAATTAAGCAAATGAGCATTAGTTTGTAGACGTGATCGGCATGATTGACGACATAGAGTAGAAGGCAACATATACTAACAATGAAACAAGGTCAGTCATAAGGATAGTCCTCAAGAATAAGTTCAAATCCATTAGGATTAGTTTTTGGACTGACCAAATCAAACTATTTGAGGGTTTTAACCTTAAAAAGAAATAGCTGATAATAATATAAGACATAAGAAAGAAGCAGGGTAAATATTATGACTTTAGTTCTTAATCCAATCTCATACCAATCAAATAATTCCCTTTCTTACATTAGAAATTCAAAGATACATTCCCTCCAACCACAGAATAGATCTCCCCTTAGAACATCAAATAGCTTGAAAAACTCTTTTAGGACTAGCCTAGTAACAATAAGCTACAGACCATTAAGTAAATATGCGTTTACCTAGAGCCTATTTATCAAATTTCAAAGACAGTAAGCTCATCTACCAACTATGCGAGGAATGCAAGAGGAAAATAGAAAAGGGCAATGAATGCTAATGTGGAAACAATACTGTCCTCTATAAGTATAACTTTGCAATGGAATTCTCAGATTCCACTGGATCCATCGTAGTCTATTCCTTTGACGCTCCAGCTCAAAAACTCATAGGTATTTTCCTAATTACTTAGGTAAGACTGCTAACGAAATCCATGCTTTAAGTGATGAGGAACTCTAGCACATATTTGAAAGCCTTGTCTTCAAATACTTCGCGATAAGCGTTGAGAACAGAAACCAGCGGCTTATCCTAAGGAACATCTAGGCTATTGACGAGGAGCAGTAGGTGAGGCAGACTCTATAGAATTTATAGAAGATAAACAAGAATGATATGAAGTAAATTTGGTGATATCTCTTCACTCTCTATTATAATAAAATTGATTCGAATGGGATGCTCCCACAATGCTCGCTAGCGAAACCCCAAAGAGGACAAGAGAAAGTCAGTCCATCAGTCCTCAGCTATCATGCCCATCTAATCAAAAGTCTTGAAAATCAGCAGCAACAAGCAAACCTCAAACACCCAATCTTCTAGAGAAGAAATGCAGTCACCCAAACAAGGCAGGAAGACCTTATAGTAGATGGGCAAAAAGAAATAGAGCAAATCTTCCCCAGTATTTGAAAGTAACTTTGCTCCTCCATTATTTGACCCATACCGTTCTCGTTAAATAGCCTCCTCGTCTGAGCTAAAATAAAATTGATCCATTTTTATTGATTATGGCAGACCAAGATAAACTATCATGCAAAAATAGCGTCTTCTTTTTGTTTTATTTCTTCCATTATTTAATAATGCTATGTCGAAATTTCCTTTTGAAGGTTGCCCTTTTGCAAATCGTAAAACTATTTGCTTCTCACGAGTTTTCCCACTTATTTGACTGTCAAACGCAGACTTTTTTCCTTGTATTCTTGGGGAGTGAGGTAGTCTAGAACTGTTTAATATCCAATGGTAGTGAGTTTGTGCTAGCAGTAAAGGAAGATCAATACCATGAGAATCATGAGGTAGGGAAAGTATTGAAGGTAAAGCTTCATTACTAAGTGTAACAGTCTCAATTGTTTGACCTATAAGCGAAGCACATGGCCCACTGACTTAACTAAAGAATTCACCACTACCTATTTCCACTCACCCAATACGAGCTTTTATGATCCCTCATGCTTGTATAGTTCGATGACGGCCTCAAAAAGCATTGCTGCAAGAATCAAAGAGAAAAGGATGCCTACAATACTTAGATAAGAAAATTTCATATTATAAGTCATTTCTATCTTTCAGTATTTAAGGTCTAGTATTACATATAAGTTGTTTGTTGAATTTTGTATATATTGTCTATAATTTTGATGTCAATTCTTCAAAAGTTAATCAACTTAGTCGCTATAGTTGCATCCATCGCCCTCCTTTATCAGCTAAGCTCCAATCTGAGCAATGAGTCCAAAACAGATGATTAAATTCTTGCCCTAACCGAACTGATTGGGAAAGGTGAATCCCTGTCAGACGAACATATAGAAATCTTAGCGTCAATATTAGCTAATAAGGATTTGTAATAGAAGAACAATCCAGTATGCTTTCTCAAAGCTTATTCGTAAATCGTGGTGAAACAAAAGATATTCCCCTAAAATATTTTCACGATATTCTAAGCTGGCAATTAATTTAGTGGGGTCAAAAAATGCTCCCACTACTACTCTCTCTTGATTTACAGGACATCAGTATCTCAACATCAGGATAAAAACAAAATCCTATCAATTCTGTAGGGCTTTTTAAAGGATAAACTTAATCCTAATGTAAAATAAACTCCAATATGCTTATTTTTCTACGCATTCGATTCATAAGTAAGGACCAAAGAGCAAACCTCTCAAATCATCGCACAGTAGTACAAAGCTTACAATGCCTTTGTCGAAGTGGATGCGGCCACTGACAATTCGTTAATGTTTGCAAAGTATACTCTTGACACCAATAAGGATAGCCCAAACGCGAATAAAGTTAGTGTTTCTTCTTAGAAAGAATCAAAAGGATTTCTAAAGACATTGACTGATACAATCGAAAATAAGTGCCCTTAGTCAGAGATTGTGTTAGTTGTTGACAGACATTCTGTACTGCTAAGCCGCTATAGTCTTAGCTTAGTAAATTAATACCTTTCTGTGAGTGGTGTATAGGTAGGAGTGTTTAAAAGCTTGAGTGTGAAGCACTAAAACATTGAAAGCAACAAGGCGTAGAATATTCCTAATTCTTACCCTGTGTTAGCTTTTAGAAAGTCAGTATATCCTCAGTTGAAAACATTAACAAGCAAGATGCAATCAACTAATTCAACTTATCAACATGAACAGTTCGTCTTTACTTTCCTTAAAGACCTTGCATCTTCTCCCACTGTCAACTATGTTGACGAGCCTATCGTTTATCGCTCGCCTCGTACTATGAACGAGCAAGAGCTGTTGAATAAGCTGTGGTCAAGTGAGTGATGGTGTATGATTTTGACTGTATAATAATTTTATAGATATATGCAGGAAGACGAATCGAATGATGAGGGGCAATTGATGAACATAAGGCAGGACTAGCTCAAGGAAATCATTCTATAGCATCAGAGTAAAGATGAAAAGGGTTATTATACTTTTTAAGAATGGGCAAATCTACATCAAGTATTGCTGAGAGTCGGCAAGTCGTCCCTCCCTGTCTTAAATGGTTGGCGTGTGCTCAAATTAATAAACTTTGGCGATGACTTTGTTCCCACAGGGCTCATCTTTGACTGCTTGGTGACTCTACTGGACCCCAGTAAAGAAAGTGACTATACTTAAGCACTAATAAAGAGTATTTTTTTCAAATTTATTGAATTCAACGGTAAGTACTTAAACGATAAGTAGCGATAGGAGTTGGCATTTTTCAAAGTGATAAAATCGATCGTAGAGGGATACAGAAAGTTGCTGCAAGGAGTCAACGATCAGAACTTGAGCCATCAGCCAGATAGAAACCATCAACTGCATAGACTGCATAATGTGTTCACGTACAGAAAGAATCTGTAGGCCTTGAAAAAGATTGAGGAGGAATTCAAACAATGCAAGTTTTAGCCAGAAATAAATCCCAAGTCAGAATTAGTGCAGTCTCGCTATATGGAACCCAAGACCAGTGTTGTGAGGCAGGAAGATATCTATGACTCCAACATGATCATAGATGAGGAAGATGAATACCCTCAAGGATTTAGAGCACAACCAATACCTGCCTATCCTGATGTTGTACCTTCAGGCCTAAATGAGCACCTCGTCCGCATGTAAAAATCAAGGTAGATAAAAAGAATCAACAGTCTTAAGCCTTATCATTACTCATCTCAAACTGAAATAGGGCCATTCAATCTAAAGGCTCGAGAATAGGCAAGGAAGGAAAAGCTTGTAAGTAATTTCAAAATACTGTTTATCATCAATGCATAAGTCGGAAAGCGCCTGTATAGGATTAAAGTAAGGCAGAATCATAGTGTGGATGATGTAGTGAGGAATATTGAGTTGATGGTCGGCTTTAGGGATGAAAGTCTTCGATAGATTGTCAAGGGATACTTTGTGAACTGGTAAAATAGGCAGAAGGCAAAGCTGAGCCAATCTTCTGATTGATTAGGATTATTGTTGAGTGCATAATTGATGAAGAAAATCTAATATTTTATGTTACAAATCCCATTAATGATAATATTTGATTGATGATATCTTCGTTTAGAAAGGCAGCTTCATTGGCTTTTAGGCTTCAAGTGCAACCTTGCTATCGCTTTGCAGACAACTGGAAGGATAGAGACGAGGCATCTTAGAAGGTTTACATTTCACAAGCCGAAAGTATTTCTTCCTTAATCAAGAATAAACAATAAAGAAGTTGTTGAAGAAAGTTGAGGCTGAGGAGCAAGACCACGAATCTAACCTTGAATAGTTCGAAAGAAAATTATCACAGATAATGCGCAGATACAAAATCGACAACCAAGCATTGGGATCGTAGATTGTGGCATTACATAAAAACTTATCGAAATGATGATCTTTAAAGCAATGGATTGATAGTAATGAATGAACTATCATACAGTCTTTTATTAATTGAGGTTTTAGTAGTTTTCCTTCTTTTACTTGTCCAGCTCTGTCGTATTCTACACTTCAATCACTATCGGAGTGATGACCATTTCAATCTCCATCTTCTAAGCTGGCTCATTTGATTGTTCTGGGGACTGGGATTCTGGTGATGAGGAAGAGACTCCTTACTAAAACTATTTTCTTCTCAAAATGATCTTTGTCTTAGAATAAAGTAAAGAACCAAGTATGAGAAATGCAATTAAGATGATTACGATAATGGAAGATTTGGCTTTGGATCCAAATCCAACAGCTGCGGTTAATATTGAATCCATGACGAATCCCCAGATGGATGCTCCTCCATTTAGAATTCCTGTGACTTGAGCCTACCCCATAGGGAAGGCGAGTTCACAGCCTATCTAATATGTGGTTGGGACCATCGGTACAACAAAAAAGCCAATGAGCCCGACGATTATGACAGTGATAGCTGCTTTCGGAAGTATGTACATCTGCAAAAGCATTAGTATTAATCCTCCAGAAGCAGAAAATGTAAGGATTCTTATAAGTAGGCTATAATTCTTTGTCCTTTTGATGAACAGGGAACTTATTATTGCTCCGACTGCTCCCAGCAAAATTAAAGCCACTGCCGACAGGGAAATCGCTAAGTCGCTAAATCCAAAGGGCTTAATAAGGAAGTTTCCACTCATTGCAAATATTATGAACGTCCCATAAAATAAGGAGTATGATGCAAAAAACTTCCAAAGGTTCCTATCTGCTTTTATCTTTTGAAAAATTTATTTGAGGCTAAGTCTTTATTTTACGTTGATTTTGGAAGGAAGGATGTAAGGTCGAGATTTCATGAGTATTGAGTTAGCTGCAAGCATGATGAAAGATATGATGGTGTAGCCAAGATAGAGGGAGAATATTTATCTTTTGGCCTCATCGCCTTCGCTTTCTTCTTTGACAACAAAGGAAGGGACAGCGAATCCAACGCCTGATCCAATAATACTTGCTCCGACCAAAATGGAGGTTGCTAATGCCCTCTAAATACGCTAAGACTTACGTTTTTTGGGAAGAACCAATACGTAGCTATTTTGGCCGGGATGTTTGTTATAAAGGGTTGCCCTCCAACAAAGAATAAATAGCCTATAATTACGAATGGGAATCCTACATTAATGAAGCAGCATAGAAATATGCCGAGTAAGTATAGCGAACTGCCCAACACAAACCCAAACTTGATTCCCCTTTGGTCAAGTATCTGGTTGGCTGGCAGGTTGACAGCTAGAAATACAACGAAGGATAGGATGTTTGCAAGGTTGACAACTTTATTGGAGACTTAGTAGATATTAGTAAGCTTATTTTAGAGAGGGATGATTATGTTATTGAGTAGTCCATTGAGAAACATCATGGTAGTGGCCAGTAATAAAACCACCCATCGATATCTTGTCTACCTGTACTCATTCTATTCCTGCAGAGTCTATCGAAGATTTTTGTCCTGTGCTCGTTTTAGATCTCGCTCTATATTCTACAACTACATGGCCCTATAAATGCGAATTTTGTCAGAAATTATAGTAAATACCTAACTTGATTGTTTTTGACTATCTAATAAAGAAAACATCATTTTTATTAAAGTATACTTTCCGATAAAAAGGTAACTTTAAGCATGCACTCCAAAGCAACTAATCAATCTTATTTGATTTACAACTAAAAGATTTAAGTTCCCTTTAGCAAAATATTTGTAAAAAGAGCTATCTTTCTATAGAAAATCCAGCGTAACGGATGAATAAAACCATACATTCAAAGGCTTTCCAAATAAAGAATGGCAAAATATGTAGTCAATAAGATGACAAAGACAAATATGCAGTCATTTTGAGGGTGTATATATTTTTGGTGGGGTTTTGAGTGTGTTGAAGTTGCGTAAATAATTTTATTGGGGCTAACATTAATCTAAATCCAAAAATAGGTAACTTATATTCATTTGAATTATGAGAGAAATTGTTCACGTGCAGGGTGGTCAATGCGGTAACCAGATCGGTGCCAAATTCTGGTAGGTCATCTCCGACTAACACGGAATCGACCCAACCGGTTCCTATCACGGTGACTCTGATCTCCAACTTGAGAGGATCAACGTTTACTACAATGAGGCCACTGGTGGAAGATACGTCCCAAGAGCCGTCCTCATGGATCTCGAGCCAGGAACAATGGACTCAGTGAGAGCCGGACCCTTCGGTCAACTCTTCAGACCCGACAACTTCGTCTTCGGACAAACTGGAGCCGGAAACAACTGGGCCAAGGGTCACTACACTGAGGGAGCTGAACTCATTGACTCAGTCCTCGACGTGGCCAGAAAGGAAGCCGAAGGATGCGACTGCCTCCAAGGATTCCAAATCACCCACTCATTGGGAGGTGGAACAGGTTCAGGAATGGGAACCCTCTTGATCTCCA
>JACCDV010014075.1_pt1 | contig 11567 bp, 11 predicted proteins | sample 7446131 | NCBI WGS metagenome assembly JACCDV01 (sample SAMN15323448, study PRJNA562643) | freshwater metagenome | isolation source: river surface water | place: USA:Blue River Watershed | collected 2017-08-17
AAGGTTTGATCTAGGTCAAAGGGTTGGCTTTGGAAGAAGTGTCCCATGACAAAGTTCGAAATGCTTTGCTTGTATTTGGAGTGCAGGTTTTGGTGCTCGTGAAGGGCAGCGAAACGCTGAATATTTAAACCATTCGGTAGAATTAATTCGGGGATTCGGCCTAGGAAATACTGGCATTCTTTGGCCGTAATATCGCTGACCGTGGTTAAAACATCCGCTTTTTGTGCGGCTGCTCGCTCGAAACAAGCTTGTGCCTCAATGCCATAATGTTTGGCTTCTTTGAACCAATCGAAGTTTTCGATGACATCGTAGAAATTAGGCACATTGCCGGCTAAATAGCGGCCTAGCATCGTCGCATGTGTGGTGAAAATGGTAGCTATTTTTACCTTGTCTTTCTTCAAATCGGGTAAACCCGTAGACGCCATCCATTCGTGGAAATGAGCCACGAGATGTGTTTTATTCTTATTTTCCTCAGCTACTTCTGTTAAAAGGAGACGAATCATTTCGCCAAAAACAATGGTCTGATTCACCAAATCCTCTACCCCTAAAGTGGAAATTTTATGATTATCCCAGATACGGCCTTTAATCGCATCTACCTCAGAAATCAATGTTTCAAGTTCAAAAAGAACGATTTTAGGCTTTCCGGTGATTAACCAATAGCCATAATGTACTCCTAAGCCAGCTTTGCGCAGGTTTAAGACTGCTCTCTCTAAAGGCGTATCCTCGGTTACCGTTAATGGCTCGAATTCTGCGGCTGCTGTTTGGGGAAAAAAGGGTCCAATTAAGGCATAATCATCGCCCCATTTTTCGACCATGGAGGGCACTTTTGTTCGGATAACCGTATAAATTCCGCCTACTTGATTACAGGTTTCCCAGGCAATCTCGAATAAATATTTTTTCTTTTCTGCTGCCATAAAAATTACATGTAGGACGCACTTTCCAGCACTTGCGTTTTCCCGTTTTTAGTAATGGTGTAATTAAATCCTTTTTGGATGGCATAGGCGCCATGTTCCCCCTTTTTATTAATGGCCAAATAACCAATCTGAAATTCCTTGTATTTGTAGCGTTTTACGATTCGCATAACCGCTTCCTCACAAGCTTGCTGTGGGGATTTTCCTTGTCTCATTAATTCAACAATCAGGAAGGATCCTAAAGTCTTCATCACGAATTCACCTAATCCCGTCGCACAAGCGCCACCTACTTCATCGTCGCAAAAAACAGCTCCACCAATGATTGGAGAGTCCCCTACGCGTCCGTGCATTTTAAAGGCTAAACCACTCGTGGTGCAGGCTCCTGCGATTTCACCCGCTTTTCCGATACCTAATAAACCGATCGTATCGTGGCGTTCAATATTAATAACAGGCTCGTATTTGGATTCTTTTTTCCATTCCTCCCAAGCCTTTTTTGAGCTCTCCGTTAATAGATTTTCTACTTTGAAGCCTTGTTCTTTAGCGAATTTCAAAGCACCTGCACCGGAAAGCATCACGTGAGGTGTTTTTTCCATAACAGCTCTAGCTACGGAGATAGGGTGCATAATGCCTTCTAAAAAGGTAACAGACCCGGCATTGCCAAGGTGATCCATGATGCAAGCATCTAAGGTCACATGGCCATCACGATCTGGATAACCGCCATAACCCACCGAAGTATCATTCGGATCTGCTTCCGGAATTCTAGCCCCAGCTTCTACGCCATCGAGCGCTTTCCCTGTTTCCATCAGTTTATTCCATCCAGCGATGGTCGCTTTCTCATTTTTCCAGGTGGCAATAATGAGTGGCTCAGAAGTTTTTGCCTGGGCGGCTACTCCTAAGCTGGCGCCTAAAAGGGTAGAGGTTTGAAGGAAGGTGCGTCTTTTCATATAGGTTTAAAGATAATTTATTTGGGCGTAATGGAACTATTTTGTAAAATTGTCTTTCTAAAATAGAAAAAAATCTTCGGATATTTCATTAATCTCCCTCTATTTCATCAATGAAAATCATTAAATCTGCTTTTCCTTTGGTAATCGCCCTGTTTTTAACCTATGCGATGAACCAAAGCTGGGGAACTATTCCTCCCATCGGTAAAATATTTAGTCCGTTTCACGGCTTCTGGATGAATGCTGAAAGTCCAGAATCAGGCGAGCCTACAGAGGAAACTTTGCAGATCGCTGGACTGCATCAACCCGTTCAAGTTGTATACGACGAAATGGGGGTGCCTCACGTTTTTGCACAGGATGACCACGATCTATATTTAGCTCAGGGTTATTTAACTGCCAAAGACCGTTTATGGCAAATGGAGTTCCAAACACATTTCGCAGGCGGTCGTATTTCCGAGATCGTAGGCGAAAAAGGAATGGCATCTGACCAATTCCAGCGCCGCATGGGTTCCGTTTACGGAGCTGAGAAATCGTTCGAAGGAATGCAGCAAGATCCTGCTGCCAAGATGGCTCTTGAAGCTTATTCGACGGGAGTAAATGCCTATATCGAATCTTTGTCAGATCGACAATTACCTTTAGAATACAAGTTATTGAACTACCGACCAGAGCCTTGGACGCCGATTAAGAGCGCCTTGTTCTTAAAAAACATGTCATTCGTGTTAGCCTCTGGTACGGATGATTTAAAGATGACGAACATCTTGCGCAAATACGGACGCGAGGTAGCAGAGGATTTATTTCCAAACTATCCTTTCCAAGAAAGCCCAATCATTCCAGTAGGTTCTCCTGTAGATTTCAAGCCGGTACCCATTCCAGCAGGTCCAGCAGACTTCACTGGATTAGGATCTTCGATGTCAACTCCTGAAAAAGATCCGAACATCGGATCGAATAACTGGGCCGTGGCCGGAAATAAGACCGTTTCAGGTTTACCTATTTTAGCGAATGACCCGCACTTAACGTTGTCTTTACCATCGATTTGGTACCAAATGCAATTAGTTGCACCCGGTGTGAATGTCTATGGATCTACGATGCCAGGAACGCCTAACGTGATCATCGGATTCAATAAAAATGTGGCTTGGGGTGTGACAAACGTAGGTTCTGACGTGTTAGACTGGTACCAGGTGAAGTTTAAGGATGCTTCGAAAAAGGAGTATTGGCACGATGGAAAATGGAAGAAAACGACCATGCGCATCGAAACCTTCAAGATCAAAGGCAAGAAAGATATGGTTGACACTATTTTCTTCACTCACCATGGTCCTGTGGTTTATCTTTCTCATGAAAAACCATTCCGTTCAAACATTCCGGTAGGACATGCTTTGCGTTGGATCGCGCATGAGAAATCTCAAGAGTTAACGACTTTCTATCAATTGAATCGTGCGAAAAACTATGCCGACTACGCGAAAGCGTTAACCTACTATTCTGCACCAGCTCAGAACTTTGTATTTGCTAGTAATGAGGGCGATATCGCCTTGTGGGTGAATGGTAAATTCCCTTTAAAGTCGAAATTACAAGGCAAGTATTTGTTAGATGGAACGGATGCCGCGGCAGATTGGCAAGGATTTATTCCACAAGCGCACAATCCGCACGTGAAGAATCCAGTTCGAGGATTCGTGAGTTCTGCGAATCAATTCTCGGTGGATCCGTCCTATCCGTATTACTTGGGCTGGCAATATGCGCCATCTGAGCGCGGACGTCGCATCAATGAGCGTTTAGCGGTGATGGAGAAAATTACGATGGATTCTTTAAGAGGTCTCCAAAACGACAATTTCAACATTCGTGCCCGTGAATTATTGCCTTTGCTTTTTGCCCAGGTAAAATCGCCAACGGCGGCTCAATCGAAAGCATTAGCGGCCTTGAAATCGTGGAATTTAGTGAATAGCCCCGAATCTGTGGGAGCTACGATTTTTGAAAACTGGGTACTGACGCTTCAGGACTGTCTTTGGAGTGATGAGTTCTCTGCCGATGAGAAGGTTCCCATGAACCGTCCTTCGATGGATCGCACCATTCAATTGATCAAATCAGAACCCACAGCTCGCTGGTGGGATGATATCAAGACGCCTGCGAAAGAATCGATGTCCGATATCGTAATGAAGTCCTTGCAAGCGAACGTAGATACCTTAGTGAAACAACATGGTCCGCAAGGGCCTGAGTGGGCTTGGTACAAACACAAGCAAACGGGTGTACGTCACTTGATTCCTGGGATGGACGCTTTATCTCGTTTAAATATCCCGATTGGGGGTGGTGGAACGATTGTAAATGCTTCTACTACGAAGACTGGGCCATCTTGGCGTCTAGTGGTGGAGCTTTCTAAAGAGGGCAAACCGAGAGCCTACGGCGTTTATCCAGGCGGTCAGTCTGGTAATCCAGGTAGTAGTCATTACGATGATTTGATCGATACATGGGCCAAAGGAGAGCTTAAGCCTCTACTTTATTTAACATCTCCTGAGGAGAAATCGAATCGTTTACGTAAGAAAATCACTTTATCTAAATAAGTCTATGAAGCATTTAATCTATAGTTTGATATTAATCGTGATAGGTGCCCTAGTGGGTATTTATTTGCCCTGGTATGCGATGGGTGTGGCATTTGGGTTGATCGCCTTTGTGTTGAATATGCCTGTAAAGTCGAGTTTTTTGACGGGCTTCCTCGCTGGCTTTATTTTATGGGTAGTATCAGCCATTTGGCTAGACTTACAACACCCGAGTACATTACCAGGCCGCATGGCCCAAGTGTTTCCTTTAAAGGGAAATGTGTTTGCTTTATTTGTCGTGACTGGCGTGCTAGGCGGCTTATTTAGTGGCATTTGGACCTGGGCTGGAGCTAGATTAAGACAGAAATAATAATTTTTTAGGACAAACGATACAGACCTTGTATATTTGCCGACAATCCAATAAATAAAATTAATACACGTGAAAAATTTACCTTACGCTTGGTTGGGCGTTTTAACCATCGCAATTGCCTTTTTATTTTACAAAAATTCAGATAACTCGTCTTCAGGCTTAGGTGCTTCGACAGCTGATGGAAAACGTATCGTATTCGTAAATTCGGATTCCTTATTAACGAATTACCAGTTTTACAAAGACGCTCAAAAGGAGTTTGAGAACAAAGGGTACCGTTTGCAGGTTGATTTAGGCCAAAAAGAGCAGGCATTACAAGGAGAATTGCAAGCAATTCAACAACGTGCATCTGCCATGACACAAGCAGAGTTACAAGCGGCTGATATGACCTTGAAGAAAAAAGGAGCTGAATTGCAACAATATTCTCAACAAAAGCAGGCTGAGTTAGGTCAAGAGCAAGCAAAGAAAAACGAAGAATTGTATAACAACATTCGTGACTATATCACAAAAACAAACAAGGCTAACAAATATGAGTTTGTTCTAGGGTACTCGAAAGTGGGTGGTGGAATATTATTCGCTGATCCTTCTGTAGATGTAACGAATAAAATTATCGAAGGCTTGAACAAAGAGTACGCTGCGACAAAAGGCGAAAAAAAAGAAGATAAATAATAGCTTTTAGCTACATTTGGCCACGCAGCGTTTCGCTGTGTGGCTTTTTTTATTCCAATGGCAAAAGAGAAAATCCAAAAGACTGTTGAAATCAAGAACCGCAGGGCATCCTTTGAATATGCATTCATCGATACCTTCACGGCGGGATTGGTATTAATGGGTACGGAAATTAAATCGATCCGCCAGGGAAAGGCTAATTTAACAGATGCCTATTGTGTCTTTTTTCAAGATGAACTATTTGTGCGTAATATGCACATTTCCGCATATGAGGAAGGCACTCATTACAACCACGAACCATTGCGAGATCGCAAGTTATTATTGTCTAAACGCGAGCTAGGTAAATTACAGAAGGAATTGAAAAATGTAGGTTTGACCATCATTCCTACCCGCCTATTTATCTCTGATAAAGGTTATGCGAAATTGAACATTGCCCTATCAAAAGGAAAGAAGACCTTCGATAAACGGGATGATATTAAAGAGAAAGATGTGAAGCGTGATATGGACAGATCGATGTCCTAGTTTTTCGTTCTGATTTTCTTCACTATTGTCACCGCCGCCATAATGACGATGGCGAAAATCACAAATCCTCCTAATCCATACATCCAATCTAGGGTATTTTTAGCCACCACTAGAAATACAACAGCAACTAAAAGAATCGTAGCGATTTCATTGAATAGACGTAACTGTGGACCAGAGAGTAGAAAATTTCCTTTTCTGAATTGAAGAATCAGATGCCTACAAACGAAGTGGTAAATCGTGATGGCTACCACAAAGGCTAATTTCAAATGCAACCATCCTTGGCTAGCGAAACTAGATAGCCAGGCCACATAAATTAGGGACAGACCAGTTATCCAAGTCAAAAACATCGCTGGAATCATGATGGCGTTGAAAAGTAGCTTTTGCATCTTTTCGAATTGCCTCGCCAAAATACTTTTCTCCGGTTCGTCTTTATCTTGAGCCTCTACGTGGTAAACCAATAAACGGGGAAGATAAAACAGCCCAGCAAACCAACTGACCACAAAAATGATATGTAGGGCTTTTAAGACTGTATAGCTCATCTTAGGCTTGGTAACGTTTAAACAAACTATTCACTTTCATCTGAATCACCCCAAAAATCGCTTCTTTGAAAATATTTGCCGACATCTTGCTCGTTCCTTTGGTACGATCAGTAAAGATAATAGGCACCTCCACCAGTTTAAAGCCATATTTCCAAGTCGTGAATTTCATCTCCACTTGGAAGGCATATCCGATGAATTTAATTTGGTCTAGGGGTAATGTTTCTAACGTATTTCTGCGGTAGCAAACGAATCCAGCTGTGGCGTCTTGAACTTTCATTCCAGTGATAAAACGCACATAAAAGCCAGCGAAGTAGGACATTAACACACGGCTCATGGGCCAATTCACCACGTTTACACCTTTGATGTATCGAGAACCGATGGACATATCGCCGTTTCCTGCTTCTGATTCATCTAGTTTTTCAGCCTTCAATTCAGCTGGCGTAGCGCAAGCTTTAAATAAGCGAACTAAATCATCTGGATTATGGGAAAAATCCGCATCCATTTCGAAGATGAAGTCGTAGCCTTTATCCAGGGCGATTTTAAATCCTTCAATGTAGGCAGTGCCTAGTCCTAATTTGCCTTTTCTCTCCAATATGTGAATACGTCCTTCGTTTGCTTTTTGAAGGCGTTTTACTTGCTGTGCTGTACCGTCAGGAGAACCATCATCCACAATCAAGACATCAAAAACGGGATCCAAGCTCAAGACCTTCAAAAGGATGGCTTCGATGTTTTCAATCTCATTGTAAGTGGGGATAATGACTATCCGTTTGTTCATCTAGCAATTGTTAGGATGGCGAAAGCAGTCGATCGTGTGATCGTTCACTAATCCAGCCGCCTGCATCAACGCATAACAAATGGTGGGTCCGACGAATCGGAATCCATTCTTCTTTAGAGATTTGCTCAATAAGACAGAAGTTTCTGTGCTAGCGGGTAATTCTCCGTGATGGGCAAAGTGGTTTAGGATAGGCGTATGGCCCACAAACTCCCAAATATATTGGTTAAAGCTACCAAATTTTTCCTGAATTTTAATAAATGCTTGCGCATTCGTTCGGACGGCATTGATTTTTAACCTATTTCGGATGATTTGTTCATTTTCCATTTGGACCTCGAGCTGTTCGTCAGACCAATTAGAAAGGATCTGATAATCGAAATGCGCGAAGGCTTCTCTGAAGGCTTCGCGTCGCTTCAAAATAGTGATCCAAGAAAGGCCGGCTTGGAAGCCTTCTAAGATGAGGAGCTCAAAAAGTGCATCATCGCGGTGTTCCGGATTACCCCATTCGAGGTCGTGATAGGTTTGGTATAATTCATCTGAACCACACCAGCGGCAGCGTATTTTATTGTCCATCATTCGGGTTTCTTTTTACAAAATAGGAGAATATATTTCGAATCTTTGGCCCAACAACTTGATAAAATAGAAATTGAACTACCTTTGTGTCAGCGAAAGGTTCTGCGCCGCTTCGAACGGCGTTGATTAATAGGGAATTTGGTGTAAATCCGAAACTGTCCCCGCAACTGTAAATTTTCAAAAAGCTTTTCAATCTAGGGTCACTGGCGTCGCTGGGAAGGCCGAAAAGCAATGGAAATGAGTCAGGAGACCTGCCTTTTACTATTCTTGACCTTGCATTACGGAGGATGATCCGAGGTCGAGCGTTCGATTACCTTTTTATTTCACAGGCCTGAAAGGGCAAAAAAATGTTAAATGTATTATTAGTTGCGACCACGATGTGGTCAGCGGTAGCCGGTAGACAGTATCCGGTAGTCGGTAGTCAGTATCCGGTAGTCAGTAGTGGCCGCTTCGCGGCAGTAGCTAGTAGTCAGTGGTCAGTAGCCGGTAGTCAGTGGTCGGTGGTCAGTGGACAGTCGTCAGTAGCCGGAAATCAGTATCCGGTAGTCAGTAATCAGCGTGGGATCTCTACTCTTTACTCTCCTATCTCTACTCTCTACTCTCCTCTCTCTACTCTCGAAAAAGATTCCACGCTTGCAGACGTCACCATCTCCGCACCAAAGTACCCCGAGAAGTTAGCTCGTACGGGAAAAGTTGTTTCGGTCATTTCAGCCGAAATGATCCAGGCCAACCTGGGGAAAAGTCTAGGTGAGTTACTTCAGCAGAGTGTTGGTGTCGCAGTAGTAGGCGCGCGCAGCGCGCCGGGGACGAATCAGGAGATTTATGTGAGAGGAGCGAATACGGGGCATGTGCTTTTGTTAATGGATGGATTTCCCCTAAATGATCCGTCACATATTTCGTCGGTGATGGATTGGAACTTGATTGATTTGGCAAACATCGAACGAATTGAAATTTTGAAAGGGGGGCAATCGACTTTATATGGTTCGGATGCGATGGCTGCGGTCATCAATTTAGTGACGCGAAAAGATGCAAAAGGATTGAATGTTGTTTTGCAAGGGGGTGGATTAGGGACGCATCAGGAACGAATCTCTTGGTCGACTCGACAAGGAAGTAATAGACTTCAAATTCAAGCCCAAAATTACGCAACAGATGGCTTTTCTTCAGCCAAAATTGTGCAAGGCGAAGCGGAGGCTGATGGATTTAAGCAACAAAGTTGGGGTTTGAAATGGGGGCGTGATTTGGGCAAAAATGGGAATCTTGATTTCTCTTATTCATCGCAATTGTACCAAGGGAATCTAGATAACGGGGCCTTTGTCGATGATCGAGATTTTACATCAAAGGCCTCTAGTCACTCATTTCGAGCGCAATATGAAGTGAAAAATGTAACGGTTCGTGCTTTTCAGGATTTAATTCATCGAGAATTTAAGAATGATTCGACAAATGTAGCGGCAAACGCATTCTCGAAATTTAGCCTTTCCAATTACGTGGGTTTGAATCAAGGATTTGAGTCTTTCGTAAAAATTCCAGTCAAAGAGAATGCTACTTTGTTAATTGGTTCAGAATTCAGACGCCAAAAAACGGAGCAAAGCGATCTTTCTATCAGTGAATATGGTCCTTATATTTCACCAGATTTAACTGAAAAACAAAAGACTCAGCAGATTTTGGGAACCTACGCGACTTTTCAGCAAAGTGGTCGTAAACTGGGTTATGAGCTGGGGGCGAGGTGGAATGCTCAATCTACTTTTGGGAATTATTTCACCTATAATTTCAATCCTTATTTTGCCATTTCGCAGACGGCGAAGCTCTTTGGGAATTACTATACGAGCTTTAAAACGCCATCGATTTATCAGTTAGCCTCACCCTACGGTAATCTAGACTTGCAGCCGGAACAGGGAAAAACGTTTGAAGTCGGTGCGGAAAAGAAGTTTAAATTTTGGAAAATTCGTGTCGTTGGATTCCAAAACGAGGTAAATCAGGGGATTGTATTTCAGTCGATGGATGTCGAGCCTTTTGGCAAATACCAAAATATCTCTCGCCAAAAAACGCAGGGTATCGAATTCGAGCTAGCTTATCAAACTGCGAAGTTTCAAGCCGATTTCAATTACACTTATTTGAAAGGCGAGATGATTGATCGCGATTCGACCTATTCATCCCTGATTCGCCGTCCTTCGAATGCCTGGAATTTAAGCTTGCAATATAAGATCCATACAAAATGGTCCATGGGGATGAATAATCAGTATGTAGGCCAAAGAACAGACTACTTCTACGACGAATCCAGTTACTCCGTCAAGGCAAACCCGATGAATGGTTATTTGTGGACAGATTTATCGATAAATTATCAAATCAATCGAAAATGGAAGCTTTCAGGGATGTTGAAAAACGCTTTGAATCAAGAAATCACAGAGATTACAGGGTATAGTGGGCAACCGAGGAATTTACAAATTTCCCTAATGGGAAATTTTTAGAGTAGAGAGTATAGATAATAGAGTAGAGAGAAGTCGGAGATATTTTTATCTCTACTCTTTACTCTCTTATCTCTACTCTAGTTAAGGCTTGAATTTCTCATACACATCCTTCCCCGTCGCCGGATCTTTTCCAAAGAGCTCAATGTAATTAACAGACGTGACAAACTTAGAATCGTCGACACTGACGAAAACGCGCTTCAGAATTTGCATTTTTCCATTGATGGGAAATAGGGCAATAGGGTCTCCCGCCGCATCTTGTTTGAGCATAAACTTACGTTTTCTATAGGCTAAAAAATGACCCTCGTAGGTATGAGGGGCTCCAGGAACCAGGGTTGTATATAATCCGTAGGCTAGTGTGCGTTGGATAGTTGTGAGTTCCTCTTTTTGGCCCTTCTCTCCATAGCGATACCAATACGTATGCACTGGATCTTTCGCATTGAGTTTACCGCTGATTAAATTTGCATCATATACGACCACATTTGCGTTTGTGCTTCGTTGAATGAAGAATAAACGATTAGGAGAATCTGGAGGAGTGGGGAAGCGGTCACCGCCTAAGCCATAAAATGTGATGAAAAGAAGGAGTGACGCTAATTTCATTTGGGAATAATTTGAAATGCAAATAACGGAAAAAATCGCAATCTGTTTTGTGGTAAAGCCGCTATAATGCATCAAATACTTTGATTTTCTAAAATTATGCGTATCTTTGTGAAGAATTTAAGGAAAAGAAGAGGGGTTTTAATCCCTCTTTTTGTTTTAATAGGCCTACTGAAAGATGGATTTAACGAGTAAACTGAAGGAATGGACATTAGAATACATCGGCGATGGCCCTTTGTTATTAGTGGATTTTTCGGTTTCTCAGGGTGCTAAAAGAACCTTAATTACGATTCTAGTGGATACATTAGAGGGAGTTACGATTGATGAATGCGCTTTAATGAGCCGTAAATTAGCTCACTTTATTGAAGAGGGCGTGTTAATTGAAGAAGCATACAATTTAGAAGTGTCTTCGCCAGGTTTAGACTTTCCTTTAAGTCAAGGTTGGCAGTTTCAAAAGAATTTGGGCCGAAAGGTTAAGGTTTGGATGAAAAATAAAGACGCTGAAAATGTAGAAGGAACCTTGGTTTCTTATACAGAAGAAGCGGTGGAGATCTTAACAGAGAAAACCGTGAAACATAGAAAAATCGTTGCGAAAGAGGCCACTTGGTTTCCGTTAGCAGAGGTAGATAAAATAAAAGTACAAGTGTCATTTCAATAAACAAAGAAGAGATAGCAATGAACAGTGTTGAATT
>JACCDV010291069.1_pt1 | contig 11565 bp, 9 predicted proteins | sample 7446131 | NCBI WGS metagenome assembly JACCDV01 (sample SAMN15323448, study PRJNA562643) | freshwater metagenome | isolation source: river surface water | place: USA:Blue River Watershed | collected 2017-08-17
CGGCCCAGCTGCTCGAGATGGAGTTGCAGAGCAAGGAACTGGCCGAGTACACCCAGGTCATCATCCACGAGGCCGACCGGCTTCAGACCCTGGTCGATCGCCTGCTGGCGCCGCACCGCCGCGCCCGAGTGGTGGGCGATGTGAACATCCACGAAGTCTGTGAGCGCGTGCGCTCGCTCATTCTGGCCGAGTTCCCCAAGGGCCTGGCGGTGGTGCGCGACTACGACACCTCGATTCCCGAGTTCCGCGGCGACAAGGAACAGCTCATCCAGGTGGTCCTCAATATCGCCCACAACGCCGCGCAGGCGCTGCATGAGCAGCGCGCCCAGGGCGATGCCGAAATCATCCTGCGCACCCGCATCCTGCGTCAGGTCACCTTCGGCAAGCAGCGCTACCGCCTGGCACTGGAATTGCATGTGGTGGACAACGGGCCGGGCATACCGGATTCGATCAAGGACAGGATCTTCTACCCCCTGGTGTCCGGGCGCGATGGAGGGTCGGGTCTGGGCCTGACGCTGGCGCAAACCTTTGTGCAGCAGCACCATGGCCTGATCGAGTGCCACAGTCGGCCCGGCTGCACGGATTTCAAGATCCTGATTCCTTTGCCCTGAGGCCGATGACTTTGTGAAAGTATGCCGATGAAACCGATCTGGATCGTTGACGATGACCAATCCATCCGGTTCGTGCTGGAAAAGGCGCTCGCTCGTGACGGCTTGCCCTGTCGCAGTTTCACCACGCCGCGCGAGGTGCTGCTGGCGCTCGATGCCGACGGAGGCCAGGGCGGGCCGCAGGTGCTGGTCAGCGACATCCGCATGCCTGGCGGTTCCGGTCTGGACCTGCTGAGCGCCGTCAAGCAGCGCTTGCCGGGGCTGCCGGTCATCATCATGACAGCCTATTCGGATCTGGACAGCGCGGTCTCTGCGTTCTCCACCGGCGCATTCGAATACCTGCCCAAGCCCTTTGACCTGCCCAAGGCGATCGAGCTGATCCGTCGTGCCGTCGAGGAAAGCCTTCGCGAGGAGGTGGCCGAAGAACAGATCGACGAGGCCCCCGAGATGCTCGGTCAGGCCTCCGCCATGCAGGATGTGTTCCGCGCGATTGGCCGTCTGGCGCAAAGCCATGTGACGGTGCTGATCACTGGCGAGTCCGGATCCGGAAAGGAGCTGGTGGCGCGCGCCCTGCACAAGCATTCGCCCCGTGCCAGTGGACCTTTTGTGGCCATCAACACCGCGGCGATTCCCAAGGACCTGCTCGAAAGCGAACTCTTCGGACACGAGCGCGGCGCTTTCACCGGCGCACAGACCTCGCGCAGAGGCCGATTCGAGCAGGCCGATGGCGGCACGCTGTTCCTCGACGAGATCGGTGACATGCCGTTTGACCTGCAGACCCGGCTGCTGCGCGTGCTCTCTGACGGACACTTCTACCGCGTGGGGGGGCACAGCGCTGTCAAGGCCAATGTGCGGGTGATCGCCGCCACCCACCAGGACCTGGAGCAGCGGGTCAGGGAGAGCGCGTTCCGCGAGGATCTGTTCCACCGCCTGAACGTGATCCGCCTGCGACTGCCCGCCCTGCGCGAGCGGCGCGAGGACATCCCGATGCTCACGCGTCACTTCCTGCAGCGCAGCGCGCAGCAACTGGGGGTCGAGCCCAAGCGCATTTCGGAGACCGCCATGGCGCAGATGGCCCAGTTCCAGTTTCCCGGGAACGTGCGTCAGCTGGAAAACATCTGCCACTGGCTCACTGTCATGGCGCCGGCACAGCTGATCGAATGCAAGGATCTGCCGCCCGAGGTGCAGGATACCTCTCTGCTGCAGGGTGCCTCTGTGCCCCACCCGGGTGCAGACAGCGCGGGTGATGAAGTTGCGCCCGTGCACCACAACGAACCTGCGGTGCAACCGGCTGTGCCCGTTGCGGCTTCAGCCCCGGGGGCGCCTGCGCCGCAGCAGATTCCGGATGCGGGCTGGCAGGAACTGCTCGACCGCGACATCCTCAGGCTGCTGGCCGACGACCGCAACGACGTCTGGGATGTGCTGTCGCGGCAATTCGAGTCCCGCCTGATTCTCACAGCCCTGTCCACCACCCGAGGCCGGCGCATCGAAGCGGCCCAGCGCCTGGGCATCGGCCGCAACACCATCACGCGCAAGATCCAGGAGCTTGGCATCGACGAGGCTTCAAGCTGAGTGGTCCACTCCTCGATCGCGGTCGGAGACCGCTCCTACAAGGAGCCACTTCCCGAGGGAGCGGTCTCTGACCGCGATTTGACGCCCCCTCAAGCCGCCTGGGTGACTCAGTGGCGGCGCGCCACCCAGTAGGTGGCACCTTCAGGTCCGTAGCGTTCGTCGTGCGGGATGTCCCGATCCAGCGTGAAAGCGTCACCCTGCTGCAGGTCCTGGATCTGGCCGTTGACGTTCAACCACATCTGTCCCTGGATGAGCAGGGCCTTGACCGCGAAAGGGTGGGTGTGGGTGTCAAGCACAGTCAGCGGTGCCCAGCTGCGCTCGATGACTTCGTCAAAGCCTTCGGCCAGGGCCTGGGTGGAGAAAGTGTCAAAGTCGGGCAGGTTCATGGGGCCATTGTCGGCGGGATGGCCTTGCCGTGCTGTCTCAGGCGGGTCCCTCGAAGACGATCTTCCAGCGTCCGCCATCCTTGACCCAGTAATTGCGCACGTACTCGCTGCGTTGCGAGGTACTGCGGTTGGGGTCGAGCCAAGTCACGACCATCAGGTCTTCATCATCTTGCCAGCGCAGGGCCGAGAGCAGGGTCAGCGGCTGCAGTGCCGTGCGGCTGCGGGCGGTGGCACGCAATCTGGGCCACCAATGGTCCATGCCCTGACCATCCCTTTGGAAACGGTCGCTGTAATGGCTGCGCAGCGCCGCGTCGTTGTCCTGCACGCGAGCCTGGTTCCAGGCCTGCAGCCTGGTGAGCAGCGGGGTGCGTTCGGTATCTGCCTGGGCGGGCTGCTGCCATTCAATCTCACGGCCAATGAGCACGGGTGTCAGCCGAAGACTGCCGAGGCCCAGCAGGCGGGTCATTTCCGGATTCGACAGCACCACGCAGCCATCGGTGGCTTCCGGTGCTCTTGAATACTGGGCGCTCGGGGTCCCATGCAGCCAGATGCCTGAGCCGGTGCGCTTGCGCATCAGGTCCACGGCATTCGGGTAATTCAAGGTGAGCGCCCCCGCACCAAACAGGTCCGGCAGGGTGTCGCCCGGGAGGTTTTTCTTGATGAAGTAGACACCCAGTGGCGTACGGCCATCCCCCTCCCGGGACTTGCCAACCCCTTGGCTGCCAACGGAAATGTAGGTGTCCATCAGCAGTTCAAGCCGCTGCTGGCCCTGCGCATCGATGCGGTTGGCAAACCAGTACAGGCGTGAATGTGAAGCGTCCACGAACGCCACATAGGGGTGATGTATCGGGTCCAGGTGCAGCAGGCCAGAGGGAATCTTGTCCTGGATGTTGACCAGGGAGGGGTGCTGAAGGCGCCGGGTGGTCTCGCGCAGCAGTTCCTCGAGCCGTTTCTTGGCGGCAGGCAGGACCTCCTGTGCCACTTCCGGCCCGTCGACAGGTTCGCGCAGGCCCATGTTGAGCAGGTCTGCGTACAGAAGCTGTCCCAGCTGAAACGTGGGGTAGGCCGTGGCCAGATGCTGGGCAATGCTCAAGGCTTCGTGCCGCTGACCTTCACCGAGGTGCCGGTAGATCTGCCGGACCATGGGCTCCGGGGTTTCGGGCAGAACCGGTGCCGGAAGCTGCGGGTCCATCACCAATTTCCAGGGCATGGGGTCGTGACGGGCGTCCTGAGACCACAGCTCTGACCAGGAGGACTTGTCCTGTGCGAACCAGATCCCGGCACCGAAAACCGCCACCACGATCAGCGGCAGTGCGGTGCGCCAGCGCGCCGTTGGCCGCAGCAGGGACCTGCTGCCGTCCACCCGTGCGGAAGACCAGTCACCGGGTTTCAATTGACCCTCTCACGCGCGATCAGCCAGCGCTCACCCTGCCTCACCATCTCCAGCGTTTTGCGGCTGTTGCCCGTGAAATTGTCGGAGTTGTAGATTTGCTGGAACTGCACCGTCGCTGTCTTGTCCTCGACCGTGACCTTGAGCTGACGGACCTCCACGGTAATGCTTTTCTTGGAGACGATGCGCAATTTGCGCTCGGCCTCCCATTTGCTGCGTGACAAGCCTTCGGGGGGCACAAAACTGCTGGCATAGGCCTGCAGGTAGTCGTCCACGTCCTTGCGGCTCCAGGCCTTGGCCCAGGCCATGACGGCTGCTCGCACGGCTTCGGTCTCTGCTGCGTGCGCAGGCTTGGCCGACGGAGCGGGTGCGGATTCGCTGGCCACTTTGGGAGCCTTGGGCGTTTGTGCCGTCTGCACACCTGCCGGGACCGAGGCTGGTGGTTGCGGTGCCGATGCGGCCGTGCGCGACGCCGGACCTGCAGGCGGAAGTGCCGGGGCCGCATTGGCTGGTGCAGCCGGTGTGGGTGGCGCTGTCTGCGCCGTGGGCATGGAAGGTACCGCAGGCGCGGTCGATGCAGTTGGTGCAAGTGCTCCGGATGCCGCTGTGCTGGCTGTCTGGCGGGAAGCCACGACCGTGGCAGCAGCCAAGGGCTCGGCCGCGGGTGCAGCTGCACGGGGCTGCATGCTGGCCAGAAGGCTCAGCTGGGCCACCGAGTTGCGGGCCTTGCTGTCGACCTGCAGGGCCTTGGCATAGGTTTGCTTGACCAGCTGGCTTTGCACGTCGGCCAGGTTGCGGTGCAGCGCAGCGTAACTGGCGTTGGCCTGCATGCCCGCTTCCAGGGCCCTGCGGGCTTCTTCGAGTCGGCCCTTGGATGCGTACAGCACACCGAGGTTGTTGTGCGCCTCGACGATGCCTGGATGCGCCTCGACGAGCTTGCGGAAGGTCTCGATGGCCTTGTCGGTCTGGCCTTGCTGGGCCTGAACCACGCCTTCCAGGAAGCGCAGTTCCGTGTCCTGCGGCAGCCGTTGCTTTTCCTGCTGGACCAGTTTCGCAGCCTGTTCGAGCTGACCGGCTGCAAGGGCCTGCCGGACGCTTTCGGCGGGGGAGGAGGCCAGCGCATGGCCAAAGGCCAGAGATGCAATCAGGCCTGCCACCATGCGGCGTTGGCCCAAGGGCTTCGGAATCAAAAAACTGGGAAGGGATCGAATTTTCAAGATCTGGCGATTTTATATAAAGGGCATCACCTCCATCGATCCGGACAATCGCCAGCCGTTCGCGCCTTCAAAGCCCGTAGTGCTGTTGCAGGCGCAGCTCCAGTTCTTGCAAGCTCAGTGCGGTCAGGTCCAGAGGATGGCTGGCGCACAGCAGCCTTTCAATGGCACCTTCGCCGTGTGAAAGCAAATCCCCCAGAAAAGGGCTGGAGGCGAACACCGCCAGGCGCCCGACACCCTGCGGCGCCACCGCCTTTTTCAGCCAGGCATTGATGTCCTGGGCGAATTGCGCCCGCGCATGCGCCTTGGCGCTCTGGGGCGCTGCAAGTCCCGATCTGCCCCGTGTGCCACTGGTGCGGTGTGCCGAGTCCGGGGTGCCCACGTGTTCGCGCGTCTGAGGATGAACCCAGTCCATGATTTCACGCAGCGCCTCGCCCGGTTGATCCCTTTGCAGCAGGCGGGCACGCGATCCGTTGGCGACAAGTATCCAGAGTGGTTTCGGCATGACAGGCTCCCGATGAGGAAAGCCTCACAGTCTGGGCGCGGTCCACGGTCTGGACCATCCATCAGAAGGTATGGATCGTCAGTCCCGCATCCCTCACTTGCCCCAGGAGTCCTTGAGGCCCACCGCCCGGTTGAACACCGGCTGGCCCGGCGCATGGTCGGTGCGGTCCGCCACGAAGTAGCCAAAGCGCTCGAACTGGAATTTCTGGTCGGGTTGCGCAGCGGCCAGTGACGGCTCGACGTAGGCGGTGACCACCTTGAGGCTGTCCGGGTTGAGCGCCTGCAGAAAGTCCTTGCCACCTGCGTCCGGGTGCGCGTCGGCAAAGAGGCGGTCGTACAAGCGCACTTGCGCCTGCACGCCGTCGGCCACGCCGACCCAGGTGATGGCGGCCTTGGCCTTGACGCTGTCGGCGCCGGGTGTGCCGCTCTTGGTGCCGGGGATGACTCTGGCGTGCACTTCGGTCACCTGGCCCGCCGCGTCCCGTGCGCAGCCGGTGCATTCGATCACGTAGCCGCCCTTGAGGCGAACCACGTTGCCGGGAAACAGGCGCTTGTAGCCCTTGGGCGGCACTTCTTCAAAGTCTTCACGCTCAATCCACACCTCTTTGCCGATCTTGAACACCCGGTCGGGCGGGGGCGTCTGGCCTTCGGCCACGGCGCTGTGGGGCAGGGCAGGTTGCGTGCACTCTTCGGTATGGGCATCGCTGCCGAAGGCCTCGGCCCAGTTGGTCATCACCAGCTTGACCGGGTCGAGCACGGCCATGCCACGGTGGGCCTTGTTTTCCAGGTCTTCGCGCAGGCAGCCCTCGAGTGTGCTGTAGTCGATCCAGCTGTCGCTCTTGGTCACGCCGATGCGTTCGGCAAAGAGCTGCAGGCTCTCGGGTGTGTAGCCACGGCGGCGCAGACCCACGATGGTGGGCATGCGCGGGTCGTCCCAGCCGCTGACTTTGCCTTCATTGACCAGTTGCGCCAGTTTGCGCTTGGAGGTGACCACATAGGTCAGGTTCAGGCGGGCGAACTCGTACTGCCTGGGGGGCGGGCTGGCCAGCAGGCCGCCCTCGATCAGACGCGCCATCAGCCAGTCGTAGAACGGCCGCTGGTCTTCAAATTCCAGCGTGCAAATACTGTGGGTGATCTGCTCGAGCGCGTCCTCGATCGGGTGCGCGAAGGTGTACATCGGGTACACGCACCAGGTCTTGCCGGTGTGGTGGTGCTCGGCGTGGCGGATGCGGTAGATGGCCGGGTCGCGCAGGTTGATGTTGGGGGACTGCATGTCGATCCTGGCGCGCAGCACCATGGCGCCATCGGGGTGCTTGCCGTCGCGCATTTCCCGAAAGCGTGCCAGGTTGTCGGCCGCGTTGCGGCTGCGGTACGGGCTGTCCACGCCGGGCTTGCCGAAGTCGCCCCGGTTGGCGCGCATTTCTTCGGGCGTCTGTTCGTCCACATAGGCGTGTCCGGCTTCAATCAGGTGTTCGGCCGCCCGGTACATGAAGCCGAAATAGTCGCTGGCCTGGTAGGGCGCAGCACTGCCCGGGGCCTGGCCGATCTGCGCCCAGTCAAAGCCCAGCCATTTGACGGCGTCGATGATGCTGTGGACGTACTCCTGGTCTTCCTTTTCGGGGTTGGTGTCGTCAAAGCGCAGGTGGCACACGCCGCCGTACTCGCGGGCCAGTCCGAAGTTGATGCAGATGCTCTTGGCGTGGCCCACATGCAGGTAACCGTTGGGCTCGGGCGGAAAGCGGGTGCGGATTTTGGCGGGGTCAGGCTCGCCAGCGGCATGGTGTGCGGCGTCGCCGGGGCTCCCGGCCCAGCGCCGGCTGGCATAAGTGCCTTGCGCGAGGTCCTTTTCGATGATCTGGCGCAGAAAATTGCTGACTTTGCCTTCACCGGATTCGGCGCAGGCAGGGGTGTTGGCGGGGGAATTCATCCTGCGATTTTAGGCGGTGGCAGGTGATGAACCTCGTCCTGGCCAATCCCCTTCAAGGTGCCATGTTCTGCGCTGTCCTTACAGGCAGTAGGCTTTTGGCACGGTGTACATGCGCCCTGTCTGTGCCCCCCCTACGATGAGCGCGCCGGGCCGGTTGGCGCCGTGCACGAAATCCACAAGAACCGGGCAAGCCCGCACACAACCCATTGTCAGGAGACAAATCATGTTTTCACGCCCACGCCGGCTCGCCTTGACCGCCGCACTGCTGACCCCGCTGATGGCGCCTTTGGGCGCTGTTGCGCAGGAATGGCCCAACAAGCCGATCCGGATGATCATCAATTTCGCACCGGGCAGCTCGCCCGATGTGCTGGGCCGTGCCGTGGCCACGCCCCTGTCGCAGGCGCTGGGTGTGCCGGTGGTGGTCGAAAACCGCACCGGGGCAGGCGGCATCGTCGGCGCCGATGCTGCCGCCAAGGCCCCGGGCGATGGCTACACCCTGCTGATGGCCTCCGGCAGCACCATGGTCATCGTGCCGTCCATTACGCCCAAGCTGCCCTATGACCCGAACAAGGACCTGTTGCCGGTGGCGGCCACGGCTCGGGTGGAGCTGTTCCTGGTCGTGCGATCGGACTCCCAGTTCAAGACCTTTGCCGACCTGCAGAAATTCGCACGGGCCAACCCCGGCAAGCTCAGCTACGGCAGTCCGGGCAACGGGTCCACGCCCCATATCGGCGCCGAGATGCTCAAGAGCATGGCGGGCATCTTCGCGGTGCACATTCCCTACCGTGGTTCAGCCCCGGCCCTGCAGGACCTGCTGGCTGGCAATCTTGACTTTTTCATGGACCCGGGCATTGCCGCGCCGCACATCCGCTCGGGTGCACTGCGCCTGCTGGCAGTCGGCAGCAACAAACGGTCCTTCCTTTACCCCGACACGCCCACCCTGGCTGAACTGGGCCTCAAAGGCTACGACGCAGGCTCCACGCACAGCTTCTATGCGCCAGCCGGTACGCCTGCGCCCGTGATCGAACGGCTCAACCGCGAAATCAACCGCATCCTGGTCACACCTGCCGTGACGCAGGTCATCCGCGGAATCGGTGCAGAAGCAACACCAATGACCCCTGCGCAGCTGTCAGCACTCAACGCCGCAGACCTGCGCCGTTTTGCAGACATCATCAAGCAGCAAGGCATCCGCGGCGACTGAGAGCCCTGGCACTCTCTGGCCCATCCATCAAGGAGCCACAAGATGACGCTGTTTTCATGGGCGCGACGCGCTCTGCTGGTGGGCCTTTTCAGCGGGGGTGTGCTGGCCTTCGCCAACCCTGCGCCAAGCGACAAGCCCTACGTACCCGTGCGCGGGCAGATGGGCAAGGACGTGATCTGGATTCCCACCCCCAAGGGGCTGATCGACAAGATGCTGGCTTCCGCCAAGGTCACGTCGAGCGACCGTGTCTTTGATCTCGGGGCCGGTGACGGCATCATCGCCATCACCGCTGCCCGCGAGTTCGGCGCACAGGCCGTGGGCATCGAGTACAACCCCAGAATGGCCGATTACGCCCGCCGCATGGTCCAGGAAGCCGGGGTGGGTGACAAGGTGCGCATCATCACGGGCGACATCTTCAAGGAAGACTTTTCTTCGGCCACGGTGGTCACGCTGTACCTGCTGCCCGAATTGAACATGCAGCTGCGCCCCACCATCCTGCGCATGAAGCCGGGCACCCGCGTGGTCTCGCACGCCTTCAGCATGGGCGACTGGGAGCCCGACGAGACCATGAGCCACGACACCGCCCGCGGCTTTTTGTGGGTGGTGCCCGCATCCGTCGAAGGCGAATGGATGCTGACCGGCATGGAGGGCGGACCTGTGCGGATCAGCTTGCGCCAGGTGTTGCAGAAAATCGGCGGCAGCCTCACGCGCGGCGGCAGCAGCCAACCCCTGCTGGGCGCCAGGCTGCGGGGCGATGAGCTGTTTTTCCAGTTCGTCACCCCCGACCGTCAGGTCCACAGCTTCTCGGGCCAGGTGTCCGGGGGGCAGATCAGCGGCACCATCAGTTCGTCAGAAGGGGTGATGTCCATCGTCCAGGCCCGAAAGCTCTGATGGCGTTTCCTTCTGAAATTGCAGGGCCATGAGCCGATCCGATACGCAGGCGGCTGCTCCGCTGCGGTTGCTCCACCCGCTGGCGGCTGTCATGCTGATCGTGGGCGTGGTGGTGGGCGCAGGCATTTTCAAGACGCCTGCGCTGGTGGCGGGCATCAGCGGCGATGCTGGCTGGGCCCTGGTTCTGTGGCTGGCGGGCGCCCTGATCACCATCTGCGGCGCCCTGTGCTATGCCGAACTTTGCACCGCCTACCCGCATGCGGGCGGCGACTACCATTTCCTGCACCGGGCCTTTGGTCGCCACCTGTCATTCATGTATGCCTGGTCGAAGGCGACCGTGATCAACACCGGCTCCATCGCCCTGCTGGCCTTTGTGTTTGGCGACTACATGAGCTCCTTGCTCAGGCTGGGCGAGTTCTCGAGCGCCTGGTGGGCCCTGGCCGTGGTGCTGGCGCTGACGGCCATCAACCTGCTGGGCCTCCATGCCTCGGCGCGCTTGCAGGTCTGGCTCACCGGTCTGGAAGTGCTGGGGCTGGCGGTGGTGGTGGTGGCCGGTTTCATGGTGGAAGGCGCCCAGTCCGGAGCCGTCGAGTGGTTTGCCCAGGCGCCAGCCCCGGCGCAATGGGGCCTGTGCCTGGTCTTTGTGCTGCTGACCTTCGGCGGCTGGAACGAGTCGGCCTATGTGTCGGCCGAAGTCCGTGGTGGACCGCGCACGATGGCCTGGGTCATCGTCGCCAGCATGGCGGTCCTCACGCTGATTTACCTGCTGGTCAATCTGGCCCTGTTGGCCGGTCTGGGACTGACGGGGCTGAGCCAGAGCAAAACAGCGGCCTCAGACCTGATGGCGTTGGCCTTTGGCCCCTGGGCCCACAAGGCGCTGGGCCTGTTCGTCGCCATCGCGGCGCTGACCAGCATCAACGCGACCATGATCGTGGGCGCCCGTGCCCATTTCGCCCTGGGGCTGGACTGGGCCGCCCTGCACAGGCTGGGGCATTGGCAGCGGGACAGCGGCAGTCCAAAGGTGGCTTACTGGAGCCAGGGCATCATCAGCGTGGCCTTGATCGCGCTGGGCACTCAGGAGGCGGACGGGTTTTCGGCCATGGTCGAGTTCACCGCTCCCGTCTTCTGGGGCTTTTTGTTTCTGGTCAGTCTGGCGGTGATGTGGCTGCGCCAGACCGATGGGCAGACCGAGCGGCCGTTCAAGGTGCCGCTGTACCCCGCCTTGCCTTTGGTCTTTGCTGCCACCTGTGCCTGGCTGACGTATTCGAGCATCACCTACGCCATCAGCCAGCAGGCGATCCATGTGTCTTACTGGTTGATGGCCAGCGGCCTGCTGGTCCTGCTGGCTCTGAGCTGGCAGGAAAAGGCCTTGAAGGCGGCGTGATGCGAGTCGCCCGCGATCCTGGTGCAGGCGACTGACATCAGGCGATGGTGCGCTTGCCCGAGGCCAGCAGGCATCATGGTGCGCGCAGCTGTTCCTTGAGGATGTTCAGCAGCATCGCCTTGCCGGCTTCGGTCGTGACCGGGTCATTTCGGTTGGTGTTGGTGCAGCCGCGACCTTCACACGCCAGAGGCTCGAAAAAGGAGTAGGTCTGGCCGTGATCCCATCCGTGTGTGGCGTTCTCGAAGACGTGGATTTTGGTCATGGCCTTTTGCCTTGGGTCCGGCATGATCTCAACGGCCTCGGCACACATCGTGGGCTTTTGGTTGTCGTAATCGTCCTTTCCGCCCGCCAGGATGATCAGGGGCGTGCCGGTGAACCTGTGCATGAAGTTGTCCGGGAAATTCGTGTTCCGGAACTTGCCCATGTCGTTTTCAATCAGTTTCTTGATGATCCAGCAAGCAGGGTAGAAGGCCACGGCAGCTGCAAAA
>JACCDV010021644.1_pt1 | contig 11563 bp, 20 predicted proteins | sample 7446131 | NCBI WGS metagenome assembly JACCDV01 (sample SAMN15323448, study PRJNA562643) | freshwater metagenome | isolation source: river surface water | place: USA:Blue River Watershed | collected 2017-08-17
AATCTTATGGGCAAGAGATATGAGGGTGACTATGAGTGCGGTCTTAATTGCAAACCACTCAAAAACTTTGACGGCACTTCAGATATGAGTATTTGTGAAAAGACTGAAAGATAAGATTAGTCATGACCACCTATCCATATACTTTTTAATTTCTTAACTCTAAAAATCTCTTCAAAATTGAGCTTCCGACCCATGTTCAATCATGGATCCTTTTTTATGGTTTCCTGAACTCTACTTTATATAAGTCTTGTAATAGTCCCAAGATAAATTATTAAGAACCATGAAGTTCTGTATTCTTTGATTAAACAACTCTTGTTCTTCAGGTTTGATGTAGAACCTTTTGTAGTTCTTTTTACCATGAAAATTAGTGAAGAATAAGTCCGAATTCTTATGAGGAACAACTTCGTCTTTCATTAATCTCAGCACAAGATAGTTGTAATCTGCATCACCGATAGTGGTGCTTGTGCATTCATCAAACCAATTTAAGAGCATTGAGAGTTGTTTTAAAACTCTCAGTTTATTTTGGTCTGAAAATTCAAAATCAGTCATGGTTATGAGAAACTTGTGTATCTAAAGTAATTTATTGAAAAATATTGCCTATTATGAAAAAGACTATCTACCTATTATTTTTTTTCTGTTCTAATTTGTATGCAAGTGATTCATTAAATTTAGTATGTACTGGTCAACAAAAAATTACAATTGTTCATCCGAGTTTTAGTGAATCTACCACCCAAGAAACAAAAACAATTCTAGTTACAAATCGTCGTTGGAATACTCTGAGTTGTCACGAATGGACCGATGCATCAATTCTTTGCACAACAATCCCAAAAGAATACTACAAAGATAGAAACTATCTCTTGAACGCTGATAATTATCGCACTTTGCGAATAGATAGATTTGCCGGTACAGTTTCTCTTGTTAATTTATCAAAGAGTCCATCAAGTACTATTTACGTAACATTTGACGGAAACTGTAAAAAATCCACTAAACCAAAATTTTAGATTTTCCTTAACTACACGAACCAGGGTAAAACTACCTTAAACAATTGTATTTAATAATTACGAATGCATCCTATTCGGTCAATGAAGTCAAGTTATGGAGTCCAAAGAAATAATGCTCTCAAACAAAGATGCGCTAATTGCATATGCAAAGATGATGAATACTCTTGATTCAACTGAATTTGAATCATTACTTGCCGATGACTTTCAGTACGAATCGCAAACTGTATTAACCCCACTCAATGGGAAAAAAGAATTCATTGAATACATAACAGAAAAACTATGTACCATCAAGAATTCTAGATCAGTGATGTACGCTGAATTAGCGCAATTAGATGCTTATGGGCAAAAAGACTGCGTTCTTATTGCACAGAATGATAAAGACAACCTTCTAGCAACAGTCTATACAAAAGTAAGAGAAAGTAAAATTATTCGCATAGATATGTGCATTATCCCCGACCCTAAAACAGCATTAAGAACAGCTATCTATCCAGAATAGGAATCATTGGTGCTGAAACTTTTTTATTCCGAAGCTTGAATTAATTCCAAGAAATAACTCACTACTTCAGTCTTCTGAATGCGGATTGAATCAATTGAGGTAGAGAGATAACTCTTAAGCTTCATTATCAAGTTCACATCAAAAATATCTTTAGTGCTTTTAGTATTAAAGTCATAAAAAAATAAGTAGTAAATTGCCTCTAGCGCAACTGTGAACTCATTTCTAGGTTCATCGATTTTAAAAATTGATTCACTGAATAAATCTTGATTCCCCTCTATCTCAGCAACCAAGCTTCTCTGACTAGGACTTAGATGAATGCCAAGCACTTCTTGAATAATCTCAATTGCTGATAAAGCAATTAAATCTGAGGAGTTAGATTTCACGCTGAGGAATAATTGTTATCAATGGTACAAGTGCCAATATAAGTAAAAAATATCCAAATAAATAGCTCGATACATTAAACCAACTAATCAGAAAATCTGACCCAAGGAACAGAGTAAAAAGAACAACTATTAGAGATGCTACAAAGAAACTTGTTATGCCGTAGATATAGGTTTTATAGATGCGTTTAATTTCATCAGTCTTAAACCTACTAAACCATAGATGTTGATTAAACTTCTCAAATCGAGAAGAAAGCATGACAGCAAGAATAAAGATATACAGCATAGAAATAACAAGAGGTCTAAGAAATAGACCAAGAGCATCCCCAAATAGTTGAATTAGACCGGCACCTAAAAAATCACCCCAATAGTAAATTGGCAACAAAAGTGCAAGAGTTAATGGAAGAAATACGGTTAGATATCTCATCAGAATAGAAAATACACCACGCAAAGACTGAACAAAAATCATGACACCATCCTAAAGATCATAAAATCCTGCTTAACCTCGTAACCTTCAGAAGTTAAAGTCCACATCTCTTTGATATCTACAAATTCCCATCCATCATCACCATATTCATTGGCAGTATTTTCGATATCCTCAGCATGTCTATTGGTAAATTCAAGTTTTAGGAATTTGTATTTGTATTGATTCATTTTTATCTACTTTAAGCAATCAAGTTGTTATATTTAATAACTATCAAAGCAAGAAATTTTTAGCTGAGGAAATAAATAATTAGTTTCCGGGTTTAATAAGACCTAATTCGATATCCCCTAACAATCGATTTCCAGGTTCCTTTTCAATGGCAACGCATCGATTTAATTTAACGGCATGCACCAACTCAAGATCATCAGCACAGTAATGAACCTCTTTTTGGCAATCTTGGCAAAATTTTATTGAATCTTCATCAGTGTCATCCAAGTCATCCCATACTGCATTACATTTGAAAGCAAACACGCAGTTTCTTATAGTTAAATCACTCATTTCTCAGTTCTTTCAATCCAATTCGTCCATTTAATTACCTGATAAACGATATCTTGGATAGTTTTGCCATAGATATCAATAGATTGTTGTGAATATGGCATGTACCCTTTGAAAGTGGAATCTGGCAATCTATCAACCCAAGCAGCAACTCCCCCACATAACTTATCAAAAATAATTATTGAACAAGATTGTTCATAATTCTCATAAGGATGATCTTCATCAATTTCAAATGCCCAATATCTTTTACCTTTGTAAAGCACTAAATGATGATTTAACTCTGGATAACAATATTTGGATTTCATATTTCTAAGTTGACTTTATGTAATCTTCATAATGTATTGGAATTTGTTTTATTGCTTCCTCTAAGGTGTCAAACTCACAAAGAATCTCTACATGAGACATCAAAGATGCCTCATATTTTCCATTAGACAACTTCTTGATTACAGCATTAACAGCATCATATAAGCAGTCATACATAATGTAATCAGCATCCATATGATCAATCCATTGAACCGGATCTTTTCCAGTCAATTCGACCACCCAGAATCTTCTACCCTTGTATACAACACTGTTATCGCCGACCAAAGGTCTTTTATAGTGACTTGTCATAGCTATGAGTTCAAGGTTAAAGAGATCTTAATACTGCAACCGGGACTGTAATCTTATTGTCTTCATAATACGACAATAAAACTCCACGAAAAATTAAACATTCGAGTTTTTCCAGCAATTACAGCGTCATGAGAATTATAAGTTACACAACGTTTTCTTGACCACTGATTTAGCTGTATCATTGCTGTCAGAATTGTCAAAATTGCATCAATAATTAACTTTAAAAATTAATAACTTAGATGCCTTTCCCAGCAGCAAGCTTCCAGAGAAAATGACTTTAATTGTTACAAAATTAGCGATTTATTTCTGCAATATTTCAATATGAGATATTACGGAAACAAAACCAAACTACTAGACTTCATCTCTGATACTGCGAGAGAACTTGATACGTCAAAAGATAAAACTTTTTTTGACTTATTTACTGGCACCACATCAGTAGCAATGCATTTCAAAAAAGCTGGTTATAAGATCATTGCAAATGACTGGTTATTTTTTAGCTATTGCCTCGCAACTTCAAACATTAAAATAAATGCCGCTCCTGATTTCAAACAACTAAAAAAAGTTCTTAAGGATATCAATCCAAGTATTTTTGAATATCTCAATACTATTGAACCAAATGCTGACTTCATAACTAAAAATTACACTCCATTTAAGTCAAATACCAGACAATATTTCACTGTCGATAACGGCATGAAAATAGATGCCATAAGAATAAAGATTAACGACTGGTTAACATCCAAATTGATAACGGAATCCGAATCATGCTACTTGATCACTTCCCTTATCAATGCAGTAAACAAAGTTAGCAATGTCTCAGGAACTTACGGATCATTTCTAAAATCTTGGGACAACCGGGCATTTAAAAAATTAACGCTACAAGAACCTGAAATCATATTCAGCGACAAGAACAATCTCAGTTTCAACCAAGATGCTGAGCAAGTGGTAGACAAATTCGACGTTGACATACTGTATCTAGATCCACCATACAACTCAAGACAGTATGCTTCCAATTATTTTCTTCTAGAATTAATTGCAGAAGGATGGTTTGGTAATTCATTGCCCGAAATATATGGATACACTGGGATGAGACCTTACGAGCACCAAAAATCACCTTTTAGCACTAAAAAAGATGCAAAAAATGCTCTAGAAAGATTAATTAACAAAGCAAAAGCAAAATACATCATGCTGAGTTATAACAATGAAGGGATAATCCCCTCAAATGAGGTTTTAGAAATTCTTTCAGCAAAAGGTGATGTCGTAGTTAAGACTTACGACCACAAAAGATACAGATCAATAGGTCAAGATGGTAGCAACATCAAAACAACTGAATACTTATACGTAGTAAAAACCAAGGTGATATAAATGGCAACAAAAATGAATAACCTTACCGGCAAAGAATGGTTGCAAAACTCATTCACTATCTGGAGAGACATTAGAAAAACAAAGGAAGAGTCTCAACTAAAGCACCCGGCAATGTTCCCTCAAACTCTGGTTGAAAAGTTGATTGATATTTACACCAAAGATCCAGGAGAAACTATTCTCGATCCTTTTATGGGATCAGGTTCCACAATTCTTGCAGCTATGAACAAAGGTAAAAAAGGAATTGGCATTGAATTGAGCGAGGAATACATTGCTCTAACAAAAGAAAGAGTCAAAAATTTTCAAAAAGACTTATTAAAGTCATCTGACACAATTCCACCTAAAATTATCAATGCTGATTCACGAAATATTCTCAAGCACGTCAAACCTGAATCAGTTGATCTAGTTATTACATCTCCACCATATTGGGATATTCTCAATATGAAAAGAACAGTCGACAATAAAGCTATTAGAAATTATTCAGACCAAGATTCAGATGTTGGAAACATCAAGCAATACGAGGAATTTTTGGAGTCCTTAAGAGAGATATACACAGGTGTTTACAAAGCACTCAAACCGAATAAAAGATGTATTGCTGTGGTCATGGATATTAGAAAAAAGGATAAATTTTACCCATTTCATATTGACCAGACTCGAATCATGCAAGAGGTGGGGTTTGAAATTGAGGAATTCGCCATATGGGACAGGCAACATGAATATAACAATATGAAAACTTTAGGTTATCCCTGGGTTTTTAGATTCAATAAAGTGCACGAGTATATTTGCATTTACTGGAAGAGATAGTGCAATCAAATCAGAGGGAGACTGGTTTCACAAAATTAAATGCAATTAATTTTTTCGTAAAACAGATCCCTAATAAAAACCGGCAATAGACTTTCCCTCTTAACTTTATCTTTAAGAGCAAATAAAACTAAATTTTTTCCCTCGGCATACCTAAACAATGGCACGGACATTACTTCATTAACAAGAATATTATTAATTTCTGTAGAGTGCCCTCTGTCGGATATTAAAAAAGCATAGATAGGGTTTGCAATCTTTGAATACACAAGCATCTCACCAATATCTTTAATACCAATTGACTTTACATATCTATTCAAAAGTATCAGTTGATATCCAACTTCCTTCTGTTTTACCAAAAAAACAAAATCACAAATGAAGTCACATATTTTAGAAGCTGGCATTACATCTAGAATCGGATGTGAAACTCTTGAAATATTCTGACTCTTAAAAACCTCAACTAAACTAAGATCGGGATCCGAATTTATAAAATTAGTTGCCCAATCTTGAATCTTATTTTCGAATTCAGTCTTTGTCATAGATTGATCAACTCCAATTTATTACCAACAAGCTTTCCAAACCTAACTTCCCTTCCATTTCCATATTTGATAATTTCCCTATTTCGTTGAACAGCTTTCATCAACGGAGCAGAAATACTTTTTGTTGAAACCAGAAGAGCTTCCTTAGGATTTGCGACATGGCAATAACCCATAAGCTGACCCAACTCCTTTAACCCCAGAGATGTAATCTTTGATTCAATAAAATATAGTTCCTTTTCCACATCAGAGAAACCAACTACATCAGGTCTTATTGAAAGATGCTCTAAATCAGAAAAAACATCATATAAAACATCAATATTTTCTGCCTTTGAAGAAAAGAAGTGGAACAAAGTTTGACTAGAAGTATCAAAAGAAAAAGGTCTTCCACCAGCAGTCATAGCAATGTATGAATTCAACCAATCAATCAATATTGGATATGTATCAGATTCCAATTCACCAGTAGATACTCGCTTAGCAGTTTTCTTTTTATCGATCGCCTTACTTAGAATATTTTCAGATCTGGCATTAGAAATCTCTTTAAATCTAGAAATCTTCTCTTGAGGATTTTGAATTGCGCCACTTATTCCTGTAATTTCAAATAACTCTTTGTTACTTGCGTTGCTCCAAATTGACTTAACATATGTACACCCCATTTTGAGGTTAACCTGCCACATAGCATCCACATGAGTGCGCACATTTTTATCAAGTAAAGGGTTTGTTTCCATAGGATGAGTTGGTTTGATCTTGCTCTCTGGAATTTCCTTAACTGCATTCGGGAACCAATCTTCAACATCCGAAAATCCAACTGACAAATTATGCTGCAACAATTCATTAAACAATTCTTGCTTCGAAGAGATCCTAAAATGAAATTGTTGATAGTACTCAGGGTAAAACTTAACTTGATGCTCCCTTCCATAAGAAGAACTTTTGCCCTCTAAAAAATCAACCAGATTTCCATCCCGAATATTGGGATGACCCCAGTCAATAGTTTGAATAGGCAAAGCAAAGTTATCTCTAAGGTAATTATCAATTGACACAGGCAACTTATAGTTTCTATTAACTACTTGGAAGTAAACTCGCATCCTTCCATGCCCATTAACACCATCCCTCGGAATCCAACCACCGGCATTAGCAAATCCTATTGAATCAAGTAAACCATTGATAACTTCAACTTTTTCACTTGACTTGATATTCCACATTTCCCTTGGTATGGAAGTCGATGTAAAGCTTACAGCTGGTTCGAATAATTTTTTGATGTAGGAATAAACAGCTGAATCAAGATTTAACGTCAAAAATGTACAAGTTGAATTTGAAACAAGACTAAATTCAAAATTAATGCCTTCCTGAAGAAATGGAATAATTACATTTTTAATTGAATCATTGAAAGCAATTGGTTGGTTGTATTGCTTTTTAATTTTTGTATCTATCGTTGCAGCATTAGAATTAGTGCACGAGGCATTCTTACACTGCAAATATTCACTACCAGAAGGTTTTGTTGCAAGGTACCCACATAGGGGGCAATGAGCAATTCCATCCACAAACTCATTAACAAATGGAAACTCAATTGATACCTTGTTTCCTTCCTCGATATAACCTTTACCAGTGATAAGCCCTATCAAATAGGCGATAGATGTATTCATTGTGTCCATGAATAATGCTATCACACATCACAAAGTATAAAAGCAGTGATCCAATAGGACCATTCACCACATTTACCAAACTCTGTTTAACAAATGAAATTAGCAAATCCTAATAAGGATTTATGCTAAATCGCCTTGGTTTTAGCGACTAAATTATGTCTTTCAATAAACTTAATTAAATTAAATGTTGAGTTGTGGAGATTTTTAAGGAATTTGAGTATTTCTTTGTTATCTGTATAGGTGTTGAGGCAAATCTCAACCGGAGCGTTTCTGGATCCGTATTGAATATAGAAATCCACCCAATAATCATCATTCTCTCGAATGCCGGCGTTTACAACCGTATAGGCAGGCAAAGACGGATTGAATTGAGATTCTTTGAGTTCATCAATCCTAGGGGATTCCAAGGTCTTTGATTTGTATGGAAAAATATCTTTTGGATCATCTGGATCCATATACATCAATGTCATAACTAACCTTTATAGGTGGCAAAAGACCCCTTGTAGCAAATTTCGAAATCAAAAGTCAATACTTTGGTTAGGAAAATAATAAAAAAGACCCACGATGGAAAATGGGTCAATAGATTAATCTTTAATAAAATTTTATAGTTCTGAAATCACATTATTTCTTATATTTGTTATCCAATAAGATTCTTGATTTCCACCCTTTTGCTTTTAACCACTGCTTGAATGTTTTCATACAAATGACTCCTCTTTAAATGGATCATGACGTTTACCTGTATCTATAACAACAATCATCCTTTTCATATCATCCGTATAAGCAACTGAATACCACTCATGGTGGATCTTATAGATTGTTTCATCTAACTTCTCGTGACTGAGCATAACCCCGTAATCACGCACCTTATTGACAAGGTCGTCATAGTTAACTGGATTGATTGTTTCTTGTGTTTTCTTTGATCTACCCATATACCCTCCGTAAAAAAATATATAGGGCGATTAAAAACATGTAAGATTTTCGTTATGACAAGTAAACAACGCAAACAACCAGCGAGACTATGGTTTGAGTTCTACAAACTTGCTTTAAATAATCCATCCCTGCAAAAAGAGATTAAAAAGTCCTTGGATTTTTACAAACCATGGGGCGATGTTCGAAACATCAAGTTTGATTCATGGTTTGAAGTTCATAAAGATCTATTTGTAGATCAACTCTCGGTAGAACTAACAGATAAACCACCCACTCAAATCAATCAAGATCTCTTATATCTGACCATACCCAAAAGTTGGTCATCAACAAAAATACTTAAAGAAATCAAACTAAAGATTGAAGGGAATGTTGGTGAGATAACCCATGGAAAGAAACACAAGACTAAATCTAAATCTATATTTGCAATTACCTCTGGAAAAGAACTTAAAACAACTAATATGAACTTTTCACTGGTTGTTTATAGAGATATCTATTTAAAACTTGGTCAACCACCAATCAATGATGAATTCATGATGTTGGTTCATCAATACTACAAATCAAGACCCCGCAAAAACAAGATTCCTGCCTCGATGGGATTTGAAGGCAACAATATCAACCAAGAATCTGTTCTAAGGAACCTTAGACGCTATATTCAAAAAGCGAAACTATTAGAAAAGAATGCCGCCATGGGAGTATTTCCTGGGGATGACTACAAGGACTGAGGTTTTTCTCACAAAAACATTAGTCGTGCCAGATTAAGCTCATGCCGTACTAGGTTAAGTTGACGCAAGGTTACTCGATTGCCTCAAATCTAACCGTTAACTTGATCTTTGACTTAGCACCACCCTCAATAGCAAACCCCTCTTTAATCAAAATTGGAGCAATGTAACTTGCCAGAGATGGAAACCCTTTGTCCTGAATAAATCTATCAATAGTTCCTGCTTTGGGTTTTGAATGACTTGCCCCAATTGAAACATTTTTTCCATAAAAATGGTTGGTCAAATCTTGGTAATCAGATCTAGAAAAGAATGCTGAACTACCCTTTCCAAACATGATTAAAGTCCCCATAGGCACTGACCCTGAATATTTGAACTCAACCTTGCCAGACAAAGTTTTAACCTTCTTAAATGCCATATCAACCCTATATCTAATAATATGGATTAATACTAGCATTCAGTTGTCTTTGACCTGAAATTCGTGGATGGTGGTCTTACCTTAACCAATTGGAGCAAGACCATGTTTAAAACCACTCTAGGACTTAATAAAACACCTATAGAAGACAAACCAAAACCTAAGACGGATGATCCTATCCCTAAAGAAATGATTGTTAAAGATAAGAACATTCCTAAGGATCCTATTAAGTTTGCTCAAGCAATTAATCAAGCAAAACAATTAATAAAAGATGGTAAGACTAAGGTTGAGACTGCTAAAGCAGTATTCCCTTTAATCTGTAATGAGAATAAGGAAGTTATCCATCAGGTCTTTATGGAAGGATGTGGACTAACTGAAAAAGGATCAATGACCTACCGGTATAACCTAATTAGAGATCAAAAGAAGTCTAAATGAGACTCTGTAAAAGATTAAACCCTCACTTAGAGGGTTAATCCTTATCCCAATACATTGGTTTGAATACTAATTGATATTGATTGAATACTAGACTCTTAACTCATTACTGCTATGACTTAGTACTTCATTATTACTAGAGTTATGAATCAAATACCCATAGGAACTTAAATCAAGGTATTGACTCTTGATTTGAAACCCCAATCATTCGCGTCACTTTATTTGTTATCCCGTCGGGGAAATGATTGTTTGAGGAAGGTAGATGTAAGTTATTTATATCCACCTGATCCAAAAACTCCGGACAGAAGTTTGTTTTCGTCATGTATCCGATAACCCCAAAAACATCGAAGATTTGCTGACAATCTTGACCAATCAACTTACCACCTATCCTCATATTGACCCACTCATCCTTCAATAAACGACTGATGGGTAATTTAGATTTGAATGTTTTATCAATACCTACTGAATATGGGTTTTCTAAGATGATGTGAGAGTGGATTCCTTGATGAAAGTTCTTCTCAAAGATCACCACAGAACAAAGGGGGTATTCCTCATACCCCCTTCCTAGTGTCCTGCGTTTGATTTTTCTGAGATAGATCCTTATCGCAGATGAGAAGTCCTCTCTTCTGACCTCATACGGTGTTGTGAGCGTCAGGAAAAGAAGGCTCCTACCCTCTAGTTCATCTTTTAACCATTGGGTAAGTACATACATTAATTACAACTTTCAACTTTTTCATTGGGATCCAACTTATTCAGTTTTAAATTAAATAAAAGTTCCAATGAATAAAATAAAAATTTTCTTTCAATCATCTCATCCTCCTCCACAGTTGACTCACCACTGTGAACCTTTATGAACTTTCCGCACCCTAAAATAAAAATAACCCTGTTATCCGGTTCACGTAACTCAATCATATTCATTAGATGTTTATCATCTCTAACATCTTGTAGGTAGTTCGGGATTTCATCTAACTGAACATTTACAGGGTCACTCCATAGATTTAAGATCTTTTGATTTAAATCTATTTTTCCCAAACCATCATCTTCGAGAAAATTTCCCAAGACCCCTTCCCGCATGGTGTAACTTTTGTCACCATCTTTTGATTTTTTAAAAATTAATTTAAGCACATCTTTTTCTCTACCAATTACTGATCTTCTAATTTGTGTTGTATACATTATTAAAGTTCCTTATTAGTTAATATTATTTACAGATGAGTACTCAATAAAGTCAGAAATAACTTTACTAACCACAGACTTCATATCGATACGTTACAA
>JACCDV010808502.1_pt1 | contig 11563 bp, 10 predicted proteins | sample 7446131 | NCBI WGS metagenome assembly JACCDV01 (sample SAMN15323448, study PRJNA562643) | freshwater metagenome | isolation source: river surface water | place: USA:Blue River Watershed | collected 2017-08-17
CCAGCGGCAAGGCCTACAACGACACACGGCAGGCCCTGCTGGACCTGGGGCTCGACGATGCCACCTGCCAGCGACTGGGCATCCGGCTGCACAAGGTGGGCGTGGTCTGGCCGCTCGAGGCCCAGACCACACGGGCCTTCGCCACCGGCCTGCGCGAAATCCTGGTGGTCGAAGAAAAACGCCAGGTCATCGAGTACCAGCTCAAGGAAGAGCTCTACAACTGGCGCAACGACGTGCGCCCCGATGTGATCGGCAAGTTCGACGATGTGGGCGGCGACCACAGCGGCGGCGAATGGTCCATGCCCAACCCCAGCGCCAACACGCTGCTGCGCGCCAATGCCGACCTGAGCCCGGCCATCATCGCCCGGGCGATTGCCAAACGCCTGAAAAAACTGGGCATCGACGCGGACACCACCGCCCGCATCGACGCGCACCTCAACGTGCTCGACGCCAAGGAGCGCGCGATGCAGACCCTCACCCTGGGTGCTGCCGCCGACCGCACGCCCTGGTTCTGCTCGGGCTGCCCGCACAACACCAGCACCCGCGTGCCCGAAGGCTCGCGTGCCATGGCAGGCATCGGCTGCCACTTCATGGCGCTCTGGATGGACCGCAGCACGGCGGGCTTCACGCAGATGGGCGGAGAAGGCGTGCCCTGGGTCGGTCAGCAGCCTTTCAGCCACGAGCAGCACATGTTCGCCAACATTGGCGACGGCACCTACTTCCACAGCGGCATCCTGGCCATCCGCCAGAGCGTGGCTGCGGGCGTGAACATCACCTACAAGATCCTCTACAACGACGCGGTCGCCATGACGGGCGGGCAGCCTGTGGGCGAGCGTCCGGAAGGCCACAGCGTGGTGCAGATCGCGCAGAGCATGCGGGCCGAAGGTGCGCAGCGCATCGACGTGGTCACCGACGAACCTGATAAATACAAGGGTGTGGCCCTGGCCGACGGGGTGACGGTGCACCACCGCGACGAACTCGACCGCATCCAGCGCGAGATGCGCCAGATCCGGGGCACCACAGTCATCATTTACGACCAGACCTGCGCCACAGAGAAGCGCCGCCGCCGCAAGCGCGGGACCATGGTGGACCCTGCCGTGCGCGTGATGATCAACGAAGCCGTGTGCGAGGGCTGCGGCGACTGCGGCGTGCAGTCCAACTGCCTGTCGGTCGAGCCGCTGGAGACCGAATTCGGTCGCAAGCGCACCATCAACCAGAGCACCTGCAACAAGGACACCAGCTGCCTCAAGGGTTTCTGCCCGAGCTTTGTCACCGTCGAGGGCGGCCAGCTCAAGAAAAAGGCCAAAGGCCAGACCAGCTCCCCTTCGGCCCTGGGTGAGCTGCCCGAACCCGCACAGCCCGACCTGAGCCAGCCCTGGGGCATGGTGGTCGCTGGCGTGGGCGGCACCGGGGTGATCACCATCGGGCAGCTGCTGGGCATGGCCGCGCACATCGAGGGCAAGGGCATCGTCACACAGGACGCTGCCGGCCTGGCGCAAAAAGGCGGAGCCACCTGGAGCCACGTCATCGTCGCACGCACCCAGGCCGACATCCGCACCACGCGGGTGGGTATGGCCACCGCCGACCTCATCTTTGGCTGTGACCCCATCGTGACGGCCGGCAAGGAAACCTTGCTGCGCATGCGCGAAGGCCGCACCCGCGTTGCCCTCAACAGCCACAGCACGCCCACGGCCGCCTTCGTGAAGAACGGCAACTGGCAAAACCCGGCGGAGCAATGCGTTGCAGAAATCACGCAGCAGGTCGGGCAGGCCGGTGTCAGCAGCTTCGATGCCGACCGCATGGCCAAACAGCTGATGGGCGACACGATCTACGTCAACCCGATGATCCTGGGCTACGCCTGGCAGAAGGGCTGGGTGCCACTCTCGCAGGCCTCGCTGGTGCGGGCCATCGAACTCAACGAAGTGGCGGTGGCCAACAACCTGCTGGCCTTTGAATGGGGGCGTCACGCTGCCGCGCACCCGGACAAGGTCATGGCCGTGCTGCAACCGGCGCAGGCGATCGAATTCAGGAAGCGGGAGACGCTCGATGAACTGCTCTCCAAGCGGGTGGGCTACCTGACCGACTACCAGAACGCCGCCTACGCCAGGCGCTACAGCAGCTTTGTCGATCGCATCCGCCAGGCCGAAGCACCCTTGGGCAAGACACTGCTGACCGAAGCCGTGGCCAGATCGCTCTTCAAGCTGATGGCCTACAAGGACGAGTACGAAGTGGCACGGCTGCACACACAGACCGGCTTCATCGAACGGATTGCCGAACAATTCGAGGGCGACTTCAAGGTGCATTACCACCTGGCCCCGCCCCTGCTGGCCAAGCGCAACGACAAGGGTCAACTGGTCAAGCAGAAGTACGGCCCGGGCATGCTGACCGGTTTCAAACTGCTGGCCACCCTCAAGGGCCTGCGTGGCACAGCTTTCGACGTGTTTGGCTACACCGAAGAGCGCCGCACCGAGCGTGCGCTGATTGGCGAATACATGGACATCGTGGAAGGCCTGCTGGCTTCATTGAATGCCGACAGCCATGCGAAGGCCATCGAGGTGGCGCGGGTGCCCGAGGGCATCAAGGGCTTCGGCCACGTCAAGGAGCGCAACCTGCAGGCCGCGCGGCTGCAGTGGAAGGCTCTGTTGAATAACTGATGCTTCCGTAGGAGCGGTCTCCGACCGCGATCAATGGCATGCCATACATGCGCACATGCATCCATCGCGGCGGGTCGCCGCTCCTACAGGGAAGATTCAGCGCGCTTCGGGCAACTCGATCTTGACTTCCAGCACTTCGAGGTTGTCCTGGCGTTCCAGGTTCACCTTGATGTCGTTGGGATTGATCTTGATGTACTTGCTGATGACGGCCACCAGCTCGCGCTGCAGGTCGGGCAGGTAGTCCGGTTCAGCGGCGTTGCGGCCGCTGCGCTCGTGCGCCAGGATGATCTGCAGACGTTCCTTGGCCACACTGGCCGTCTTTTTCTTCTCGCCGAGGAGGAAGGAGAGAAAGGACATGCTCATTTCCCTCCGAACAGGCGCTTGAAGAAACCGGGCTTTTCAGCTTCGGTGAAGCGCATGGGCTTGTCTTCACCAAGGAAACGGTCGATCACGTCCTTGTAGGCCTCGGACACATCGCTGCCGTCCATCATGATGGCGGGTGTGCCCTGGTTGGACGCCTGCAGCACGTTTTCGCTTTCGGGGATCACGCCGATCAGCTTGATGCGCAGGATGTCCTGGATGTCCTGCAGCGACAGCATCTGGCCGTCTTCCACGCGGTTGGGGTTGTAGCGGGTGATCAGCAGGTGTTCCTTGATCGGCTCCAGACCTTCGATGGCGCGCCTGGTCTTGCTGCTGAGCATGCCCAGAATGCGGTCGGAATCGCGCACCGAAGACACTTCGGGGTTGGTCACCACCAGGGCTTCGTCGGCATAGTGCATGGCCATGAGCGCACCGGTTTCGATGCCGGCCGGGGAATCGCAAACGATGTAGTCAAAGCCCATTTCGGCGAGATCCTTCAGGACCTTTTCCACACCTTCTTGCGTCAGGGCATCCTTGTCGCGCGTTTGCGAAGCGGCCAGCACAAACAGGTTTTCACACTGCTTGTCCTTGATCAGGGCCTGGTGCAGGTTGGCTTCCCCGTGGATCACATTGATGAAGTCGTACACCACACGGCGTTCGCAGCCCATGATCAGGTCAAGGTTGCGCAGACCCACATCGAAGTCGATCACGGCCGTCTTGAAGCCCTTGAGGGCCAGACCGGTGGCGAAACTGGCGCTGGTGGTGGTCTTGCCCACACCACCTTTGCCGGAGGTCACTACAACGATTTTTGCCATGGGTTTTCTTTCTGTCTTGGAAGTTGGAACGGGCGTGGACTCAGGTCTCGAGCGGAACGATGGTCAGTTTGTCGCCAGTGGGACCGCTTTGCAGGCTCACATGGGCAGCGCGACCACGCACCTGGGCAGGCAAGGGGTTCTCGCTGGTGCGGTAGACACCGGCAATCGAAATGAGTTCCGGATCCATGCTCTGCGCAAAAATGCGGGCGCCTGCAAAACCCCTCGCGCCAGCGATCGCCTTGCCGCGCAAAGGGGCGTAGATGTGGATGTGGCCATCGGCAATCACCTCGGCCCCGGGGTTGACCATGGCCAGCACGATCAGGTCGCGCCCTTTGGCATAAAACTGCTGACCCGATCGCAAGGGCTTGTCCAGCACCATGGCCTGCATTGCTGAGGGTGAAGCTGGCGGCACAGGCTCGGGCGCAGTCGCAGGGGCTGGCGTGGCGGGTGATGCGGGTGCCTGGCGACGGATGCGTGCGTCATCGGCCTGCACCAGACCCGCATCGCGTGCGGCTTGCAGCCAGTGGGATCGAGTGGTCTTGATGGCCACCGGACGCAAGCCGTGCTGGCGCAGCAAGCCCGTCAGTGCAGAAAAATCGATGGTGCCCGATTCAGGCGGCAATGTGTCCAGATCGATCAGGACCGGATCCTGATCGAAGAAGCCCGGGCTCTCGGCCAGCTGCGCCTGCAGGGCCTGGCCCACCGCCAGCAGATCGACCGATTTGAGCTGGAAGGCCACCAGAGGCAGGTCTGCGCTCTTGATGTCGTACACGGCAACGTTGTCGGAGGAACTGGGCATGGGCGAAAGCAGGAAAGGTCAAATCTTAACAGCCTGCCAGGTGGGCTTTTCTGCGCTTGTTTCTTCTGTTCATTGATTTCCTTATATCCAATTAGTCGTAGTAGTTAAGGTCTGCACCCGGGTGTGGACAAGCCTTTTTTTCTCTGGTGCATCAAGCACTTGCCATCGGTGTGAAGGTGTGGGCGGGTGTGCTTGCCTGCTGTCGCGTGGAGATGAACAAGTTCGCCTTGGTGCCTGTGTCTGTGGATAAGCCAGGGCTTGCCCTTTTTTTATCCACAGCCTTGTCCAGAAATTTATTTTCGATGGGTCAGTGCGCACCGATGAGCCACTGGATCACGCCCTTGGCCACGAATCCCACCATGCCGAAGGCCAGGCCCAGAAAGATCACAAAAGTACCGAACTTTCCGGCCTTGGATTCCCAGGCCAGCTGCCCGATGATGAAGAGCATGTAGAGCATGAAGGCCCCCACGCCGACGGTCAGCCCGAACCAGGCAAACTGTTCCTCGCTGAATGCCATCACGCATGGCCCTCTTCATCCAGCCGCGAGGGCAGCCCACGCACATCCACCAGTTCGCGGTAGGCATGCCAGCTGGCATGGCCCAAGAGCGGCACGACCAGCACCAGACCGAGGTAGAGGGAAAAGAGGCCCAGCAGGCTGAACAGCATCAGCAGAAAAGCCCAGAAGGCCATGGTGACCGGATAGGTGATGACGGCCTTCCAGCTGGTGAGCACCGCCTGAAGCACAGTCACACGTCGGTCCAGCAGCATGGGCATGGACACCACGCTTGAGGCGAACAGCGGAGCGGCCATCAAGCCCCCCAGGGCCAGCCAGATCTCGAACAGCCGGTGCTCCTGGCTCGCCACCACATGCCGCAGGAAATCCATAGGCGTGTGTATGGGAACCGGACTCATGCTCCAGATGAAGGCCGACGAAGTGAGCACCCAGCCCAGTGCGGCCAGGCCCAGCAGAAGACCAAAGCGGATCAGTGCCCAGTAGCTGCCCGGCTGGGCCTGCAGCCGCATGTTCCAGCGTGTCCAGGTGTCGACCAGCAGGGCCAGATCCACGGCTTCTTCGCGCTCGATGGCCCGGCTCATCGCATACAGCCCGGTGGCCAGGACAGGTGCTCCCACCGTGAAGGCCGATAGCAAACCCGCCAGGACCCAGAAGCGGTCGTGGGCCAGCCAGGTGATGCACCATGCCGCCACCGTCATCAACAAGCCGTGTGCCATGCTCAGCCAGGGATTGCGGCAGAGGTCGCGAAACCCCAGCACCAGCCAGCGCAGGGGCTGGTCGGGTTCGATCGGCAGGATGGGGGGCAGCAAAGGGCGCTCGGGTGTACCGCTGCGAATGGGGGATGGCATGGGCCCCAAGCTTATCGGCCCTGCGCCCGAGAGCCTTGACCCAAGTCAATCGGTGCTGGTTCAGAAACTGCTTGTGACCCATGCGCTGGCAGGGTCAGCGCATTGTCTGATCGCGCCTCAGCGGCCCAGACGCCCTGACTGAAAGTCCTGCACCGCCTGCATCAGTTCTTCACGTGTGTTCATCACGAACGGACCGTACTGTGCAATCGGTTCACCCAGCGGCCGACCGGCGATCAACAGGGCCCTTGTGCCTGCATTGGCCCGAAGGGTCACGCCATCGCCTTCATTGGCCAGGATGGCCATCTGCTGCACAGGCACCAAAGTGCTGGCGCTCTGTCCAAGCACCTCCAGTTCACCCCGGTAGACATAGACAAAGGCATTGTGGCTGGCTGCCAAAGGCTGGCTAAAAGTTTGTGTGTCCGAGAAATGCAGGTCCAGATAAAGCGGGTCGGTCGGGAAGGCGCTCGCAGGCCGGTGCATGGCGCCCGCGACCCCCTGGCTCCGGCCCGCAATGATGCGCACGTACACGCCTTCGCGCGTCTGGAGTTCAGGGATCTCCGCACTCTGGATGTCGCGGTACCAGGGCGCGCACATCTTCTGGTGCGAGGGCAGGTTCAGCCAGAGCTGAAAGCCTTCCATGCGCCCTTCTTCCTGCTCGGGCATTTCGCTGTGGATGACGCCACGGCCTGCCGTCATCCATTGCACGCCGCCACTCTGCAGCAGGCCCTGTCCACCGCTGCTGTCCTGATGGCGCATCCGTCCGGCGATCATGTAGGTCACCGTCTCGAAACCCCGGTGAGGGTGGTCCGGAAAGCCCGCACCATAGTCCTTGGGGTCATCACTTGCAAAGTTGTCGAGCATCAGGAACGGGTCCAGCCGCTGCTGGAGCTCGCCGGTCAGCAGACGGGTGAGCCGCACGCCCGCGCCGTCGCGCGTGGGGCGGCCAGTGACCAGGGCCTCGACGCGGCGCGGCGCCTGTGGCACGAAATCCGGTTCCACGCCGCTCATGGCGTCACCGCATAGCCTTCGTCTGCGATCACCCCGGCAATCGCCTCGCGCGCTGCAGCCGACTCGACCTCGACTTTTTTGGCCGTCAGATCCACCACGACCTCAGCCTGCGGGTCCAGCTGCTGCACCGCCCGGGTCACGGCCTTGACGCAGTGCTGGCAGCTCATGCCTTCGACAAGAAAAACCTGTTTCATCGGTGTATCCTCTCTTCATACCCTCGACGGTATGACGCAAGCATACCCCCAGAGCGGATTTCGAACATGGCAAACGACACCCCAGCCCTGCAGACCCATGCCATCGGCATCGGTGGCATGACCTGCGCGTCCTGTGTCATGCGGGTGGAAAAAGCCCTGAAAAAAGTACCGGGCGTGGACACGGTATCGGTGAACCTGGCCACCGAATCGGCGCACGTGACCGTGATTGGAGGCAGCACTGGCGAAGGGGCTTTGCGCCGCGCCATCCGTGACGCCGGTTACGAACCCCGCTCCAGCACCGACAACGGACCACCCCAGGCCGCCAGCACCTGGACGGGCTTTGCGCCCGTGGCCTGGGGCCTTGTGCTGTCGGCCCCGCTGGTGCTGCCCATGCTGGGCGAGCTCTGGGGTCGTCACGCGATGCTCCCGGCCTGGCTGCAATTCACGCTGGCCACGCCGGTGCAGTTCATTCTGGGTGCGCGGTTTTACAAGGCGGGCTGGCATGCGCTCAAGGCGCTGACCGGCAACATGGACCTGCTGGTGGCCATCGGCACCAGCGCTGGATGGCTCCTTTCGGTCTGGTTGTGGCTCAGTGCCCACGAAGGCCATCCGCCGCATCTGTATTTTGAAGGTTCGGCCGTGGTCATCACCCTGGTGCTGCTGGGCAAATGGCTCGAATCGCGCGCCAAGCGACAGACCACCGAAGCCATCCGCGCCCTGCATGCCCTGCGGCCCCAAACCGCGCGTTTGCTCACCGATGACGGTGAACAGGACGTGCCAGTCGCGGAAATCCGCGTGGGTGACTTGCTGGTGGTCAAGCCCGGAGAGCGCTTCCCGGTGGATGGCGAGCTGCGTGAAGGCCAGACGCAGGTGGACGAATCCATGCTCACCGGAGAGCCCCTGCCCGTGCCCAAAGCGGTTGGTGCACGCGTTGCCGGGGGAGCCATCAACGGCGAAGGGCGGGTGCAGATGTGGGTGACGGCGGTCGGCCACGAAACGGTGCTCGCGCGCATCATCCGCCTGGTCGAAGACGCCCAGACCGGGAAGGCGCCCATCCAGCGGCTGGTCGACCGGGTGGCAGAGGTGTTTGTGCCGGTGGTGATCGCCCTCGCACTGATCACGGGCGGCGCCTGGCTCTGGCTGGGTGCAGGCTACGAACATGCCTTGGTGCACGCCGTGGCGGTGCTGGTCATCGCCTGCCCTTGCGCCCTCGGCCTGGCGACGCCCGCCGCCATCATGGCGGGTACTGGCGTGGCCGCCAGACAAGGCATTCTGATCAAGGACGCCCAGGCTCTGGAGGTGGCGCACCGGGTGCAGACGGTGGCCTTCGACAAGACGGGCACGCTCACCATCGGTCGTCCGCGCCTGGTTGGACAGGTGGCTGCGCCAGGGCAGGACGCGTCCGCCGCACTGGCCCTGGCTGCAGCGGTGCAGCAAGGCAGCGAACACCCGCTGGCTCGCGCGGTGGTGGACGCCGCGCAGGGCTTGACGCTGCCCCTGGCCAGCAACCTGCGGGCCGTGCCTGGGCGGGGTGTGCAGGCCGACGTTCAGGGTCGCACATGCTTGCTGGGCAGCCTGCGCTGGTTGCAAGACGAGGGACTGGACCTGCAGCCCTGGAGCTCAGCCATCGTGCAGTTCCAGCAACAGGGGGCCAGTCTCTCGGCCCTGGCCGAACGCACGCCTGCGGGCCTGCAGGGCCTGCTGTTGCTGGCCTTTGGCGATGCGCCCAAGCCCGGTGCGCGCGAAGCCCTGGACGCGCTGCGCGCGCGGGGCCTCAAACTGGTGATGATTTCCGGTGACAACCGCCCTGCCGCCGAGGCCATGGCGCGTCGCCTGGGCCTGCGACCCGAAGAAGGTGAAGTGCTGGCCGAGGTCCTGCCTGGCGACAAGGCACAGGCGGTGGCCCGTCTGCGCGAAGGTGGCCGGGTGGTGGCGATGGTGGGTGATGGCGTCAACGACGCACCCGCGCTGGCCGCCGCCGATGTGGGCCTGGCCATGGGCAACGGCACCGACGTGGCCATGCACGCGGCCGGCATCACCCTCATGCGGGGCGATGTCGCGCTGGTGGGCGCCGCGCTGGACATCTCGGCGCGCACCGTGGCCAAGATCCGCCAGAACCTGTTCTGGGCCTTTGCCTACAACACCGCAGGCATCCCCCTGGCGGCGCTGGGCTACCTCAGCCCGGTCATGGCGGGCGCCGCCATGGCGCTCAGTTCCGTCAGCGTCATGGCCAATGCCCTGCTGCTCAAGCGCTGGCGAGGCCCCGCCCCATCAACGGCCAAAGACACCGTTCCTTGATGTGCGTCAGGACCGTCGGCAGGCGGTTTTTGCACACTGGTCGCCGCACAGGAGACACACCATGGCCACCACCCGCAGTTTGCAAATCATCCGCGACGAGCACGCTTCACTTGCCGCCATGCTGCAGTCCATGCGCATGCTGGTCGAGCGCGGTCCCGACGCCAGCCGCCGGAACTTTTTCGATGTGCTGCGGGCGATGCTTTTCTACATTGACGAATTCCCCGAGCGGCTGCACCACCCCAAGGAATCGAACCTGCTCTTTCCGAGGGTGGTCAAGGCCTCGCCAGCGGTGTTGGGCGCGGTCGACCGGCTCGAGCGCGACCACATGCACAGCGAAAAAGCCGCCCGGGAGCTGCAGCACCTGCTGCTGGCCTGGGAGCTTCTGGGCTCTTCGCGACGACAGGCCTTCACCGATGCCATCGGCCGGTATGTGGATTTCTACCTGGACCACATGCACCTGGAAGAAGCGGTCATCCTGCCCGAGGCCGAGAAGGTGCTGAGCGCAGCCGACTGGGCCGACATTGACGCGGCCTTTGCGAAAAACGCCGACCCGCTCACCGGCCACTACCCGCCCAGCGGTGAATACGAGCACCTCTTCGGACTGATCGTCCAGCACGCCCCCGCACCCATCGGGCTGGGCTGATGATGTTCAGCCCAGCGAAGGGTAGTCCAGGTAGCCCGCATCGCCACCGCCATAGAGCGTGGCGCGGTCCAGCGTGTTGAAGGGGCCACCTTGCCGCAGCCGCGCACCCAGATCGGGGTTGGCGATGAAGGGGCGGCCAAAGGCCACCAAATCCGCGCCTTCGGTCAGCGCCTGCTGGGCCAGGGGCAGGTCGTAGCCGTTGTTGACCATCCAGGCGCCCTGTCCGCCTGCTGCGCGGTAGGCCTGGCGCAGCGCGGCGTAGTCAAAGGGCGCCGGGCCTTGCTGGTGGTCGCGCGGGCCACCCGTCGAACCTTCGATCAGGTGCACATAGGCCAGGCCCAGCGGGGCCAGCTGGCGCACCACATGCTCGAACAGCGGCTGGGGTTGCTCGTCGCTGGCGTCGTTGGCGGGGGTCACGGGTGAGAGGCGGATGCCGGTGCGATCACCGCCGATCTCCTCGACCACCGCCTGCATGACCTCCTGCAAAAACCGGGCGCGGTTCCCGATCGGGCCACCGTACCCGTCGGTGCGCTGGTTGCTGCCGCTGCGCAAAAACTGGTCGATCAGGTAACCGTTGGCCGCATGCACTTCCACACCATCCAGCCCGGCGGCGATGGCGTTGGCGGCGGCGCGGCGGTAGTCCTGCACGATGCCGGGCAGCTCGGACGCTTCGAGCGCGCGCGGCATGGAGGTCTCGACGAACTTCGCCTGCCCGTCGATCAGCAGCACGGTCTTGGTCCTGGCGGTGATGGCCGAAGGCGCCACGGGCGCGGCGCCACCTGGCTGCAGGCTGGTGTGCGAGACGCGGCCCACATGCCACAGCTGCATGACGATGCGGCCGCCTTCGGCATGCACGGCATCGCTGACCTGCTTCCAGGCCGCGACCTGCTCGGCGCTCCATATGCCTGGCACATCGGCGTAGCCCTGGCCCTGGTGGCTGATGGCTGTGGCCTCGGTGATGATCAGGCCCGCGCCGGTGGCGGGGTTGGCACGCTGGCGGTAGTGGCTGGCCATGCGGGCATTGGCCAGCGCGCCGGGTGCGCGGTTGCGTGTGAGCGGCGCCATCACGATGCGGCTGGACAGGCGCAGCGCGCCTGCGGTGGTGGGGTCAAACAAGGAAGTCATGCTGCAATGGCCTGAAGGTCAAACGTCGAAACCAGGGTTTTCGCGCTGGAGCTTGCGCAGCAGCGAGGGCCAGACGAATTGCCCGCCCAGCCCGCCCGTCTGCACACGCGAGGCGTGGGCCACGCCGTCGATGATCTGCGGGTTCACGGCCGTCAGGTCCTGCGCACCCGCCTGGCCTGCGAGGGCGTCGACCTGGATGCGGCAGGTGTTCTCGAAGGTGTACATCGACAGGAAGGCATCGGCAATCGTCTTGCCCACGGTGAGCAGGCCGTGGTTGCGCAGCATCAGGAAATTGGCATCGCCGA
>JACCDV010106071.1_pt1 | contig 11562 bp, 6 predicted proteins | sample 7446131 | NCBI WGS metagenome assembly JACCDV01 (sample SAMN15323448, study PRJNA562643) | freshwater metagenome | isolation source: river surface water | place: USA:Blue River Watershed | collected 2017-08-17
ACTATTTGATTTTAGTATTTCATTTATTGCAAGTATCTAATGTCCTCAAATGAATTCTCTTTTATCCAATCTCCAAAAGCTCTTATAAGCTATTTCACAGTATTAGACATCTTTTTTACTGTGAGCTCGCTTCTAGTGTCGCATTGAGAGTGAGTGTCTTAGGCATTGCTTAATAAAGATTTCTTCTTGCCCTCAAGCACACTTTTTCTTTAAGTCTTCTTTTAGTGATTGTTTTTTGACTTCTAAACTGAGGGAGCTTGGTAGACTATGGAAATTTAGATGGCGAATAGTTCGTCAATTGATTAAAATGGGTTTAACTCCACATTAGGCTTGAAATATTGAAGAGAATGGCCTATTCTTTAGGGGATTTGTTCCAATGTTGGTCTGTTGTGTATGGGAGGGTGGCTAGCAAAGGAAGCAGTCATAAGGAGACGTTCAAACGCTATGTTCAATATTATTATACGAACAGAATATGAACAGTAAAATATCAAATCAAAAGATTTTTGTCGAATATTCAAAAACACTAAAAAAAAAATACATGAAAATCAATAATCTTGTTCTACCTACATTTGCTCCCTTTATTGCTCTCCTTAAAATAGCCTTTAGGAGTAACCCACTCCAAAGGTATTATGGCCTCTGCAGATGATGATGGGGCATCTCTAAGGAAGATAAAATTAATATATTGCATCCATGTTATGAGCAGGAATTTTCACTCTCTTCCCGATGGTCAGATCCTCAGTAATTTCGAATTGCTCCAGATAACGCTAATTAGACTTTGATTTCGCAATGATTATTTTATCACAATGAGGATAGATTTGAATGCATGCAATTTTTTAAGGATGGAATAATTAATAGTTTAATAAGACAATAAACTCATCGTCAGCCTTTACATTTACTGCTACTAATTTCAACAAAGCTCTATCACCTGCTTTGGCTATTAAAGCTATTAAATTGCCGTAAAATGCACACCATATAATGCCTTTAATAGCTAGGGAATGATTGATCCTCACTGGAAATAAATTATATTGTAGCTATTGCTGACTTTTCCCCTTCTCTCTTTGAAGCATCTTCGAGAAATCTCTCAAAATATCTGCCATGCTCCAAAAGATTATATAACCTCCGTGGGTCGTCTAAATAAAAAAACATCTTTACTTGCATTAAGTAACTGTACTCTTAATTTATTTAAATGGAGAGGGCACTATCGCACATTATGATGTTGGGACGAAGCACATATAAAACTTAAGCCGTGTCAGTATCAACAAAATAAACATGATAATCTTCGGCCAACGCGAGACATACATTAAAACCCTTGAATTTTTAATAATTTCCTCCAATTATCTTAACAATTGATTTAATATCCGTTCTAAGCCCAGTCAATATAGCTTTATTAGCTAGATTGATAATTTTAACTAATCCTTCTTTGAATCCAATAATTAATTTGTATTCTGTCCTTAATTTGCTATCTTTATTGACTGTAAGCATAAAGGTCATGCATGAGATATTGTGTTTAATCTAATTTAGTACAAATGACTATTTCAATCCATCTTTCTTGCGGTATGAAATCACTTTAATGGAGCTGCCTATTGCACTATATTTAGCGAATGCACAAATGATGTGCTTTGAGAGGTTAAGCCCTGCAAGGCAATCAAAGCCTTATTCTTATACATGAAAATTTATGCCAAACTCGTCTTTTTGAGGAATAGGGTCATTGTCTAGTGTTATTTCTTTCTTATAGAGGTTTTTGACGAAGTTGTGAAGATCTTAAGTCTTGAGAAAGTTCTCAAAGGAAGAGGAATCCATGGGTGGATTTGAATCAATTTGTTCAATTAACTTTATAATTGTATTGAGTTAATATAAGTATAATTTTCTTAAAGCCACTATCCGAAACACTATAGAACTGATCATCTGATGTATCAATTTTCTTAAGTATGGTAGTAAAGCGTATATTATTTGGTTCACAGACAATATATTCGATTGCTATCCTTTCATATTCATTGCTTACTAGCATAGAGATTAAATGAAGACTAATAAAAATCAAGCATGGCTATTCTATTCTATATTAATCATCTATTTAGCATCTTCATTTCGCGCCTATTCCCTCTTCCTTTCGCTGTGTGGTCCCAGCATTCAATCCTTCTTTCCAAAAGACTGTTTCTTTTTCTTCTTATTTCTTACTCATCGACGTTAAATGATGGTAAGTAAGCAGTTTATATTAAGTCTACCTCTGGGACAACCACATTAAATACAGGCTTCTTTGACCTTGTATGTTATTTCAATAAGGTTTTAGGGAGGCTTACTTTTAATTTTGCTTTATTGAGATGAGATAATAAATTTTATGATGAAATTTCATCGTTACTTGTACTTTGGATAGAAATTTTATTATTTTTTTATTAATTCACCTATGAAATAAGCTTTTATTAATGCTATTCTTTTTCTTTTATTTAAAAAATATTATTGTTCTCTATTTTTTCTTCTTATACCAAGTCCTCAACAATTAATCCTTTCTTCTATTCTTATTTTTCAGCCTATTTGGGACTCTACTCTGTAACTTTAGGCTATTCAAGGGTATAAGAGGCCTCATATTGGTAAATACTTCTTTTTAAGGCTTAAGAAAGGACTACATAAAGAAACAAGTACGCTATAAGATTGATGGCTTTTTTGGCTGTGTCTGACCATAAGGAAAAGGGGTAGATAAATTCAAGCCATTATAGTAATTTGGTAGCAACGTGTAATACATAGATTCTTTATTTCTTTTAAATATTATTATATTATCTAAATCGTCGGTTAACAATCTATTGAACGACCATTTCACCTTCTCCCTTTAAACATTTCAAAATCAATGGTTGAATAGGTAGAATATGAGCGTGTTTTTCTTTAGTTGATTTAGCTACCCTTAAAACTCGATAGCTTTAATGCTTCTTCGATAATCCCAGTTGGGAATAAACAAGTAAAAATATTAATCATGAAAATAGTCTTTTTGCTTAGCAAACTCTTAAATCATATTTATCGGTTAACTTTATATTTGTATTAATTGGTCATTTGATAATAGTTTATTTAAATCTTTTCAGTCAATGCTGACTAATTTGGATCTTCTCTACTTATATATTTCTGCAGACAAAAGTTTATAATTCTATATTGAAAAAATATATAAATTCAACTTTGAAAGAGTCCTTTTAGACCAAAAAATTTACTTGACTAAAGCTTAGACTTATTTCCTGAATTTTTACTACTTTGCGTATCTTCCTTTCCCTCCAATAATTCGATATAGGCCTAATTTAGTCAATGAATACTTGTTTTTAATTACGTTCTTGGATCAATGCATCCTTTAACATCTTTATTTCTGTCATTAATGACTAACTTTTCTATTCTTTCCTTTTATTCTCAACTTCATATTTTTTTAGCTTCTCTTCTATTGATGTAAGCTGCTAATTCAGTTGCTATTTTCTCTTACGCTATTAGAATATTGCTTCTTTGAGCATAAACATCTTCTTTTTCACAATTTTTATTTAATCTTTGCGGCCTAGTTTTAATGATTGTTTTACTAACGTTTGATGCGAATTAATTACTATTTTTGTTATCTTTGGAGACTTACTTGATTGCTGACGACATCGTGATTTATATGAAATATTGAAAAAATATAAATATCGTTAAAAAATGTGCAAATACTCTCTTAGACTAAACTATTTCGTTTTTGTTCTTTGATATCCTTTGCCAGATAATCTAAATTAATATACTGTGCCGTAGATCTATTCTCCTTATCGCCTCTAAATTTTGATAACTCATGTCCTACTTTAGCTAAATTCTTATAATACTTTTCTTCTAACTTTAACTACACTTCCTTAGGCAAAGTTTATATTCTAATTAGCGAAATGGAAAAATCAAATCTCTAAGCTGAAATGCTAAAGTACATAAATCTCGCCCGTCAGTTCCCAGCATACTACATCTCCCTTGTTGACAAACAACTGGCTAGTTTTGTAAACTAGAAGGAAATGCCCATCTGCGAAGATGTGATCTATGAAACCAATGAAGGTCAAAGCGCTTGGAAGTAAGCAAGAAAATTCCTATAAAAGCAAACCACACTACAACCTTTTTAGTTGCATGATGGATTGGTTCTATCGGCTAAAGACCATGCTTGTGATATTTCTAAACATGGAATCTTTGGACATACTGGATCAGATAAATCAACCTTCAGTGAAAGAATTTTGAGGTATTGTAGAAAAGGGCAAGGAGCTATGGCAGAAATTATAGGAGCTGATTTCTTAATAGAAAAAAGGAATAACGCGGAAATGACGATTTTGGGACTGATTATTGACGATGGAGTTAGTGATCGAGGACATCGAAAGACCATATTCAATCCTGACTATAGATATATAGGATGCAAATCTGAGATTGAGAACGATAAGATAATTACGGTATTTAATATTACTTAAAATAAACTAGAAATTCGAGGGAGGCCATCAACATTAAACATATCTGCCAACTTATATGGCAATTCTACATCTCCATGCTTCAAAAAAGATGCTCCTGTTGAGAAGGAAGACAAAAACTCCAAGACTTCCTCCTACTTATTCACAAGCCCTACACCAAAGGATAAAAGCAAAAACCATCAAGAACGCCCTGTATTCGGATAAATTGGGAAAAATATTGAACCTACAAAGAGTCAAACTGGCAAGGGCGACGGAAAATCAAAGAAAATATCATAGAAAAAATAGAACACTAAGACATGGTTCTAATAGGGTTGCAAAATAACATAGAAAATAACCCAGATTTTGTATTCTGATGGAACAAGCTAATAGAACATCGAAAAGCACACAGTATATTGTTGACTCTTGATCGTACTTAACTATTGATTACATATTCTCTTTAATATTAAATTTATAATCATCGTTATTTTTAGCTATGTCTGCATCGCAAGGGCAGCCTGATCGTACAATTACCCTAACCAAGCGCATTAAAATCTATATATAATCGAAGATAATTGTTTCGAAACCAATACTATTACCAAGTACATAAAGGGCAACTTCTTGGGCAAGGGAGGATTCGCTAGATGTTACTAACTTATTTCATAATAAACCAAAGATGTATACGCTGTCAAAATTATACAAAAGTCCACTCTTGTGAAGCAGAGGTCCAAACTTAAAGTACATTTCTAACGATTTAGCTTATGAGTTAGATTAAGATACATGAAAGTCTATCCCATACCAATGTTGTCAAGTTTCTACATAACTTTTAAGATAATCAGAATGTGTATATCGTCCTCTAAATCTGCACTAACAAGGTAAAGTTGCAAAATAACGTAGACATTAAACGATTTGATTAAAAGAAAAAGAAAATTTAGTGAAAGTGAGGTCAAATACTTCATGATGCAGGTTCTGTAGGGGCTGGAATACTTGCACTCGCAGAAGATTATTCATCGGGATCTTAAGCTAGGCAATTTATTCTTGGACTAGAATATGTGTATAAAGATTGGAGATTTTGGGTTAGCAACACGGATTGATTTTTATGGAGAGAAAAAGAAAACAATCTGTGGAACTCCCAATTATATTGCTCCTTAGATTTTGGAGTCGAAGGGTCATAGCTATGAAGTTGATGTTTGGAGTGTAGGTGTTATTATTTACACTCTTGTGTATGGAAGGCCTCCCTTTGAATCCAAGGATGTCAAAGATACCTACAAGAAAATAAAGTAATGTAATTTCTCATTCCCTGAAACAGTTAATGCTTCTCATCATCTCAAGACATTAGTTTCAAGTATTCTCCAAAAGGAGGCACATAAAAGGCCAACCATCAAATAACTCAAAAGCTTCGATTTCTTCGCTTAAAATAATCTTCCTCGTCAGCCTTCAATAAGCTTCACAACTCAGCGCTCTTACTCAGCAACAAAAGATGAAAGATAGCTGAGTGATAACGGCAAACTCTATACTAACATTGATTTTGGGGCAAGTAAAGATATTTGCCAAAAGAGTCAAGAAAAGTTTTTAGCAACTGATCGTACTAACTCCATAACCAAATCAGCAACAAAAGATATTGGAAGGGCAAGCAGCTACAAAGTTTTAAAGGAAAGTAACAAAAATAATAACCTTTAAAAAACTCCATCTAAAAAATCAATAGTTTAACCCAAGTACAACTACATCACAGTTAAGAAATGGATAGATTATTCTTCTAAATACGGTATTGGATATATTCTTAGTAACAATATGATTGGAGTGTACTTCAATGACTCTACTAAGATTTTGGCCAATAACTAGGAATGCTTTTACTACATTTAGAAAATCTAGAAGGAGGATATTACCAGCAAATTCTCTTTCAAGGATCATCCATATGTATTGAAGAAAAAGGTTAGTCTCTATAATCACTTTAAAGGCTATCTCCAGTCAGAAAATTAAAATAGAACTTCACCAAAGGAAACATAAATTGACTAAAAGAAGCTCATCTACGTCAGAAGATGGTTTAGATCAAAACACGCTGTAATATTTAGACTAAACAATAAGGCAGTGCAAGTTATCTTCATTGACCAAAGTGAGCTCTTGATAAATTCTTTAACAAAGCAAGTTCTCTATACAAATAAATACAAGTAAAAAAGTGAGTATCCTCTTTCCGAAATAATGCAAAGTGAAAACAAATAGCTTGTCAAGAGGTTTGAGTATACGAAATAGGTGCTGAATTAGATGGCAAGCAACATGGAGGGTAAAAAATCGGCTAATTGATATATAATGATTAGATTCATTTGTATAATTAATGTACATCTATATTTTATCATTATGTTTTTTATCAATCAGACTTAGCTCATCAAATTTGTTATGAGTATTATGGAATATTATCTGACTTCTTTTATGTATGTTTATTTTGAAATGGAGATTGAGAGTCTTATAAATTGTTTGCTTAATTGTTGCTATGATTCTCTATCTCAATAAACGATTCTATTTGAGAAAAATCTTCTACCATTGAAGCTGATATGGATAGGGCATTTTAACGAATTCTCCACTGGTGTTACCCTTTCAAAGATTAATAGAGATTCTTTGCTTTTATTTTCATCAGCTATTTACTATCTGTTTAATAGATATAGTGGCCATTCTTATGAGTAACTTTAAGGATGAAAAATCTATCTTTCTTTTATATCGAATTATATTTAGTTTACTCTAGTTTCTTTTATTCAGATGGCTTAAAATATTTAATGGACCTTCTATCAGCAATTTAATTTAGTTGGGTAAAGTCATAAAAGTCTGAAATCCATGGTTCCTTATCAAGAGATTGCAATTATAAAGGAACCAATATCTGATATTAGTACTACAATATCTTTTTGTTAATCCAAGAGTAGGTGTTGTCAAATTCAAGCACGTAAAGCCCTTTTTTGTATACATTTATAGAATGTTTTAGCTCGCCAGATATTCTTTCGTATTCGACGAGGATCTCTTTCGATGATTGCTAAGCTGTGAACTAACCAAGGTAGTAAAGACTCAAATTAATGTCCAGGTTAAGTACCTGGATCCTAAAGCAAAAGATTGAATAGTCTTAGAGGATCTAAAAATATCTTTAGACCTTGGTTCCCTTGTTTATTTCGATTGTCGATGATATCTTAGCAGAGTTCAAGGGATTTATTGATTATTGAGGGTATCCAATCAATCCTAAATGCGCATTCAAAGCAATATTCTGGATGAAAGCAGAGTTGTTAGAGACAAAGTTAATAAATTTAGTCTTGCCAAGTTTGAATAATACCTTGAAAAAATGAAGAAAATCCCCCCTTAACAATTATCTTACTTACTCACTCAATTTATTGAAGGAATAAATAACTATTTAAGTTGCACAGTACTTTCTTTGATTGTTATAGATAATAAAGTACTTCATAGCTACTTCCATTAGAGTTTTTTGATGTGATTTACTGAGAGAAAGTGTTAGGGTTATGATTAAAATATGTCTTAGGAGGATTGGTAAATCCTCAAAGCTTCTAAGAAGAAATTAAACTGATTTATTGGAATAGAGGCATTAAGCTGTTGGCAATATTTTCCTTAGTTAACGAGGCAATTTCTTTTAATCAAGGATAATATTGATCATGGTTTTAGGAAGGCAAGAACTAACAAAATCTAACAAATCAAAAGCATCATATTTATCGCCTCCTATTTGGTAGCATTCCTTAATGTCCTCTTTAATATGTTTGATAGTATGAAAATCTTTTTAATTGTTTTTATTTTTTAGAATCTTCCAAAGATCAATACTAATCATGTTCACATAGAAAAGATAATTATAATATCCATTGATTTTATTTGTACATTACATGTTTACTGCAATAATATTGCGTATTATGCACTTAGATTTTATTTTATTACGAATCGAGGGAAAAGAATCTATCCATCTTTGCACCAACAATAAGAGCTCAATCTTATCATTATCTAAATCGACATCATTCTCGATACATTTTGATGCGTAGAGTATTTACAAGTAAGAATGGGCAAATGATCCTTTTAGCTTCTCGAAAAAGATATCAAGATTTTTATGAATGATGTTGGTGCCAACTAAAATACGATGGCTCAATAGGTGCATGAAAATTTGTTGGGGCGTCTATGGCACTTTTAGAAGATAGAATTGATCATTGACAATTTTATGTATTTGGCGAAGTTTCCATATTTCCTGCTTTTACATAAACAAGTTCAAATAAATAAAGTAATTGATTAAAATAACTTTTTTGAGGATAAAATACTCAATATTTCTATCTCAAAGATTTTGTCTATGAAGTAAAAATTATTAATCTATACTACTCCAAAGTAGTGTATAAAAGAATATGTGAGAAATAAATTTCAGTCTGAATTTCATTCAAAGATGAAGAAATAAGCATTATTTTAGCTTTTCAATTCAATCTTCTCTCATTTGTGATAAAAACCTTTGCAATAATCGTAAGTTTGTGAGTTTACCTCTTTCAAGTGTGGATCGAAAATTGAAAAGATTCATGATAATGCACTTATTATTAAGGAAACCTTTCTAAATTGCTCTGTAATGATGACTAAGTCACTATCAGGCTTTATATTTTTTGCTATAAACTAAAATAATGAATAGTGCCTGATTGCCAGTTTAAAAATATTTGATAAATTAAAGATTCCTAACTGCTATTTTTCTCGTATTTATGAAGAAAATGACAGGAAAAATGTGTTTTTGCTGTTTTGCATACTTACTCAACACAGAACGCTATTTAATAGTTGAGAATATTACGAAATATAAGAATTCAAAAATATATATGAGGCGAGCGTTGTAAAATGCCAAAATCGATGATTTCAATCCATTTTTATCTCAAATAAATCATTATTGATGAGCTAATCTCCAGTCCTCTATATGAGCCATCTTTTCAAGCATTGTGACCAAAATAAATATGCCATGTAACTGTTACAGTGGCAAAAAGATAAATGCTTAAAAAAACATCCTTTTTTAGTCTATTCATCGTACAAGAGCATCGTATATACGTCTCTATGTTGGAAAAGATTGATGGAGACCCATATATGGGATATTTATTTCGTATTCCTTTAAAGAACTTATAATTTATTATTATTGAATCAGCTTTAAAGCCAAAACGCTCAAATGTAAGATGACTTTTAGCGCATACTTAAAGACTTCTATTGTGCTTCTTTGCGGTCCCATCCTCAGAAACAACAAAAAATAAGAAACATGGAAAGTTACATAGCAAAAGTTGATAAAACTTTCAAATCTACTTTCGAAAATACAAAATCTAATGCAGATGGACAGTATGAAACTCAAGCTTCAATCGGAGACTTTGAAAATTTCTCGTTTAACCCTAGTATAGGTCATACTTATATCTCTAATTTGCTAGGTCCTTATTCGCAATCAAATTGTTTTAATTAGATGATCAACAATAGTAAAGTGATCAGCAAGAATATATTCACTGATCCATCCATCATGAAGGTCATTATCTATGCTATATTTATTAATTTCCTTCATATAAACAAAAACTCAAAAAAAACTTAGAACCAAAATCATTTGAGGTACTCTTTGCGTTTTGCTTAACAGACTGTCAAAAAATTTAAAATCGCCATGGTTACTGCAGCTCAAACACTAAAAAATACAGATAGGAAGAAATATTCTAAAGTTCGTTACCTTTACGACCAACTAACTTACCATATCTAAAAAAGTTCTAACTTCAAATAAGAGTATATAAAGGTAATAATTGAATAGTTTGATGACCACTTCTTGTAGCAAACATTTCGATGCCTTGAAATGAAATGGGATGAGCTTTTATACTCTCAATCCTTTGACTCCAGCATATATCCTAGTGATTCTATTGAGATCGATAGCCATATCCTATAAAAATTAGATAGAGCCCTTGAGTACTTACATGTTAAGATGATACTCCTCAAGGATCAGGCCAAGATAAATGAAAGGGAGTTTTGTAAAGATCTCAATATTGTTATTTAGGAGATGCCCAATGGAGCATACAAACTTAACTAAATTGTTTCCATTCGTGGGAATTAAAGCTTCATCTCTGAATGACCTCACCCGACATCCTTAATTAATGCATGTTTTAATTGTGTTTATATTTTCTCATCTTTTACTAACATTTAACTTCAATATCAATTATCGATTATAAAATAAGTAGCATAGATATTAAAAGTAATAACGGTTGTAGGTAAGTTGTTTATCTTTATAATTTTATAGTAAATGCCATAAAATAAAAAGAAGTCTTAGCGAAGTCGATAGAAATAAGTTGCTAAATTCAAAGAGATTCAAGCTAAGAGCAAACCAGGTAAAATAGCAATCTCAAAGCATGAATCACCTAAAAAAGGTTTATTTGGATCTGAAAGATTGCAATCAATGCATAAGAAACAATCTTCCAACTGCGAAAAGATAGCTAACTCCAATAAAGTTATCACCACTGATGAAAGCAATAATTGTTATGAATCAAATGTGCACTAATCAGTTTACTATGGTGAAAATAAGGAACCTAACGAATAATATTTTCATTCCACAGCTTTAAAATCCAACAAATAGACTAAAGAACACCTCATAAAGTCAAGCAAAAACATACACAAAATGAAAGCTTCAAAAGATTAATTCGATTAAATCAAAACCCTTATAAAAAAGCAAGACTAATAAATCAAAACGATGAAAGGAGACTTGAGTGAGAAATAGCTGCATCGACTTATCAGAATGCAAAGCATATAACGATTGCAAGCTATCTAATCAATTCAAAGTAAGGCTAAATCAAAAAAGAAGACTAAATTTTGAGGAATAATAATGACAAGCTTATCACTTAATTGAAATATGATATTCTTTTTCTTTTCCTAAATAATGATTTGGATGTAAATACTCAATCGAGCCACTATCGTTGATTAATTTGATTATAGTTTCTGCTTGTACTATGATTTTTGTTTGGCATTTTTCTTATATTCGCATGATAATCTTTATGTTGCTTGTGGAAGATAGAAAGGTGTTAACGACTTATGTTAACTGAAGGTTTAGCAAGCAAAATTTTCTAAGCGAGACGGACGTTTTATAATTTATAGAAAAATTTGTCTGTGGGCTTTAAAATTTCATACTCTAAACTTTCAAAATCAGACATTGTAT
>JACCDV010450096.1_pt1 | contig 11562 bp, 9 predicted proteins | sample 7446131 | NCBI WGS metagenome assembly JACCDV01 (sample SAMN15323448, study PRJNA562643) | freshwater metagenome | isolation source: river surface water | place: USA:Blue River Watershed | collected 2017-08-17
CCAAGCTCTGCCCAGACGCCATATTGCTGCCTGTGGACTTTGACCAATACCGACACTACTCGCAGCGCTTCAAAAACATCATCACGGACATTGCGCCCGTCATGGAAAACCGTGGGGTGGACGAGGTGTACATCGACTTCACCCATGTACCGGGCGGGCAACGCGAGGGCGGGCGCGTGTTGGCACGCTTGATTCAAAAAGCGATTTTTGACGACACGGGCCTGACCTGCTCCGTCGGTGTGGCCCCCAACAAGTTGCTGGCCAAGATGGCGAGTGAGTTCAACAAGCCCAACGGCATTTCCATCGTTGCCGAGGACGATTTGCCAAGCCTGATCTGGCCCCTGCCCTGCCGCAAGATCAATGGCATTGGCCCCAAAGCCGAAGCGAAATTAGCCAAACACGACATCCACACCATTGGTGAATTAGCCCAGCATGACCGCGTGTGGCTGATGCAGCACTTTGGCAAAAGCTACGGCGCATGGCTGCACGACGCGGCCCACGGCAAAGACGAGCGTGCGGTCGAAACAGAGAGCGAGCCCGTGAGCCTCAGCCGCGAGACCACGTTTGAACGGGACTTGCATGCCGTGGCCGATCGTGAGGCGCTGGGTCGCATCTTCACCCGCTTGTGCGAACAAGTGGCGAGCGACTTAAAACGCAAAGGCTATGTGGGCAAGACCATTGGCATCAAACTGCGTTACGACAATTTTCAAAGCGTCACACGCGACCACACCCAAGCGGACTACACCCAAGATGCCCAAGCCATTCGGCACACTGCGGGCCTGTGCTTGAAGCGAGTCGAGCTCAAACGCCGCTTGCGTCTGCTTGGTGTCCGTGTGGGTTCCCTCATGAAGGTCGAGGACTGGCAAGCGCTTCGCCTGCAAGCGCCCCACGTGCAACCAAGCAGCCAACAACCCTATACCAAACCTTTGTTTGGGGATGACCCACACTCAATTTGAGAAACGTTGCGACTCAGTGAAAATAGCAAAACCTCCCCAAACAGGTTTTGCCAAATGCCCGCCTTCAAATCCCATTGTCTCGCTTGTGTCGCCGCTGTCCTATGGCTCAGCAGCGCGGCCCACGCGGCCTGCTTGGGCGAGCAAAACACAAGCAAAACCTATAGTTTTGAGGTCGTACCCCAACTCACCGCCGCAAAAATTTACAGCACATGGTCGCCCGTGCTGCAACGCGTGGGACAAGATGCTGGTTTGTGCTTTGAGCTGCGCGTGTCGCCCACCATCCCGGAGTTTGAGGAAAAGTTTCTCAAAGGTGACCCCATGTTTGTGTTCATGAATCCATACCATGCAGTGCTCGCCTACCAAAAGCAAAAATACCAGCCACTTCTGGCTGACAGCGAAGACCTGCTCACTGGCATTTTGGTGGTGCGTGCCGACAGCCCCATCAAAAGCATCGATGAACTCAAAGGTAAGCCCGTATCTTTTCCTGCGCCGAATGCCTTTGCTGCATCGCTGCTGATCCGTGCTGAATTGGCCAAAAAGAAAATCAATATCCAACCCGTGTTTGTCAAAACACATAGCAATGTGTACCGCTCCGTCATTGGCAAAGACGCGATTGCTGGCGGTGGCGTGAACAACACGCTCAACAACGAAGTGCCGGAAGTGAAACAACAACTGCGTGTGCTGTACGAAACACCGACCTACACACCTCACCCAATTGCCACCCACCCATCTGTGCCTGCGGCCGTGCGTGAACGCTTTTTCAAAGCCATGGTCACACTCACCCAAGACGATGAAGGGCGCAAACTGCTGGCAGGCATCAATCTTCACAAACCACAAGCTGTGAGCTATGCCAAGCACTACAAACCTTTGGAGTCGCTGCAGCTGGAAAAGTTTTTGGTGCTGACAGGTCAATGACATGCTGAGCCGCTTCAATGCCACCGAGTGGAAAAGCATCAAACCCGCATTGCTGATTGGGCTGGCTTTGGCGTTGCTGCAAATCGGCTCTGGCGTTGCGGCGTATTACCAGTCAAAAAACCTGCTTTGGGAAAGCAAATACCAAACGGCGCACAACCTCTCCACAGGGCTGGTGGTGGCAGTGGCCGATCAAATGGTGGTGAAGGACTATGCCTCGGTTGAGTCACGCATTTTGCAAACCATGTCCAACGCCGAGGTGGCCTCAGTCATGCTCACCGACATGTCGGGCCGTGTTCTGTCCGGACTCAAGCGCGGCCCCGGCCAAAAACCACGCGTGTTGTTTGATCCGTATTGGATACCCACCCCCGACAGCCACGAAGAGGTCATCCAATCGCGCGATGATGCCTACATCACCACATGGGCCAAAGTCAACTTAGGCGCCGACTTGGGCTGGGTCAAGCTGCAAACCTACAACCAACTCGACAGCGCCGACTTGAAGAGCCTGCGACAACAAACGTTTTGGCTGTCGATGCTGTCGATGGTTTCCGGCATCGTGATCTTGGGTGTGTTTTTGTGGCGCGCTTATTTCACCGTGGTCAAACGTGAGCACATGTTTGAAGCCCAACTGGACGAAACCACCAAACGCTTGGTGCAGTCTGAAAAGTTGGCCTCGCTGGGAGAGCTGGCGGCTGGCGTGGCACACGAAATCAACAACCCAGTGGGTTATGTGTCATCCAACCTCACCAGTCTACAAAAGTATTTGGCCGCTTATGAAAAGGTGTTGGATGCCCCTGAGGCCAACAGCGAGGAGATGCTGGCGGTCAAGAAAAGGCATAACTACGCCTTCATTCGCGAAGACTTGCAAAACTTGGTGAAGGAAACGCAAGAAGGCGTGGGCCGCGTCAAGGCCATCATCCAAGACCTGAAAGATTACGCCCGCACCAATGTGGCTTCGCATCACGTTGCGTCTGACCTTCACATTGGTCTGAAGTCCACCCTCAACATCGCCCGCAACCAACTGAAAAACCGCGCCGATGTACGCATGAGTTTGGGCAATTTGCCGCTGGTCGAATGCGCGCCGTCACAGATTGACCAGGTGTTTTTGAACCTCATCGTCAACGCCGCTCAAGCCATGCCTGAGGGAAAGATAGGGCTGATTGACATTCGCACCGATTGCAATGAACGCGACGTTTGGATTGAAGTGCAAGACAACGGCCCAGGCATTGCACCAGAACTATTGCAGAAAATCTTTGACCCGTTTTTCACCACCAAAGACCCGGGCACAGGCACAGGCTTGGGGCTGTCGGTGTCACTCAACATCGTGGAACAACACCAAGGCAAGCTTGAGGTCAGCAGCACCGTAGGCCTAGGCACAACTTTCAAAATCACCCTTCCTATCAAACGCCCTGTGGCCAAAGGATCAGCATGAGCGAGAGCAACGAGTCATTTGACGCCAGCCAATACAAAGTGCTGTGCGTGGACGATGAGCCCAACATCTTGTCAGCGCTGCGACGCATGTTGTCGCTTGAAGGCTTTGAAGTCTTGACCGCAGAAAGCGGTGCACAAGCTTTGGACTTGCTCGCCAAAGACAACATTCACGTCATCATCTCGGACATGCAAATGCCGGGTATGAATGGCAAAGCATTGCTGGAAAAAGTGCGTCAACAATGGCCGCAGACCATGCGACTCATGCTCACCGGTGCATCCGACGTGTCAGGTGCAATTGACGCCATCAACCAAGGGGCCATTTATCGCTACACCGCCAAGCCTTGGAACGATGAAGAGCTTTTGGGCACCATCAAATCGGCCATTGCATTTGGTACGCTGGTCAATGAGCACGAGCGGCTCGAAGCCCTGACCGAAGCGCAAAAAGAATCACTCAATGAAATGGTGGACACGCTCGAGTCACGCGTGCAAGAACGCACCCAAGAGTTGCGCGCCGCTTATGTCGCATCGATCAAAGCATTCTCCAACTTGCTTGAGTTGCGCCGTGCTGACTTACTGCCGCACTCACGCCGTGTGGCCACCCTGTCAATGAAGATGGCCAAAGTGGCTGGCTTGAGTGACGACGAATGTCAGTCGGTCTACATCGCTGGGCTGTTACACGACATTGGAAAAATTGGCTTGAGCGATCGCATACTCAACACCAAGTTCATCGAACTGCCCTTAGCCGATGCCAAGGTGTACCGCACTCACACCACCATGGGCGAACAAACGCTCAACACACTGGACGACATGCAAGGGGTGTCTGCCATCATTCGCTCACACCACGAATACTTCAACGGCACAGGCTTTCCAGATGGTTTGTCTGGCAAAAACATTCCTATTGGCGCACGCATTGTGGCGATTGTGGAAGCCTACGAAGAGTTGCAGTCGGGCGATTACGCCAAAAACGAAAGTAACCCTGCCGATGCAGTGCGTGTGATTTTGAGCAACAAAGGGACGCTGTTTTGCCCTGAAATGACCGATGCGTTTGTCAAAGCACTGCGCAGCTGATCACTGCCGCGCTGTGCGCACGTTGACAGGCATGGCTTGCGGATGGCTGGTACGCCAAGGATTGATGTCTAAACCACCTCGCCGTGTGTAACGTGCATACACCGCTAACCGCAGTGGTTTGCACTGGCGCGTGATGTCCATGAAGATGCGCTCCACACATTGCTCATGAAACTCATTGTGGTTTCTGAAGCTCACGATGTAACGCAACAAGCCAGCTTGGTCAATTTGCGGACCCGTGTAGCTGATGCGCACACTGCCCCAATCGGGTTGACCTGTGACCAAGCAATTGCTTTTGAGCAAATTGCTGGTCAGCGTCTCCGTCACCGGCGCTTCATTGAAGTTGGCGCTCAACAGGTCGGGATTGGGTTGGTAGGCATCGCATTCCAAATCCAAGCGATCAAGACTCAAGCCATCCAATTCATGCACGGGCTCGCGGTCAAAGCTTTCAGGCAACACCAATTGCACACCCACACCGGCTTTGATGGGTTGCCCCTGCCAAATGGCTGCACTCAGGTCTTCACGCAAACGCGTTTGCAACTCGTCCGCATCGGAAAGACGCGTGTTGTTGAAGCTGTTGAGGTAGAGCTTGAACGATTTGCTCTCAATGATGTGTGTCGATTCTGCGGGCACCGTGATGCGCGCCAACGCAATGTGTGGCTTGCCACGCGCGTTGAGCCAACTCAGTTCATACGCCGTCCACAGATCAGCACCAAAGAATGGCGGTTGACCCGTGATGCCGATTTCTTCGCGCTTGGTTTGACGAGGAATGGGGAACAACAGTGATGCATCGTAGTGGTCCACATACGCCGAACTCTTGCCGAGTTGAGATTGTTCAGGGGTGTTCATGGGCAGCTTAGGCTAATTGACGGCGAAAGACTTTGCGATCAGGTTCAGACACGGCTGCATCAAAGGCATAGCCTTCCAAGTCAAAACCTTCGAGGTCTTTGGGCGATTTGGCTTGGGTGGTGATGGCGTAGCGCGCCATCAAACCACGTGCGCGTTTGGCATTGAAGCTAATGACTTTGTACTTGCCACCCTTGTAGTCTTCAAACACACACTCAACCACTCGGGCTTTGAGCGTCTTGCGGTCGACGGCTTTGAAATACTCTTGTGAGGCAAGGTTGATGACGATGGGTTCTTTTTCGCCTTGCAGCCGCTCGTTCAAATACGCGGCAATGTCCGAGCCCCAAAATTTGTAAAGGTTGTTGCCCCGTGCGTTAGCCAATCCAGTGCCCATTTCGAGGCGATAAGGTTGCATCAGATCTAAGGGACGTAACACGCCATAGAGTCCGCTCAAAATCGCCACATGGTTTTGCGCCCAATTCAGCTGCTGGATCGACAAAGTTTTAGCATCCAACCCTTCATACACATCGCCGTTGAAGGCCAACACGGCAGGTTTGGCGTTGTTGACGGTGAATTTGGGCCGCCATGCCGCATAACGAGCCGCGTTCAAGGCCGCCAAGGCATCGCTCAAGCCCATGAGACTGGCCACCTCTTGCGGCGACTTGGCCTTGAGGATATCCATCAGCTCAGCCGCACGCGGCACAAACATGGGCTGCGTGTGCGGGACCTCCCCTGTAGGGGTGTCATAGTCAAGGGCTTTGGCGGGAGAAAGTAAAAACAGCATGTTCTGCGCTTGAGTTTCAACGATGCGCACATTATCGGTGGCCCATACGATCCGCTCACGTACAAGGGTTGATGCGCTTCATGCTGGGTAAAATGGCAGCCGTCCTCATTTATTCCAACGGCCTTTGCACAGTGCCGTTTTTTATTTGTCTAAATCCATGAGCCACCCACCTGCCCCCCCCGTCGAACAACCCGGCTTGAACAGCCTGTCTAAATCGTTCGAACCCGCTGCGCTAGAAGCCCACTGGGGCCCCGAGTGGGAAAAGCGTGGGTACGGCGTGGCCGGCTACCGCGGCACATCAGCGCCCAACCCCGAAGCCAGCGCTGCAGGTCAAAACTTTGCCATCCAACTGCCCCCTCCCAATGTGACGGGCACGCTGCACATGGGGCACGCCTTCAACCAGACCATCATGGACTCGCTCACGCGCTACCACCGCATGATGGGCTTCAACACCGCTTGGATTCCAGGCACCGACCACGCCGGCATTGCCACACAAATCGTGGTGGAGCGCCAGCTGCAAGCCCAAGGCATCAGCCGCCACGACATGGGCCCCACACCTGCCGAGGCACGCAAGAACTTTGTGAGCAAAGTGTGGGAGTGGAAAGAGCAATCTGGCAACACCATCACCCAGCAAATGCGCCGTATGGGCGACAGCGTGGACTGGAGCCGCGAATACTTCACCATGGACGACAAGCTCTCCAAAGTGGTGACCGAGACGTTTGTGAAGCTGTACGAGCAGGGCCTGATCTACCGTGGCAAACGCTTGGTCAACTGGGATCCTGTGCTGATGAGTGCGGTCTCAGACCTGGAAGTCGAGAGCGAGGAAGAAGACGGCTCGATGTGGCACATCCGCTACGACCTGGCAGATGGCTCAGGCTCGCTCACGGTGGCCACCACCCGACCCGAAACCCTGCTGGGCGACGTGGCCGTGATGGTCCACCCCGAGGACGAGCGTTACAAGCACCTGATCGGCCAGCAAGTGAAGCTGCCGCTGTGCAACCGCACCATCCCTGTGATTGCCGACGAGTACGTGGACAAAGACTTCGGCACCGGCGTGGTCAAAGTTACACCCGCGCACGACACCAACGACTACCAAGTTGGCCAGCGCCACAAGCTAAACATGATCTGCGTGCTCAACCTCGACGCAACGGTCAACGACAACGCCCCCGAGAAATACCGTGGCCTCGACCGCTTCGTAGCCCGCAAACAAATCGTGGCCGACCTTGAAGCTGCGGGCCAATTGGTCGAAGTGAAAAAGCACAAGCTCATGGTGCCGCGCTGCGCACGCACCGGCCAAGTGATCGAGCCCATGCTGACCGACCAGTGGTTCGTCGCCATGAACCAAGTGGGCAAGGATGACGCCACCGGCAAGAGCATCGCGCAAAAAGCCATCGACGCCGTGCAATCCGGCCAAGTGGGCTTTGTGCCAGAGAACTGGGTCAACACCTACAACCAGTGGATGAACAACATCCAAGACTGGTGCATCTCGCGCCAGCTGTGGTGGGGCCACCAAATTCCCGCCTGGTACGACGAAGACGGCAAGGTCTATGTGGCACGCAACGAAGCCGAAGCGCAAGCCAAAGCCCCGGGCAAAACTTTGAAGCGTGACGAGGATGTGCTCGACACTTGGTACTCCAGCGCACTGGTGCCATTCAGCACGCTGGGTTGGAGCAGCGACATGGCGAGCGATGCGAGTGGGAGCAAGGCTGGCTCCGGCACACGCGCCAGCGGAACCGACGACTACGACCTCTACCTGCCCAGCAGCGTGCTAGTGACGGGCTACGACATCATCTTCTTCTGGGTCGCCCGCATGATCATGATGACCACGCACTTCACAGGTCGCGTGCCATTCAAACATGTGTACATCCACGGCTTGGTGCTCGACGCACAAGGTAAAAAGATGAGCAAGTCGGAAGGCAACGTGCTTGACCCTGTGGACTTGATTGATGGCATCACCTTGGAACCTTTGCTTGAAAAGCGTACCCAAGGTTTGCGCAAGCCAGAGACGGCGCCCAAGGTGCGCAAGCAAACCGAAAAAGAATTCCCAGAAGGCATTCCTGCCTACGGCGCTGATGCACTGCGCTTTACCTTTGCCGCCATGGCCACACTGGGCCGTAGCATCAACTTCGATAGCAAGCGCTGCGAGGGCTACCGCAACTTCTGCAACAAGGTGTGGAACGCCTCACGCTTTGTGCTGATGAATTGTGAAGGCCAAGATTGCGGCCTGAAAGAACACGGCGCGGCTGAGTGTTTGCCCGGTGGCTACCTCAGTTTCAGCCAAGCTGACCGCTGGATTGTGTCTAAGCTGCAACGCGTGGAAGCCGAAGTGGCCAAAGGTTTCGCCGAGTACCGTTTAGACAACGTGGCCAACACGATTTATGACTTCGTGTGGAACGAGTTCTGCGATTGGTATTTGGAAATTGCCAAGGTGCAAATCAACGTGGGCGATGAGGCCCAAAAGCGCGCCACACGCCGCACCCTGATTCGCACGCTCGAAACCATTTTGCGTTTGGCACATCCCATCACCCCTTTCATCACCGAAGAGCTGTGGCAAACCGTGGCCGTGGTGGCGGGGCGCAAAGCGCCTGACGACACATCCGCCTCCATCAGCATCGCGGCCTACCCCGTGAGTCAACCCGAGCGCATTGACGAGCAAGCCGAAGCCTATGTCGCCCGTGTGAAGTCACTGGTCGATGCCTGCCGCAATTTACGCGGTGAGATGGGGGTGTCACCCGCCACGCGCATGCCTTTGTTTGCCTTGGCTGCCAATGCAGAAGAACATGCCTTCATGCAAGGTGTGGCGCCGGTGTTACAAGCCTTGGCCAAGCTCAGCGAAGTCAAAGTATTTGACGACGAAGCTGCGTGGTCTGGCGCCGCACAAGCTGCACCCGTGGCCGTGATTGGCGAGTTGCGCGTGTGCTTGTTCATCGAAGTCGATGTCACCGCAGAAAAGATTCGCTTAGGCAAAGAAGTCGAGCGCCTGCAACACGAAATTGAAAAAGCTGGCTCGAAGTTAAAGAACGAAGCCTTTGTTGCCAAAGCACCCCCTGCGGTCATTGAAGAAGCCAAGAAGCGTGTCGCCGACTTCACCGCCACCCTGACCAAGGTGCAAGAGCAGTTGGTCAAACTTGGGAAATAAAGCAGATGAAAAACAAACTCACCAAAGCGGTATTCCCAGTTGCAGGCATGGGCACACGCTTCTTACCTGCCACCAAAGCCAGCCCCAAAGAAATGTTGACCGTGGTCGACAAACCACTCATCCAATACGCGGTGGAAGAAGCTTACGAAGCTGGTATTCGTGAAATGATCTTCGTTACAGGCCGCAGCAAACGTGCCATTGAAGACCACTTTGACATGGCCTACGAGTTGGAAACCGAACTCGAAGCCGCTGGCAAAGAAGCTTTGCTCAACATCGTGCGCAGCGTGCAGCCCGACGACATGCAATGCGTGTATGTGCGCCAAGCCCGTGCACTGGGTTTAGGTCACGCCGTGTTGTGTGCCGAGCACTTGGTGGGCGACGAGCCTTTTGCCGTGCTTTTAGCCGACGACTTGATGCGCGGCAACCCAGGTGGGCCGGGTGTGTTGAAACAAATGGCCGATGTCTTTGCACGCACCCAGTCCTCTGTTTTGGCTGTACAAGACGTGCCATTGGCCCATGTGCACCGCTACGGCGTGGTGGCAGGCAAAGACTTGGGGGGAGGCTTGGTCGACATCCAACAAATGGTGGAAAAACCTAAAGCAGAAGTGGCCCCCTCACGCACCACAGTGGCTGGCCGCTACATCTTGACCCCTGCCGTGTTTGAGTGCATTCGCGCCGGCGGGCGCGGTGTGCAAGGTGAAATTCAACTCACCGATGGCATTGCCGGTTTGCTGGCCACTGAAAAGGTGTTGGCCTATGCGTACGAAGGCAAGCGTTTTGATTGCGGTAGCAAAGTGGGCTTCTTGCAAGCCAGCGTCGAGCTGGCTTTAGAGCACGCAGAAGTGGGCGCAGAGTTTCGCGAGTACCTCAAGCAACTCAACGTCGCATGATTTAACGTCGCTTCAAAATGTGAACAAAGTCGCTGCCCTCGGTGGTTTGCGACAGCAGTTCATTGCCAGTTTGTTTGGCAAAGGCCACAAAGTCGCGCACCGAGCCCGTGTCGGTAGATACCACTTTCAGCACTTGACCACTGGTCATACCCGCCAAAGCTTTTTTGGCCTTGAGAATCGGCAGCGGGCAATTCAAGCCGCGTGTGTCAATTTCTACATCGAAGTTCATGCGGGGAACACTCCTGTGGACAAATAACGGTCACCACGGTCACACACGATAAAGGCAATCGTGGCGTTCTCTACTTGCTGCGCAATTTGCATCGCCACCCAGCAAGCGCCTGCCGCGGAGATGCCAGCAAAAATACCCTCTTCACGTGCCAAGCGTCGGCACATCTCTTCGGCATCGTCTTGGCTCACATAGACCAACTCATCCACATGGCTGGCATCGTAGATTTTTGGTAAATATTCTTGCGGCCATTTACGAATACCTGGAATGCGCGACCCCTCTGAAGGCTGCGCACCGATGATGCGAATGGCGGGATTTTTCTCTTTCAAAAAGCGCGACACCCCCGTGATGGTGCCTGTTGTCCCCATGGCGCTCACAAAATGGGTGATGCGACCCCGTGTCTGCGCCCACAGCTCAGGCCCTGTGGTTTCGTAATGGATGCGTGGATTGTCTTCGTTAGCAAACTGATCCAGCATGCGGCCCTTACCTTCGTTTTGCATGCGCTCTGCCAAATCACGGGCGTATTCCATACCACCGCTCTTGGGCGTCAAAATCAACTCCGCACCAAACGCCTTCATGGTTTGTGCGCGCTCAATCGACAAATCCTCCGGCATGATGAGCACCATGCGATAGCCCTTGATGGCAGCCGCCATGGCCAGCGCAATGCCAGTGTTGCCAGATGTCGCCTCAATCAATGTATCTCCAGGCTGGATGTCGCCACGCTCTTGCGCACGCTGAATCATCGACAACGCAGGGCGGTCTTTGACAGAACCTGCGGGGTTATTGCCTTCGAGCTTGCCCAAAATCACGTTACCGCGCTTGGCGTTATCAGCAGCGCCAATGCGCTGCAAAGCGACCAAGGGCGTCTTGCCGATCGCATCTTCAATGGTTAAATAATCTGATGTCTTTTCCATAGTTGCGACTATGCCATAGACCGCCGTACAGAGCTGAAAGAAAGCTTGCGGCATTGCCATTAGGATTGCTCACAAAGGGCTATTCAAGCGCTTGTTTTATCAATTTTGGTTTTCATGCTCACACTCTCCAAACACCGTTGGCTCGCTTGGCTTATTTGGGCTTTGGCATGGTGCTTGATGTTTCTCTTGGACGAAACCATCAGCTTGGGCAATATGGCACTGTTGCTCGTGCTGGCCAGTGCGGTGGCTGCGCTGTGGTCGAGTGCCTGGACCTCTTTACTGAGTAGCGCCCTGTCGGTGGTGATGTTCAACGTGTTATTTGTGCCACCCAAGTTCACGTTCCACATCCTTTATTTGCATGATTATTTTTTGCTCATCACGATGCTGGGCGTGAGTGTC
>JACCDV010569736.1_pt1 | contig 11562 bp, 9 predicted proteins | sample 7446131 | NCBI WGS metagenome assembly JACCDV01 (sample SAMN15323448, study PRJNA562643) | freshwater metagenome | isolation source: river surface water | place: USA:Blue River Watershed | collected 2017-08-17
GTAGAAATTAAATTAAAATGTTGAAAAATAATGCCTATTTTTTGTCGCTTTTGACGAAGTTCAGGATTTGATAACTCACTCAAAATATCTCCATCAACGACCACGTCGCCCTGATCTGGCTGATCTAAATAATTAATCAGTCGAAGCAATGTACTTTTCCCTGCGCCGCTGCGACCAATAATTCCAAAAATTCGTCCGCGAGACACGGAGAAAGAAATATCTTTTAAGACAGGTGTAGCCGTCGATTTATTTTTGACACTATAAGATTTTGAAATATGACGAAGCTGGACGATCGCCGAATCAGATAAAGCATCTCCTAAAGAATCTGAGCTCTGAGCGAGACTAATCATAGAAAAAATCATCTCTTTTTATTGAAAACCTGAAAGCACCTTATCAAAGAAAAATACTGAAAGTAAAGAAATTTCTGTCGACGAAAATCTGAAAAAATGCCCAAAAAAACACAGACAACCCTTGATTATCCTATGTTTTAACATAATGCATTACATGTTAAACTTAAATAAAAAGTGTAATACAAATAAAAACATTAAAAATCAATTAATTAAATTAATTCAATAGAATGAACCTTGTTTAAAAGTACAAATTTTTTACTCATCAAACACAGTCAAATTTCTAACAAACTACTGCGATGGCAAACCCCTCAGCTACGATGGTTTTGCGATGCACAAATTTGTTACTTTAAATACGGGAGAGTAAACAATGATTTACGGGTACATCACTCGACAGCCTCATGCTGGCGCAGACTACGAAGGTGAAATTCGTCACTATGCAAGACAAAATAATCTTGTATTAGATTCGATGATTTTCGACAGTCATAGTAATAAAATCGACTGGGAACGTCGAGAAATTCACCAACTCTTAAAAGCCTCTCCCAAAAATTCAGAACTGGTCGTCTATGAAGCAGCCAACTTAGGCCGCTCCACTTCTCAAGTTTTGTGCGTCCTTGAGTTTGCCATGAAACGAAATGTCATCGTACATTTTGTCAAATACAACCAAATTTTTACTGCTGAAAAGACTATTAATATCAAACAATTTCTAGAGCTGATGCAACATATCGAAAGCGATTTCGTGGCTAAAAGAACCACGGAAGCTCTCTCTCGACGACGCGATGCAGGACTGCCACTCGGTCGACCAAAAGGAAAACTCAACAAATCTTTGAAACTAGATAAACATAAAAAAGATATCCTGAAATATCTCAGCCTCAAAATTTCAAAAGCATCGATTGCCAAATTAATCGATTGCCATCCTCAAACTCTCTATAACTACATGGAGAAGAGAGACCTAGAATCTAAGGCGGAAAGGAAAAAAGCAACTTCCTAACCGCCTTGATATCGCTCCCAATTGAGCGATCGACACTCAGGGTGCGAACCTGAGTCTTTCCACTAAAGCTGTGAGGCGTTCATAATTCACGTTATTGAACGCCTTTTTTTATTTTTTTCACCCAAAATCATATCTAAATTATTTTGATTAATGAACTGCCGCACAATTTAATCTGCGAATTAATCTGCGAAGTAACTTGACAGTCATCACACATCCCCATCAATCCTTTGGCTTTTTTCTCCCATGACCCAAAACAGCTAAAAAATGCTAAAAAATATTCATAGACTCCATATTTTTGAGAGTTTTTTGACAAATTTTTGACAAAAAAAATCACGACACCCAAAGTTAATCTCTAAGAAAATTAAAATCAGGATTCAAAAATGTCGGCAGGATCAGAAAAATATGACACCTCAGTCAGCCTCATCGCTTCTTTCAAGGACCATATCAGAGCAAAAAAATTAGAGATGAAAGCCTTAGCGCGCAACACTCTGGAATATAAAGAAGCCAACACTCAACTGCTCATGCTTGAAAAAAGGACTGCTTCGTTTACAAAATCCCTCGGGTCTTCGATAAGCAGGACAAACACAACCTCTCAAAAAATCGATGCCTTGATTAGTCTTCTTCTATCTAATTATTCACTCACTTCACTTTCAGACAACAAGAAATGGCTCACAAAGATTCAAAAAACAGGCTTTGGATTACCTAATTTTTTAGCTCAAGATAAGTTAAGCGACGAAAACTTAGGTGCACTCGCCGGTTTTTTATACACTTTAAACCCTGATTCAGCAGGGGCAGCAAGACTGGGTGAGGCAACAACAGATCCAACCGTACTACAATCCCAATTAATCGAAGAACTAAAAGCAACACTCCCTGAACTATTCGTTGCCCCAGATATCATAAATTTTCAGCTTTTGGCTGAAAAAAAAATGTATTTGAGAACAATGAAGGCTGCACCCTTCAAAGCATTCATAGAAAACTCAGAAGCGCAAAGAAGATATCTAGCGCCTTTCTATCAATTCAATAGAGGAGGATGGGGTGGCGATAAGGTAGGTGAAATTCCTGATGAGACAATACCTCCAAGCACCGAACGATATCAAGAAGCCGAAAGACTCTACCCCATAAGAGAATTTGCATCAAAAGCAGGCTTTTTCGACACCGTTGAAAGATTGCTCACGACAGATCAGAGAGCCATCTTAAATTACAATCTCAGCGTCAGTCAGGATCCCTTTTCAAAATTACAACAATTCTTGATCGATATACTCCACATAAACACTTCCCCCGAAAAAGCTGAAGCTCTTAATCAAATTAATAAGTTATTAAAATCATTAAGCCTTCAACAAGAAGCTTTGGATAGGTGCAATCAACAGTTAGAGAAAATTCATAGAGACCTCCCAGAACAAGACCCCGAAAGTTCAAAAAAAGATGAAAAGACAGAATCTAGCCTCGACAAAAAAACGGCTCAAAAAAAGCGCGATCACGATGTCTTATCAGCAAAGCGAGATAGTCTTTTAGACGCCATCTCAGGATCAAAAAGATCTATTGACGAGAGTATTCTGAGATTTCTAGAGAGAGCGGATTTTACTCTTGATGATTTGACGAATATGGCGGCATTCGTTGCTTTCACCTGTGATAGCGTGGCACAACTGGAGATGTTGCTGGTTAATTACGACACCGAACTCGTCGGCAGAATGCCTGAGATATTAAATCATCTTAAAGAAAATTTATCTTCCACTCCTTCAGCTCCAGCAATGGAAGGAGGCGGTGGTTTTGGAGCAGCTTCAGCAGAGGAAGGACCAGCAGGCGCAGGAGGTCCGGGAGGAATCCCCGTTCCTTCGGCTCCACCCAAAGCAGTCGCTGGAGAACTCGACATGCCTAAATGCAGCAACACATGGGATGAACCCCCACGTGAGGCAAGAACCGCCTTTTCAGCCATGTCTAAAGTCAACTTACCCGCAAGCCCTGAGAGTGGATTAACCGAATTGCATCTCGCAGCCTTACATGGCGATTTAGAGCGCATTACAGAATTACTGCAAAACAAAAACGCCGACCCCAATCAAATTCAAGTTGGAACAGGCTCAACCGCTCTGCACTTTGCTGCCTTAAAATATTTTAATAGTTCTGATACTTCTCCTGAAAAATCTCTTTTTAAGCAAATCTATGATCTTCTCCTTGAGAACGGAGGCAACCCAAATCTACCAACCATTGAGGGGAAGACCCCCATTGAACTCCTAAAGACGGGCCAAGCACCTGAGACAGACTCAAGACCCGGAGCCACTTAAAAGCCCCCGAAATCATGAGCCAAAAAACTTGAATGACCCCAACGCCCCGTGCCGAAGGATTCTCTCACCAGGCTTGCTAAAAAATAAATATGATATATCGTCACGTATTATTAAGTTTCCATGCGTGGCATCTTGCAATGAGCATTTTGATCGGTCAAATCCAAGAAGAAATCGCTTTAGAATTCCTACAGACAAAGGGTTTGATTCTGATTGAAAAAAATTTCAGAAGTAAAATGGGCGAAATTGACTTAATCATGAAAGACCCCTGTTATCAAAATAATCCGTACCTCATATTTACGGAGGTGCGTTACCGCACGAATCCCTATTACGGCTCAGGTCTTGAATCTATTCACCAGGGCAAAATCAAAAAAATCAAAAGAACGGCCGAGCTCTATCTTCAAAAAAAGAAGTGGACTAATAAAGTTTTTTGTCGATTTGATGTAATCTCACTTTCACATTCAGCAGATATCCAAAGGATTAAGGACGCTTTTTAACATGAATCCAAATTTAAATATGATTGATGTCATCTCTCAAAATTTTAACGATAGCATTCAAGCGAAAATCATGACGGCGGATAGCGTTGCGCATCAAATTGCAGCCGGGGCACAACTCATGGTTGAAGCGTTAATTAATGGCAAAAAAATTCTCGTCTGTGGCAACGGAGGTTCTGCAGCCGATGCTCAGCATTTCTCAGCAGAGTTATTAAATCGTTACGAAGTTGAACGCCCTCCCCTCCCCGCGATTTCTCTCACCACAGACACTTCAACGCTCACTTCTATTGGCAATGATTATGATTTCAAAGAAATTTTTTCTAAGCAAGTTCTCGCATTAGGAAACGAGGGAGATATCTTGTTTGCCATCTCAACGAGCGGAAACTCTGCCAATATTAATCTGGCGATTGAGGCTGCTCACAAACGAGAAATGAAAATACTGGCGCTCAGCGGAAAAGACGGGGGCAAAATGGCGAGCTTTTTAAATCCTGCAGATATTGAAATTCGAGTTCCAGCAAACCGTACCGCACGGATTCAAGAATGTCATATCACTATTATTCATTGTCTATGTGAGTTGATTGATCGAAGTCTGTTTGGATAATTTTTATAAAAATTCACGGAAAGATCTATTTTGAAATTTGACACTTGAATTTCTTAAATCGACCCGCACTTTGGCTCCGAAATTTTTTAGGAGCCTTCATAACATGTCTAATCAAAACAGCCATCACACCCCAGAATCTTCTCTCGACGAGAACAATCACACCGCTCATCCAGAGCACACTCAAGAACATACTCAATCATCCGCCCGAGAAGAGTCTGCGGATGCTATTCATCAAAAATTTGAAGAACTTCGTCAAAAATTTGAAGCCGCTCAAACAAAAGCAGAAGAAAGCTTCAACCGAGCCGCGCGAGCTATGGCAGATGCTGAAAATATTCGAAGGCAAGCCGATCGAGATGTCGAAAAAGCGCATAAATTTGCCTTAGAGTCTTTCGTTAAGTCATTGCTCCCTGTCATTGATACGCTAGAAAGAGCTCTGGAGTTTGACACTCAACAGGGCGGTTCTGGTTCGAAATCAGAGAGCCAGTCCATGCAAGAAGGTGTAAGTTTAACCCTTAAAATGCTCTTAGATACCCTCGCTAAATTTGGAGTAGAACAGATCAACCCCATTGATCAATTATTTAATCCTGAGCTTCATGAAGCACTTTCCATGGTTCCCGCACCCGACAAAAAGGCAAATCATGTCTTACAAGTCATTCAAAAGGGATATCTGTTGAACGGTCGCATTACAAGACGGGCTCGGGTCATTACCGTCAGTCACTCTTGAAAATTAAAACCTGTGCCCGATATGGGCGCATGTGAACTCTCATGTTCAAAACCAGATCACCCACATGAACTTAATGATTTAATAACCTGAATTACTTATATAAAAGGAGCTTAAAATATGAATCGAATTATTGGAATTGACCTTGGTACCACTAACTCTTGCTTGGCCGTCATGGAAGGTAAAAATGTCCGAGTGATTGAAAACAATGAAGGCGCCAGAACCACCCCTTCTATCGTCGCCTACACAGAAGATGGCATTAAAATCGGGCGTCCTGCAAAAGCTCAAGCCGTCACAAACCCAACAAATACCATTTATGCCTCGAAAAGATTAATTGGCCGAACATTTGACAGCAAAGAAGTTCAAAAAGATATCGCTCCTAAAGTCCCTTACAAAGTTATCAAAGCTGAAAATGGCGACGCTTGGATTGAAGCGATTAATAAAAAATTAGCCCCCCCTCAAGTCGCTGCAGAAATTTTGAGATATCTCAAAAAAGTCGCAGAAGATTTCTTAGGTGAAAAAGTCACAGAGGCGGTCATTACCGTTCCAGCATATTTTAACGACGCTCAACGACAAGCCACTAAAGATGCAGGAGCCATCGCAGGTCTTGAAGTGAAAAGAATTATCAACGAACCCACCGCCGCGGCTCTCGCCTATGGCCTTGATAAAGGCAAGGGAGATGCAACCGTTGTGGTGTATGACTTGGGTGGTGGAACCTTCGACGTGTCAGTCATTGAAATTGCTCGCGTTGAAGGAGATAGCCAAATCGAAGTATTAGCCACCAACGGAGATACTTTTTTAGGGGGTGAAGATTTTGATCGGGCCCTCATGGATTATCTGATTGACGAATTCAAGAAATCTAACGGCGTTGATTTACATAAAGATTTACTGGCCATGCAACGACTCAAAGAAGCAGCAGAAAACGCCAAAATCGAACTTTCTTCCGCACAGCAAACTGATGTCAATCTGCCTTATATTACCGCAGATGCAACAGGTCCAAAGCACTTAAATATTCGCGTCACTCGAGCAAAACTAGAGTCTTTGGTTGAAGCATTAATTAAAAGAACTATTGATCCTTGCAAAAAAGCATTGGCTGACGCAAAAATTTCCGTCGATAAAATTACCGATGTCATCTTAGTCGGCGGTCAAACGCGTATGCCGAAAGTTCAAGAAGCCGTGAAAGAGTTTTTTGGAAAAGAGCCTCGCCGTGATGTGAACCCTGACGAAGCCGTTGCTATTGGTGCAGCCATTCAAGGTGGCGTTTTGACCGGCGAAGTCAAAGATATTTTATTGTTAGACGTTACCCCGCTCTCTCTTGGTATTGAAACGATGGGCGGAGTCATGACCAAGTTGATCGAAAGAAATACAACGATTCCGACTCGAAAATCTCAGACATTCTCGACAGCTGAAGATAATCAATCCGCCGTGACCGTTCATGTATTACAGGGTGAAAGAGAAGTGGCTTCCGCGAATAAATCTTTAGGTCGATTTGATTTATCTGGCATTCCTCCTGCTCCTCGCGGCATGCCTCAAGTCGAGGTGACTTTTGATATTGACGCCAATGGTATCTTGAATGTTTCTGCAAAAGATAAAGCCTCTGGCAAAGCACAATCGATCGTCATTCGCGCAGGCAGTGGACTTTCTGAAGAAGAAGTTCAACAAATGGTCCGAGATGCTGAAGCAAATGCCGATGAAGACCGAAAATTCCATGAATTAGTTACGGTTAGAAATAATGCGGATGCCTTACTGCATAGCACCAAAAAATCTCTCAGCGACATGGGTGAAAAAGTCTCTCCAGAAGACAGAGCAAAAATTGAATCTGCAATCGCTGATCTAGAAAAAGTGGTCAAAGGCGACGACAAATCCGCGATTGAAGCACGCGCAAACGCCCTTTCAGAAGCCTCAGGTGCATTGCATCAACACGCAGCCGGTGCGCAGGAAGCTCCACACGCTCATCACACTGGCGATGCTGGAGAAAGCGCTTCAAGCGGAGCAGACGATGCCATTGATGCGGAGTTCGAAGAAGTTAAAGATAAAGATAAAAAATGACCTCATGCAAAATCTCATCATAAATTTAAGTAATTTATAGTGAAGATTTTCGAGAACAAAACCAATCCTTACACCGCTGTTATGGCAGTGTAAGGATTTTGTTATAAGCCATATCTAAGCTAAAAGAGAGAAATTCATGACCACAAAGCGGGACTACTACGAGGTATTGGGCGTTGCGAAAAACGCATCAGAGCAAGAGATTAAACAAGCGTATCGAAAACTTGCCATGAAATACCACCCTGACAAAAATCAGGGAGAAAAAGCCGCAGAAGAAAAATTTAAAGAGGTCAGCGAGGCTTATGAAATGCTGAGCGATCCTCAAAAACGTTCGTCTTATGACCAATTTGGTCACGCGGGTGTGGATCAGAATTACCGACAACCTGGAGGACAGGCCGGTGGTTTTGGAAATTTTTCAGATATTTTTGATGATCTTTTTGGTGGTGGGAGCCGAAGACAACAAAAGTCCGGACCTCGTGCTGGATCAGACTTGGCCTATAACTTAGAAATTACCCTTGAAGAAGCTGTTCATGGCATCGAAAAACAAATCAAAATCCCCACGCATAATCACTGTAAAACATGCGAAGGATCCGGCGCAAAACCTGGGACATCCAAGCACTCATGTAAGACGTGTCACGGCCAAGGTGTCGTCAGAATGCAACAAGGCTTCTTTGCGTTAGAACAAACTTGCCCTGCGTGCCGAGGTTCTGGACAAGTCATTTCTGACCCTTGCCATAGCTGCTTTGGTAATGGCATTGTCAAAGATAATAAAACTCTCTCCGTAAAAATCCCTGCAGGCATCGACAATGGCGATCGAATTCGACTTTCTGGGGAAGGTGAAATTGGCGAAAAAGGGGGCGCACGCGGCGATCTCTACGTGCAAATTTTCATTAAAAAACACTCTATTTTCACCCGTGATGGAAATAACCTACACATGACCGTCCCCATCAGCTTCACTCAAGCGTGCCTAGGGGGAGACATTGAAGTCCCGACAATTGATGGCCATGTGTTATTAAAAATCCCCGCCGAAACTCAATCTGGCAAGACCTTTAGACTACGAGGAAAAGGCGTGAAGCCATTACGAGGCGGCAGTTTGGGAGACTTACTCTGTGAGGTCAACGTTGAAGTACCCGTGAATCTCACCAAAGAACAAAGAGAGTTGCTCTCCTCGCTCGAAAAGTCACTTCGCGAGGGCAAAAATCACAATCCTCAGTCAAAAAACTGGTATGACAGCATGAAACAGTTTTTTAAGAAAAATTAGATAAATTTTTCTTGCTCTCTTTGAATTAAATTATTGCAACTATCGCTCTGCTCTATCGGCTGCTCTATCGGCTGATCTATCCGCTGAAGTGCCTTGAAAGGGGGGGAGCAGAGCCTTCCGCGTTGCTACTTGGAGCTGGTGGGACAAAAGATCGTTGCCCCAGGGCCGCAGCCGACGAACTTCTAGGTGCTTGTATAGCCATAGCCACGAGAGACGGAACTCTGCCATGAGGAGGAGGTGGAACCTCTTCGAAACTAATCAGTGGAGGTGAAACTGGAGAAAACTGAGGCCTCACTGCTGGCACTGGCAGATTCATAGTACGGTTGGATTGAGAAGATTGAGAAGACCCAAAAAACGCTAACCCGGCGGAGGGAGAGCGCTCTATTCCTTCTCCCTTCTCTTCTTGGTCCCCATCACCATCAGCTACCGGAGCAGCGAAATCCGCGAGTTCGATTGTTCTTCTACCAACGACTTGGCCCTCACCGGGCAAGCCTGGACCCACATTCACACTAAAATCAAGATCATTCAAAGACTTAAAAGCCTTGAGAGTGGTGATCAAGGCCGCCAGGCAAGGAGCCATATAATTAATAAAAAAGATAGGCAGCCAAATATCTACTAGACCAGTAGGGTTCGTCCCAAAAATCACCCCCGCGACAACGCCAAAGGTTAAAGTTCCCGCAATAAACTGAAAGGAAGAGTCAAACTTTGATTCCCGATTAATGGTTCGCTTTGCCGCAAGAAACATGTTTTGGGCAATATTTGCGGTGCCCGCGAATAATCCAAGCATCAAAGCATCTTCAAATGATTGATTGGCCTTTTTAAAAACTGCCTCGCTTGTGCCCGATGTTAAAAACTTCAATGTACGATCTTTCAATAAATAAATTATAACTGCCAATAAAGCAGGCCACGCAAAAGACACAAGCGTACTGATCATCAAATTTTGATAAAGCCTGTTTTTTGCCGAAGCGACATTAAAAGCTCTACCGTGTTGGCGATCCACGTCAGCGAGTTTCGACAGCTCCCCAAACGTATTTCCAATAGAGTTCGCCACCAAGGTCTGAGCAATCGAGACGCCGGGAACAATAACCAAATAAAAAGCCTGATTGAGCATCCCATTGGCGATATTATGAGGTTCTGGATTCTTAAAAAATTGAACCAAGATCGTCGAGAGCATGGCCAGATAACTACCAATAAAAACAAGCGCGGAGTGTTTTGCTTTTGCCGCCAACTCTCTGAAAGAATCTCTTAACACGATGGAATCTGAGAAATCCATTCTTGAAAAAAAACTATTTCTATGTTGTGAGCTTTTATGTAAAAAACACTCAAAAAGAACTAAAGAAAGGACTGAAGACAGTGTCAAGCTGGCACCCAAACTCCAGCCTTCCATTACCTCAAGCAAGCCATACGAAACACCTGCCATCAAAAATAGACTCATAAAATTAAGGGCGGCCAAGGACCACAATTGGCCGTGAGCGGTCAAATCTTCCTGTCGAACAATCACCCATAACGCCGGAAGCGTTCCGGGAAAATAAGTGAATAAGAATTTACGAATCAAGGCCTCTTGGCTTGCACTACGACTCAAAGGCAAATATCCATAGAACAATAAAGTGAATGCAGAGAAGCCTGCTAAGCGCAGAGAAAATATATCTCCAGCACGACGAACTGCAGCTAAATCTGCAGTGGAATACCCTTCCCCTCGACGCACACTTAAAATATTAGAAAGTGCATATAAGCCAGAAACACTTGGAACAAATGCAATCCCCTGAACTAAAGCCATTTCAGCCCCAACTTCAGGAAGCCCGAGCAAAGTTGTCATGCCCAACGTCACCAAAGGAAATCTCGCCATATCAGCTAACGTTCCTACCACTGAAGCTGCAGACTGCCATAACGCTGTTAATATGCCTCGATATACAGGAGATAACTTAGGCTCTGCCCTATCGGGCATTACGGGAGCGGCGATGACCAGAGCGGGAGGAAGTGTGAGTCCTGGGTGGAGATTTGCAGCCATAGTTTATCGTCACTTATTTTTAATAAAAAATTTGAGCCCGATTCTATAAAAATAAGTGCTGAAAGCTACTCATAATTTTGGTATAGTACCGGGGATTTTTTAAGAACGAGACTGAAGAGATTTTCATGGAAAACCCCTATCGACAAGCCCAATTTTTGCAAAGTGGTACCAAACTTTCTCAGTTACCCTCCGGGGGCGTTGAAGTTGCGTTTGTCGGTCGATCAAATGCTGGAAAGTCCTCAGTTTTAAATACATTGACCCAACAAAAAGGGTTGGCCAAAACCAGTAAAACGCCGGGTAGAACTCAGCTGATCAACGTTTTTAGCATCGGCAATCAAGATAAGCATCCCAAAGAACGGCTCATCGATCTCCCAGGCTATGGATATGCAAAAGTTCCTGAGCAAATCAAGCAACAGTGGCAGCAGATGCTTCACCAATACTTAGAAGAAAGAGAAGAGCTCAAAGGCCTGATTATCATTATGGATATTCGGCATCCCCTCAAAGAGCTTGACGAAGCGATGATTTCCTGGGCCATCGATTCCCACTTACAGGTTCATTTACTCCTGAATAAAGCTGATAAAGTCAGCCGCAACGAAGCAAATCTGACTTTATTGAAAATCCAAAAGAAATACGCTCACTATCAAATGGTGTCTTGTCAGTTGTTCTCAGCAACCACAAGCTTTGGCCTGAAAGAGCTGATTTATAGAGTCAGAGCCTTACTTTCAGAAGAAGCGGAAGTTCCACCCTCCTAAATCAAATCTCAGCCTTAAATTCCAAATTTATAGACTTCACTCCATTTTTGTACGCCATTTTTGGA
>JACCDV010180163.1_pt1 | contig 11560 bp, 14 predicted proteins | sample 7446131 | NCBI WGS metagenome assembly JACCDV01 (sample SAMN15323448, study PRJNA562643) | freshwater metagenome | isolation source: river surface water | place: USA:Blue River Watershed | collected 2017-08-17
GGGTGTTCACCACACTTTGAGATCCTTGTGAGCCATTACTATCCGCCACGGTGAGTGACGCGTTGTATGTACCCGCCGTTGTATATGTGTGCGTTGGATTAGCAGCATTCGACACTGCACCGTCGCCAAAATTCCACGCATATGTCAGTGCGTCTGCGTCTGGATCATATGTGCCAGCACTTGAAAACGACACATTAAGAGGCAACACACCAGAAGACGGCGTAGCAGCGATCGATACCACAGGGCGTCGGTTTCCTGTTGTATGTGTAATGCGGTGCAAGTCACCCGTATATATAGAGAGATAATAGACGTTGCCATCAGTGCCTGTCGAAATATCAACAGGGCCATCAGGTGAATCTTCAAAAGCATGAACGGCAACAAGAGCGCCGGCCGCATCGAGCTCGAGGCGCTTGATCCAGTTTTGTGCATAGTCACCAACAAAGAGACTGGTGTCGTACTGATCAGGGTATGCGTTGTTAGCACCAAAAGCACCTACCGTTACTGACCCAGCACCACTCGCATTGTGGGCGTAGTAATAGAGCGGACTCGTTGTGGCCGAAGACGCTGTGCAATTATGCGTCGTGTTTGAAACGCCTTCGTTACATGGCCAGCCAAAGTTTGCACCCGGTGTTACATAGTTCACTTCTTCAAACAGACTCCACCCTACATCTCCAAGATAGAGTCGTCCGGTTATTTCATTAAAATTTAGTCTGAACGCGTTTCGAAGTCCAAGTGCATACACCTTTGACCGATTTGCATTCGCGTCGCCAGTATAAAAAGGATTGTCAGTCGGCGCAGTACCGTCTGTATTAATACGCAGTAGCTTACCAGCTAGACTGTCGAGGTTTTGAGCGCGAAGCGATCGCGGATCTTCGTAATCAAAGTGCGCCCCATCGCCGAGCGTTGCATACAACTTTCCATCCAACCCAAAGCGAAGCCCGCCAACACTATGACTTGGAGAATCTGACGGAATACAATCAGCAGTAATTGCAAAATTTTCACATGATGGAGTAAGGCTTGTGCCACCTACGGTCCCTACAATAACCACCTTCGAAGACTCTAGTGCCACATCACCGATTGCTGTGACACGTACGATTCGTCCCGTCTTCTCACCTCCCACATTTGCGCCTGGCGTATTTTCATAGGTATACGAAAGATACACATAGCCATTCGATGCAAAGTTTGGATCGACAGCCATACCCAAGAGACCTCTGTCACCGAACGTGTTGATATCGGTCAGTGTGATGAGTGGTGTTGGAAGCACTGCCCCATCCTTGATAACACGGACAGCACCTCCCTTTTCTGCAACAAAAATACGACCATCTGGCGTGAACGCCATAGCCGTTGGCAATACAAAACCGCCTGCAACAACCTCTGACTCAAAGCCAGGCTCTACGATCACCGCATCGACACCACTCGGCAAAACCAAGCTCAGTATGAGCGTGGCAATAATAGCAAAACGAGAGTAGTGAGTACGGTACATAGTGAATCAATTACAGTAAATAATTACGAAACCAGAGACAGATCACCCCTCCAGTCAATCAAAGTGCGGTGATACTCTAAGCGATCGGTAAGCAGCGTGTCGAGCCCATAGTCTCCCGACACCACAACACCGACAACTGAGTCAATAATGAGACGGTGATTTTCTGTTGCCCCCTCTCGAACACCAGTCGCTATCGCCGTCGCAATAAACGACACGGTGAGAAAAGCCATGACAAGCAACAACACAACAGAGGTGACTCGCTTACTCCAGCGTGTCGCAGGTGAGTTTTCTTTTTCTGGGTTGAGTACGCGTTTAATACCAACAAGCCCAAACACCCACGCAGCGAAGATGACCGTGAGGTGCACAAGGAGCGAGAGGCCTGAAAATGGAAGTGGGGTCATCATACTAGTTGTTGTTAGTTGCTGGTGGTGTGAACTTGTAACGCTCTGGCTGAAACCATGAGAGATTGCGCTGCTGCAAGAACACCTCTTTGACCATTTGCTCGAGGAAGATATACGAATTAATAAAGACAAGCAAGAGGTATGGTACTGGTACCAAGAGAAGCTCTGGCCGCTTTTCGCTCCATGCAGCAAACATGGCAAACGCAAGCGCCACAAGTAGGTATGACCCAACGAATGCGAGGAAGAATTTGAGACTGAGTATAGGGAGCAAGAAGAGGAGCACAGAAAATGCGATCCCCTCCATGTACATAAGTGACAACTCGAGCGCCATCTTTGGCTTCTCAACTGCAAGTCGGTGGTGCTTCATGAGGCACTGCCATCCGCCACCAAACCAACGACGCATCTGATTAATGTATGAGTGGAGCGTCTGAGGGTCTTGCGTAAATACCACCACGCGTCGGTCGTAGTAAATTTTCAATCCCTGCTTGTGAAGTCGGTAGGTAAAGTCCAAGTCTTCAGTCAGCGTGTCGTGCTCGAACGTAATGTATTTGAAGAAATCCTTAGTCTTGAAAGCGCCAGCGGCACCCGGTATCACGAACAAGAAATCCATATGATGCTGAGCAAGCTTGTGCAGATTCTGTCCTACCGCGTACTCAAACGCTCGACATGCAGTCAGCCAGTTGTGTCGCACCGAGCGCACATAGCCACCCACTGCCGTCAGGCCTGGATTGTTGGTGTAGTCTTCCTCGATATACTTCACGAAGTCAGGTTCAAGACGAGTGTCTCCGTCGGTAGCAATAAAAACATCGCCTGTCACAAACTTGAGACCGTGCTCCTGCGCATGACTCTTGTTGCCAGTCGCGGTAGGGATAGTGATCACTCTAATCTTGTCACCGAAAGACGCCAAAATCTCCCCCGTGCGATCAGTGGAGCCATCATTAACAACCAGAATCTCATCTGGTTTTCGAGTTTGATCGAGACACGACTGGACACACGCAGCGATGGCATGCTCCTCGTTGTGACACGGGATTAATATGCTGATTTTCATAGGTAAAATTAAAAAAGGGCACAGAAATCTGGTTCGGTGCCCTATACATCTATCAAAAAACCTTGTTGCGACATATTAGCGCATTATTTTCATCTTGTCAAGAGTTCTCCGATAGTCGGCCAGTGAACAAAAAATGTGCGCCGCCCTAGAGGCAGCGCACATGTGCATAGTCTTATCGAGCAAAACGCCCGAGATCGATCTCAGCAAAGAGACGGTTATCGAAGTCCTCGTGTGGACTTTTGCCGCGTGTCTGAAAGGGGTCATGAAATACAATCCCCTCCACAGGCTTTTCGCGCTTTGTTTCTTCCTGATTTGTACTCGTCGCTTGCTGCTTCTGGTCCGACATCGGACCTCCTTACGTTGTTGTGCGGTATCGATGTATACCACAGCAGTTCACCTGAAGCAAGTATTGCGAAAAAGGCTGCTGATCAGCGTCACACTACCTAGAAAGCACTACTGCACTGCACAGCACTCACGGCTGCCCACATGCAGATTCACAGTCTCGTCGTAAACGAACTAATTTCGGATATATATACGACCACATCCCCACCGGGATTCTTGCGTCTTTTTGGGGGCTCGTCGTGTGACAAGAGAAGTATCTTTTCATCGAACGCAACAACAAAGCCCACGACTTCTCTTCCCGTCCTCATAGCACAGCGAATCCAAGTATGCTTCACCTTGCAATTCTCGAGTATTTTTTTCTCAAGTGACATTAGAGACACTCCCTTATAGACCAGGCACAACCTCTCACACCCTACCCCTAGTTGCAAGTAATGCCATATCCGCCATAGCGAGCGTCTACGAGGCGCACAATCCTGGCATGCGCCACGTCTATCCACACATATTTACTCGGTCTAAAAATCTAGTGATATAATTGTAGACCTATGGCAAAAAAAACTAATCCAACACAACAATTACTAGCTGAAACTAATCCAGATAGCCTGCAACGAGCAGCAATTGGTGCAGCGCTCTCGTTCTTTGTCTTCCTCGGTGCGATGGTGGTAGCTGATGCAAGTGCAGCACAATTCGCCGGTGAACCTGGGTTCCTGCTTGGCTCAATTCTTGGCGCTCTTTAATACCTGGACGTACTGATTACGAAAAACCCGAGCCTCTGCTCGGGTTTTTCAATTGTCGAAGAGCGTGATATAGATACAGCGGACTATAGAGAAAGGTAGTAACATGGATGTTCAGAGATACCTTCCGTACACGCACTGTCACTGTTGTGGACACGCATACGAGCAGTCGCAAAAACCTCACACGGAAATTGAAATTCACTGCAGGCACTGCAACCAGATTACGTATAAAAATCCCATTCCTGTCGCAGTACTACTGATACCCACACCTACACGACGCGGACTATTCTTAGTCCAACGCGGCATTGAGCCTAAGCGAGGAGCCTTTGCATGTCCAGGCGGCTTCATGATGGAGGGTGAATCATGGAAGGTTGCCGCAGCTCGTGAAGCCTTGGAAGAAATACACATATCCATTGAGGATCCTGAGGACACCATCACTCTTCTTGATGTCGTTGGTGCGCCACCGTTTAAACGTACGCTCATTTTTGGACTAGTGCGTCGCCGGTCGGCTATACGCATTGACCCATTCAAAGAATCAGATGAAGCGCTCGATCGTGTCATCGTGGAACACGAATCGCGACTCCCCATTGCATTCCCCCTACACGAAACAATGATCAAGAGATACCTCAACGGTGAATTCTTTCACCATCTCGAACCCCCAAACCGTTAATACAATCCCGGATGACGCAATGCGTCATCCGGGATTTCCTATCTCAACGCTGAGATCCAGGATTTGACGTTATTCTAAGCCATATTCTCGCTTGCGTAGCGAACAATTTCACCGCATTGCATGTAATCGCTTGACAATATCTGAAGCATCTGCTATAATTAACAAGTTCATTGAGATTGCTCCGTCTCCCATTGGGGACACGTTGAGCGCGATTGAGACATAAAACAAATGGTTTTACTGGCTCGTCGCACACCCACCACGCGAGGGTCCTCGGATAGCGCCCTGCTGATGCGTTCGTAACGCAATCAACAGGAGGTTCATTGTGAACCAAGACGCACCGAGGACCCCGCGAGTGAACTCAATAACAGTTCGTTAAGAATTGGATGTATCGAGAAGTGACAACACTTCTCACAGCATCCAGAACTGATTTTGTCCTGCGGCGCGACTCTCTTTGAAGAGAATACCGCGCCGCGCGAGGACACTGACACAGAAGCTGCACCAACATTTGGTCAGCTTCTTTTTTTTACTCAGTGCGGAGCACACAATTGCATAATCTGTTGATTCTACTGGTGGCCTGCTTTCTACTAGCACTTGCCCTTGACATGCTCTTCAGTGGCCACAACCATGCGTAGAAACACACCCCCCGCTCCGCACCATGATCGCGCAGCGCTATATTTTCGGAGCGCAGTATTGCTATACTGTAAGCATGTACGTTCTCGTGCTACTGATTGCAATACTGAGCTCACTCCCCTTCTCTGCAACTGCCCATGTCACTAAGGCAGACGGACCTATGAAAGTTATGGTCCATATGGATCCAGACGACGAACCAATAGCTGGTCAGGCAACGGCACTACATCTTCTCTTTAAACACAGTGACGGCTTATTCGAGCTCGAAAACTGCACCTGCACTGCACAAATTGTGCCCTATAAGGATCTCGCAGACGTTGCAGAAAATGCAGATAAAGTAGTACTAGAGCCATCAATGCGCGAGTCGTCGGGTAGCCGCGTATACTCATTTACACACACCTTTCCCACAAAAGGCATGTACGCCATCATAGTGGAAGGCACACCTAAAGACTCCACCTTCGAGCCGTTTCGCATCGTCTTCGACAAGCGAGTCGAGCGAAGCTCATCAATGTTAACAAGTCCGTCGACCTTCTCGGTGGGCCACGTTATGATGACAGCAGGTTTCGCACTCCTTACTTTTTTAGTATGGGTCACTGTGCGAAGACGTCTGCAGCGTAAGCCATTACCATAAGTATGTATTTCTCTATGAAACTCTTCGGCGTAGTAACAGCACTTACATTACTCACCCTTCCGTCACTAGCATTTGCACACGTCAGTGTGAAGCCGGCATCAGTCGGTGTGGGGTCATTTCAAACATTTATTATGGGCGTTCCTTCTGAGAAGGAAATTCCCACCACAGAGATCAAACTTCTCATCCCAGCAGGTCTTGAACACGTACGACCTAATGTAAAGCCTGGTTGGACTATTGATATGGTGAAATCGGGCGAAGGTCACGATGCGCTCGTTACTGAAATTACTTGGAAAGGCGGTTCGATAGGTGGCGATTTTCGTGATGACTTCTATTTCAGCGCCAAAGTGCCTCCAACTGAACAACAGCTCGCATGGAAGGCATACCAGACATACGCCGACGGCTCAGTCGTCTCGTGGGATCAAGATCCAGCTATTGCAGAAGACGCTCACGATGAAGATGCTGAAGCAGAGGCGGGCGCAGAAGAAGCCAAGGAGGAGGAAGATTTTTCCAAGCAAGGTCCTTACTCCACAACAGCTGTCATAGATGACTTACGCGATGCGGATCATGGTGGAAACAAGACCTTCTACATGAAACAGCATGCATTTATGTTGCAAAGCTTGCCATCAATTCTCGGTCTTATTGCGATAGGCATCGCACTCGCAGCACTCATCCGACGCAACTAAGCTGGACTCACACACAAAAAACCGCGCACTCTGCGCGGTTTTTTGTGTGTTGCCAGCGAAACTCCTGCATGCGATAGTGCCATCAGCAACAAGGAGATCATCGTATCCATGCAGCATGCACAGACAGTAGCGCTCGTTGAGAGTGGCGTCTATCGCCACTTCAAAGGCAACACCTACCACGTACTTGGCGTCGCCACCGATCAACATGGAGATATGTTTGTTACATACATTCCTCAAAAAGGCTCATATGCCCACAAACTATCACACAGACCTCTCGCCATGTTCTTAGAGTCAGTAGACAAACCAGAGCTGTCATTTCGCGGCAGTCGCTTTACACTTGAGAGCGCGATCGACATTCTTGGACCCCTTGTCATGGAGGCAATACGCAAGGAAACGGGACACGAAGGTAACAGCGATGTTGTCCTCGGCGTTTCAGAGAACACTGAGACTGGCGAGCGACACCTAGTAACTGTCACCATGGTGAATGGCTCTCCACAGACCCTTCACCTACGCACACCATAGACACTGAAACCCCGCGCTCACTCTGCGCGGGGTTTTGACAATATACTGTTTTCAACGTAGTATATTTGTCGATCTGTACGGAGGTTCTCATGAATGTATTAGCAGCTCTTGATGCAGCTGAACTTTGCAACCATCGAGCCAGCGAAGAGGTGCTCAGTCTAGTGGCGGAATCGCAGAGCGATGACCGTCTAGGCCACCATCACATGCGATTCATGCATCACATCGCTGAACAGCGAAACGATAGCAGTAGTACTGTTCTTGATATTGGTTGTGGAACAGGATTTTCAGTTTACACACTTGAAGATATGCTGCCCCATGCAAAGTACACCGGCGTCGACATTTCTGAGGCCGCACTTGCCATAGCGCGCGATCGGCACCCTACAAAGACATTTGTGCATGGCAACATATACGATCTACCGCATATATTTACACACAACTCCTTTCAGTTCTTTCAAGCACAAGGGGTGCTATGTCACCTGTCGCGCAATAAAATGCAGCAGGCACTGCGCGCCATCTATGCCGTCATACAGCCAGGTGGTATAGGCATGCTCTCCATGGGCATCGGACACGAAACCGAAGTTGTCACCGAATACCTGGGTCAAACATTCACCACCCCAATGCTCATTCATCATTGGGACGAGGACGAGTTTCGTACAGAGATTACCAACGCTGGATTTCGAATTATTGATCCGGTTTCCTGTTACGGCTGCAATGTTATGACGGACATCCTACAAAAAACATAAAAACCGATGCAACGTCCGAGGTCATCCTCGGGCGTTTTTCAATCAAGACCAAATACGAGATAGAGGGATGCAACGAATGCATCTCTTTCTCATTGCGCGAGCAACACTCGCTCCTTACCATTATGTGCCAGTGATCCTATCTCGTCACACGGCATGACAGTAGCGAGACTAGTGCCTCTAGAGTAGCAATTGCCAAATACATACTTTGTGGTACGGTGTAGATCGACGAGAAACAATGTACTGAGAGGATTAGCAATGGATACACAAATAGCAGTGAGGGCGGCATGCGCACTGGTCGTGCGTGCAGATGGCATGGTGCTAGTGATACACGATTTCCGAAGGGGCACGGGATTACCCGGAGGAGGTATTGAAGTTGGAGAAAGTCCTTTAGAATGCGCTCTACGCGAACTGAAAGAGGAAACGGGACTGGATGCCATTCATGCGCACCCACTCCCCCTTCTTGACGACATCAGCGACACCGGCACACGAGTGCATACATTTGTCGTCGCAGAATGGCGCGGTGATGTGAGGTCTTCCTTTGAGGGTGATGTGTACTGGGCACATCCGTCAGAACTCATAGGTGCACGTGCAGCGTACCCTGAGTACAATTTGAAAGTATTGAAGACGTACCGCCGAACACACAAACTCAGAAACGCACACATGATACGTGAGAGCTAGTGACACACCGAACGCCAACACATATGTGTTGGCGTTTTCAATACCAAACGAGAGTCTCGTAGTACTCTGACACACGCACGCGGCGAGGTGTTAGAATGGTGAGATGTTTGACCTCACAAAAAAAGAATTGCAGGTGCTACAAAAACTATCAACGCCACAAAAAATACAAGACTACCTCTCGAAGCTCCCTATTAATTTTGAAAAGAAAGGTGACACCATGATGTCACCGAGGCGCGTACTGCGTGAGCAAAAAGCGCACTGCATGGAAGGTGCAATGCTCGCTGCCGTAGCACTATGGCTGCAAGGACGCGAACCATTGCTGATGGATTTGCGCGCAGACGCAACCGACGACGATCACGTTATCGCACCATTTGTGATGAATAGATATTGGGGTGCCATAAGCCACACCAACCATGGAACACTGCGGTATCGTGACCCTATTTATAAGAATCCCCGCGAACTAGCCATTTCATACTTCCACGAATATACCCATGACGAGAGTGGTGACAAGACACTGGTTTCCTACACCAAACCTTTCAATCTCAAAAAGATTAAGCCAACATGGATCACCGACGAAGCAGATCTGTGGCACATGGTGAAAATGCTCGATGACTTGCCTCACCTACCACTTGTACCTGAGCGCAATAAAAAATTGCTGAGAAAGATAGATCCGATCGAGCGAAAAATTAACGATATCAGGCAGTGGACGAAACGAGACGCGGCGACCTGACTAGACCCACAACGCCAATATCGCACCCATACACACGAGACTCACTAAGTAGTAGCTTGCATTGAGTGCCCACAACTTCCACGACTTCGCCTCCCAGAGAAACGCTCCCATAGTGACCGGCACAATAAAGCCAAGCCAGATCCAAAACACATTAGCGAGCGCAGCAATCACTCCTCCGGTCTGTAAAAATGCACCAGCAAACACTAGCCAGTGCGCGAGCACAAATGACATGCTCAGTGCTCCCAGAAATTGCAGAAGCACCACCCACAACATATTGCGCTCCTCTGCTTTCGCGAGCGACTGCTCTGTAAAACCGACGAGCTGCATCCACATCTTTCCAAAAAGAGGTCCGTACCAAAGAAAACCGAGTGCCATAGGCACGAGTGCGGCAACCAGTACTGCATACACATTGACAATGATGTTCATAGACTATGTATTATCACTATACCTAGCAGTATACTGCCCTCTCCACCTTGATCACAACACACTATGGTGTGTTCGATTCCGTTGCGTCAGCGCCCGACTCAACCTGCACTTGAGCACTCTTGCGTCGCCATTCGTCATACCCTAGTGTCCCTGCAAGCAGCAAGAAGACAAGTAGTGACTTAAGTCCAGTGCCAATATCAAAATGGAAAAACCACTTTAAGCCATCCAACTTGTGGAGATGTTCGAGTAGGATCATCACACCGACGAAACCAATAATCAAAAAAGCAGAATGCTCCAGTGAGGGATATCGCCGCATGATAACCAGCAAGACCTGCGTCACAAACAACATTGTAAAAATGCCTACGAGCACACCTATCACTATGACTGCAAATATGGGTGACATGCCGACGGCGGTGACGACATTGTCCACTGAGAATGCGAGATCATTGAAGCTGATAATGATAATTGCGATCAAAAAACGCTCGGCAGCTTGCACCTGTTTGTCTTTCTCTCCCACCCAGAAGTGACGCGCAGCAATAAAGAGCAAGTAGAGTCCTCCAGCGAGGATAATTTCGGGATGCTCGGCAATAGTCGCGGCAAAATAGAGCGCAACAATACGTAGTACTACTCCTGCGAGAATGCCGAAAAACACCGCCCATGCCTGAAGATGTGGCGGCAGTCTTCGTGCCGCTGCAGCGTTCGCGATACCATTGTCGACGGACAGAATGCTTTCTATCGCTGCCACCATGAGTATGGTGAAGAAACTAGAGCTAATCACCGCCCAAAACGCGTTCCAGTCGGATACGCGCATGAAGTCAAAAAAGAGTTGCGAGAGTTCCATACAAAAAAGCTCTCCACATGAGAGAGTTACAGTATAGCATTACAGCGTATCTAGCCGCGCCTCGATTCGCATAACCATATATAAAAATGCACCCAACCTTGCGGGTTGGGTGCAGCAGCAGATGACACATTACTCCGTTTGAAGCGGAAATGGCGACACGATGAGTTTTGGCTCACTGTACACCAGTCCCGTCTTTTTCGGGTGCTTGGGATCGGGGTTGTTGCAGATAACCCACGACGCTTCAGCAGACGACGGCGAGAACAATCCGTTCGGATCCGCCTGATCAATTGTTACCGCCGTACCGGTGTACGGTGTAACAACTTTCACGGGATTCGTATACTGCGTTGAGTACGGCAACGCATAGCCGATTGAGTTACAGAGAAACACTGGTTTCCCCGTCATTTCAGAGTAGGTGTATGTGTACGTTACCACCCCTTCCTGATCTCGGAGCTCAAGGATGTCCTTCATGAGCTTGCGCTCACGAAAGTTCTTGATGTTTGGCATGCCAGTTTGAGCAGTGCCCTCCCGCAGTATTCTCTCCTGCTGCTGACGCTGCACCTCGTCGCTCGACTCACGTCGTTCGCAACCCTGATTCCCCATCAGCGTCAGTGAGAGCACCGTCACAACAACCAACTTCCAGCTAATATTCATTCACTTTCTCCTTGCTTTGTGAGAACGCAACTCAAATCAGTTGAGCTTTTTCTAGTTGAGCTCTTCCTTTTTGAGTCCAGCAACGAAATCCCGCAACTCAGGCGAGACATCGTCCTTGGTCATGTCGAAGCCGGCGACCCGTCGCAATATATTCTTGCGCAGGGCAGGCTTTGACTCATCAGACGCCTTCAGATACTCAACGTGAAAGCTTTCGAGCTCCTGAATCGTACCCGTGCGGTACGATTTCGTATTCTCGAAAGTTTCTCTGCGAGCATCCTCCCACATGGGAGCGAACGTCTTGTACATGAAGAAATTATTCCCCTGTACAAGCCAGCCGAGGGCCAGAACTCCAA
>JACCDV010855902.1_pt1 | contig 11560 bp, 12 predicted proteins | sample 7446131 | NCBI WGS metagenome assembly JACCDV01 (sample SAMN15323448, study PRJNA562643) | freshwater metagenome | isolation source: river surface water | place: USA:Blue River Watershed | collected 2017-08-17
CTGCTGAACCTGCTGCGCCCGGTTGAAATCCAGACGGTCATTGAAGCGATCCAGCCTGTGTACGCCCTGAGTCAGCTGACTTTGCACGCCAGATTGCAGGCGGCTTGCCAGACGGTCCAGCCACTGGCTGTGCTGGCCGAGCAGCGCTTGTGGGCGGCTCAGACGGGCTGCCACAGCGGCCAGGCGCTGGCTTTGACGGTCTTGCTGGCGAGCCAAGCCAACGGCCAAACGAGCGGCCACACTGTCCAGCCGCTGGGCGTGCCTGTCTTGCTGACGCAGCAAACCTCGACTCAAACGGTTTTCAAGCTCTGACAGGCCTTGCAGCGCCACACCCCGATCGGTCGCAGCCATTTCGGCTGCGGCGGTGGGGGTTGGGGCGCGCACATCGGCCACAAAGTCGGCGATGGTGAAGTCGGTTTCATGACCCACGCCGCAGACCACGGGCACCGGGCTTTGCGCGATCACGCGAGCCAGGTTTTCATCGTTGAAGGACCACAGATCCTCCATCGACCCGCCGCCGCGCACCAGCAAGATCACGTCCACCGGCGGTGCCAGAGGGTTGTCTTCAGCGGTCAAGGCGTACATGTTCTGCAGGGCCTGCACCAAGGTGGCCGCAGCCCCGGCGCCCTGCACCAAGGCGGGCGCCATCAGCACCGGGATGTGGGGCACCCGGCGCTGCAAGGCGGTCACCACATCGTGCCAGGCCGCAGCGCCCAAGGATGTGACCACGCCAATGGCACGGGGCTGCTCGGGCAATGCCCGTTTGTGAATCGGGTCAAACAGGCCATCGGCTTCGAGCTTGGCTTTGAGGCGCAAGAACTGCTCGAACAAAGCGCCCTGCCCGGCACGCTCCATGGATTCAACCACCAGTTGCAAATCGCCCCGGGCTTCGTACACGCCCAGGCGTCCTCGCACTTCGACCAATTCCCCATCGCGGGGCGAGAAATCCATCAAGCTGGCGGCGCGGCGAAACATGGCGCAACGGATTTGCCCCGTGTCGTCCTTGATGGAGAAATAGCAATGTCCGCTGGCTGCGCGCGAAAAGCCCGAAATCTCACCACGCACCGCAACAGGATTGAACTGGGCATCCAGACTGTCAGCCACAGCGCGGCACAGCGCGGACACTGTCCACGCGCGCGGCTTCAAATCGTCGAAATTGTTCATTTATATCGATTTCATAACGGTTTCCAGGCGATTCGATGCGGTAAACCGCATGTCTTCAGGCTGAAGTACTCCACAAGCCAGCATGAGGCCACTGAACTTTGTTTTCAGATTTCCAAGCCAACTACGCCCGCAAAAAGTCATTGATTTCATTGGGTTTTTTGGGATCAATCAGAAAAAACCCGGACTTCCCCAAGAAAACGCAAGTATTAACACCATCAAAACCCTGAAAGTTCTTCACAAAGTTATCCACAGAAAAGGAAAGGGATGCAAGGCATGCGCCCCGTCCCTCTTCGGCGAAGTTGCCTTCGTCCATAATCTCAAACGTTTGAGACCGTTATTCATCAGGAAGGAATTGTTTTGTTGTCCATCATACAAGCCGCCGGTTGGCCTATTTGGCCTTTGATTCTGTGCTCCATCTTGACCTTGGCCTTGATCATGGAACGGCTGTTTCAGTTGCAAACCAACAAAATATTTCCCCCGAAGGTCATGGAACAGGCCATGGACGCTACCCGCCGCAGCTTCGCAGGTGAAGACACCATGGCCAAGCTGGAAAACTCAGGGCTTTTGGGTCCCGTCCTGGCTAGTGGACTGCGCTGTTTGCAAAAAAATCCACAAGCGACTGATGAAGATGTGAAATCCAGCATGGAAATGTCAGGCCGCATTGCCGCTCACCACCTGGAGCGCTATTTGCCCGCTTTGGCCACCATTGCATCCGTGGCGCCGCTGCTGGGTCTGCTCGGCACTGTGGTCGGCATGATCGAGATTTTTGGGGCAACCAACCCGTCCGCCAGCCAACCGGCACAATTGGCACATGGCATTTCCGTGGCGCTGTACAACACTGCTTTTGGCCTGATCGTGGCCATCCCCGCTTTGCTGTTCTGGCGCTACTTCCGTGGTGTCGCTGATAGGCACCTGCTGGCGCTGGAGGTTTCGGCCGAGCGCTTCGCCCGCCATGTGGCCCAACTGCGCAGCTGAATAGGTTGATTGTGAATTTCAAGAAAAACCGGGGCACACCAGAACCCGAAATCAACCTGATCCCCTTCATCGACGTGTTGTTGGTAGTGGTGATCTTTCTGATGCTGACCACCAGCTGGTCGCGTTTGACCGAGATCAACCTGACCTTGCCCACCGCAGATGCACAAAAGCAGACCGAACGCCTTCACCAAATCATCCTGAGCGTGACGGCACAAGGACAATACGCCATCAACAAATCGCCCATTGCAGGCAGCTCGGTCAGTGCGCTGACTGCTGTGTTGACACCATTGGCATCCAAACAGGTGACCCTGGTGATCAGCGCCGATGCCATGGCCAGCCACCAGTCGGTGGTCAACGCCATGGAAGCGGCCCGCCGCAGTGGCCTGTCACAGATCACCTTCGCCACACAATCCACAGAGCCTTCGGGTTCCTGACCTGTCATGACACCGTCCACCTGGCTTCACCGGCGCCTGCCTCAGGTTTGGCTAAGCCGCGGGCCGGGCGCCTGGGCCTTGCGTCCCTTCGCGTGGTTCTATGGTGGTTTGCTGGCACTGCGTCGTCTGGCCTACGTGGCAGGCCTCGCCCGCGCCCAGCGTCTGCCGGCGCTGGTGATCGTGGTGGGCAATGTGGTGGCCGGTGGCGCGGGCAAGACCCCCATGACCATGGCCTTGGTGAAGCACTTGTTGGACTTGGGCCTGCGCGTCGGCGTGATCTCGCGCGGTCATGGCCGCCATACACACGATACACGGCCTGTACATGCCGACAGTGACCCGCAAGAGGTGGGCGACGAGCCTTTGCTGATCCGGCAAAGCACGGGCGTGCCGGTCTGGGTGGGCGCTTTGCGGGCGGAGGCTGGTCAACAATTGCTCAACGCACACCCCGAGGTGCAAGTGATCGTTTGCGATGACGGTTTGCAACACCTGGCTTTGCAGCGAGACATCGAGTTGTGCGTGATGGACGAGCGTGGTGTCGGCAATGGCTGGCTCTTGCCCGCAGGTCCTTTGCGCGAAACCTGGCCTCGCAATGTGGATTTGCTGGTGCACACGGGACGGTCCAGCATCCGTGGAGGATTTCAAGCGCCTCGCCAACTGGCCGACCATGCTTTGACCTCGGATGGCCGAACCGTTCCCCTGGAGCATTTCAGGGGCCAGGCCGTGAATGCCGTAGCTGGTCTGGCGCGCCCTGAAGCTTTTTTCGAAATGCTGCGCCAAAAAGGCCTCATGGTCGCCCACGCCACAGCGCTGCCCGACCACCACGACTACAGCGACTGGCAGACAGCGCAGACCAGCACTCCTTTGCTGTGCACTGAAAAAGATGCGGCCAAGCTGTGGACCCATGAGCCCCAAGCGCTTGCGGTGCCGCTGCAAATCACACCTGAGCCTGCCTTCTGGCAAGCACTGGATGGTCTGGTTCAAAAACACCTGAACGCCTGATTTTCGGGCTGCCGCACTGCGAGAGGCCGTTATCATCGGCACATGGATACCAAACTGCTTGAACTGCTGGTCTGCCCGGTCACCAAGGGCCCCCTGAACTTTGACCGTGAACGTCAGGAACTGCTGTCTCGCAGCGCCCGATTGGCCTACCCCGTGCGCAATGGCATCCCCATCCTGCTGGAAAACGAAGCCCGTACCTTGAGTGATGAAGAAATCGCCAAGCTGGCTGCGGAACGTCCCTCTCTTTAAGCACACGCCATGACAACAGCCTCTGCACCGACGGGCTTCACCGTGGTGATTCCGGCACGCATGGCTTCCAGCCGCCTGCCCAACAAACCCCTGGCCGACATCGCTGGCCTGCCCATGGTGGTGCGCGTGGCCCAACGCGCCTTGCTGTCAAAAGCCAGCCAAGTGGTGGTGGCCGCCGATGACCAACGCATCGTGCAAGCCTGCCAAGCCCATGGCATCCGCGCCTTGCTGACCCGGCAAGACCATGTCAGCGGCAGCGACCGACTGACCGAAGCTTGCCAATTGCTCGGCCTTGCCGACGACGCGGTGGTGGTGAACGTTCAAGGCGACGAGCCTTTGATCCATCCGGGCCTCGTTAACGAGGTGGCCGATTTGCTGACGCAACGCCCCGAAGCCAGCATGAGCACTGCGGCCCATGCGATTGCCGATTTGCAGGAGTTCACCAACCCCAATGTGGTCAAAGTGGTGCTCGACGCCCGGCAAATGGCCCTGTATTTCAGCCGCGCCCCCATTCCTTGGTGGCGCGATGGGCAGGCTGAAGGCGGCTTCAAAAGCCTGCCCAGCCCCGCGCCGCTGCGCCATGTGGGCATTTACGGCTACCGGGCTGGCTTTTTGCGCCTGTTTCCCCAGCTGCCGCCTGCCCCCATTGAAACGTTGGAGTCGCTGGAGCAGCTGCGCGCCATGTGGCATGGCCACCGGATTGCAGTCCACATCACCCCCGAAGCCCCCGGCCTCGGCGTAGACACCCCCGAAGATTTGGCACGCGTTAGAGCCCTCCTGGCGGCGTAAGCCAGCTTTGAGACTCGCGTGATATTCTCAAGAACAATGGTCAGGTCCACCTGACCGCAACGATTCCAAGCTACAAGGACTTCCCATGAGACTGATTCTGTTGGGCGCACCCGGCGCCGGCAAAGGCACGCAAGCCACTTTTATTTGCCAGAAATACAACATCCCTCAAATCTCCACCGGCGACATGCTGCGTGCTGCGGTCAAAGCAGGCACCCCCCTGGGTCTGCAAGCCAAGGCGGTCATGGAGTCCGGCGGTCTGGTCAGCGACGACCTGATCATCAACCTGGTCAAGGAACGCATCGCCCAGGCCGATTGCGCCAACGGCTTCCTGTTTGACGGCTTCCCCCGCACCATCCCCCAGGCCGATGCCATGAAGGCAGCCGGCGTGAAGCTCGACTACGTGCTCGAAATCGATGTGCCCTTTGACGCCATCATCGAACGCATGAGCGGTCGCCGCTCGCACCCCGCTTCGGGCCGCACCTACCACGTCAAATTCAACCCACCCAAAGTGGCCGGTGTGGACGATGTGACCGGCGAACCTCTGGTGCAGCGCGCTGATGACCAGGAAGAAACCGTCAAAAAGCGCCTGCAGGTCTACAGCGACCAGACCCGTCCTCTGGTGGATTACTACTCCGGCTGGGCCAAGGCCGATGCGGCAGCAGCTCCCAAGTACCGCGCCATTCAAGGTACCGGCAGCGTGGAAGACATCACCGCACGCGCATTTGAGGCACTGGCAAGCTGATTTTCAGTTTGGCCCTGCCCCCAAGAGAAGCCCGGTACCGCCGGGCTTTTTCAATGGTGCTCACGCAAGTTCAGCACTTGGACGACGCCAGCAACGCCAGCATCAAACTGATGCGGGCTTTCACAGGACTCAAACCATCCATATCGGGCCATGGACTGTTGTTGCCCACAATGTGGCCCTCCTGGCAACGCGTGCTGAGCCGCACCCGCACGCCCGCTTGTTCGGCATCTTTCAACGCCGCTTGCAAGGCATGGTGCACCGTGCCATTGCCCGAGCCGGCCACCACCAGACCTGAAACGCCCGCTTGCACCAAAGCGTCTACCACGCGGCGACCAACGCCTGCGTGGCTGAGGACCACTTCCACCGCGGGCCATTGAAGAACATCGGACGCCATGACCGACTTGGCAGCAGCCGGCATCTTCACGGTGGAGCGGGCGTCCTTGGCAGCCCAACGCACCTGCCCGCCCTCCATCCGGCCCAACGGCCCCGCATCGCCCGAACTGAAAGCGTCCAGCCGGTACGGGTGAACCTTTTGCACATCGCGGGCGCTGTGGATCACGCCCGCGCACACCACGCACACGCCTGCCGCCAAAGACTGGGCACTGACAAGCAAGGCATCGCGCAAGTTCTGCGGACCATCGGCCTCGTCCGAGCTGGCAGGCCGCATGGCGCACACCATCACCACGGGCTTGCTCGGCTGCAACACCGATTGCAAAAACCAGGCGGTTTCTTCGATGGTGTCGGTGCCATGGGTAATCACCAACGCGCCAACATCCTCTTGCGCCAGCCAATGCGCACAACGGCGAGCCAAGAGTTGCCAGGTGGCGTGGTCCATGTCCTTGCTGTCCAGCTGGGCCACTTGCTCCACCAGCAACTGGCGGCCATTGAGCACCTTGCCCAGCCCCGGCACAGCCGCCGTGAGTTGATCCACGCCCAGCTGCGCTGCGGTGTAAGCCACCTGCTCTGAGGCACTGGCGGCCGCGCCCGCGATGGTGCCGCCTGTGCCCAAAACAACCACTTTTTGAATTTTTTTGACAAAAACCACTTGCACAGCCTCAAAAACTGGTTAAAAATACAGTCACTGGATGAAAAAACAGTTTCATCTGACTTCTCAAGGAAGACGACATGACCGACAGCCCCAAACTCACCGCCCGGCAGCAGGAAATTCTGGAACTCATCCAGAACACCATCGCCAACACCGGCGCGCCACCCACGCGTGCAGAAATCGCCAGCGTGCTGGGCTTCAAGTCGGCCAATGCCGCAGAAGAACACCTCAAGGCCCTGGCCCGCAAAGGCGCCATCGAATTGGTCAGCGGCACCTCACGCGGCATCCGCCTCAAAGGGGGTTCACGCAGCAGCCTGCGGGCGCCGTCCGATCTGTTCAGCCTCACCCTGCCAGGCCTGGGCCAGCTGAGTTTGCCACTGGTCGGCCGCGTCGCGGCGGGTTCGCCCATTCTCGCCCAAGAGCATGTGGACCGGACCTACCAGGTCGAGAGCACCTTGTTCAGCGAACAACCCGACTACCTGTTGCGGGTGCGCGGCATGTCCATGCGCGACGCGGGCATCATGGACGGCGACCTGCTGGCGGTCAAATCCACCAAAGACGTGCGCAACGGCCAGATCGTGGTCGCCCGTCTGGGCGATGAAGTCACCGTCAAGCGCCTGCGCAAAACAGCCCAAGGCATTGAATTGCTGCCCGAAAACCCCGACTACAAAACCATCGTGGTCAACCCCGAAGAGCCCTTCGACATCGAAGGCCTGGCGGTGGGTTTGATTCGCAACACTTTGCTGATGTAAGGCCCCTTTTTTCATGCCCATTGCACCAGGTGGCGGGCGCTGAAGGTTAGAACCAACAGCCCTGATGCAATTGGCTTTTCCAGCAATCCTGCCTGTGTCCAACCTCCATGCTTTTGAAAGGTTTCACATGGGAATCGCTCTTCTTGCTCTTTCAAGTCTGTTTCAAGGACTGACATCGTTCAACCGCGCAGCGCCAGCACCCCGCCCTCGTCCTGCAGGCCGCGTCCATCCGGTCTGGACGGTGCGTCGCCCCAGTTGCCAGACCATGGCGTCTTCGCTCATGGCCAAGAAACCCACCATCATGACCCCGGCCTTGCGCGTTTTGCGCGTGGCCGAAAGCGGCCCACGTTCTGACTGCGCCGGTCGCATGGTGATTTCTGGCCGCATGGCCGATGTGTGCGCCGAACTGGATCGCCTAGTCGCGCTCGAGGCATCAAAAGCACGTCACTGCAACCCCCACTGACCCGTGCGCCAGAATGCAAGTCCACGCAGGTGACTTGCATGTCTGTGTGATCACAACACACTGATACATCGCCGGGTCGACAAATGTGCGCCGTCAAGGTCGATCACCTCCCTGTCAAGGCACAATGGAGGGATGAACATTGTGATCCTCGACGACTACCAGGATGCGGTCCGCAAACTGGACTGCGCAGCCAAACTCGAACAATATCCGGCCAAGGTTTACACCAACACGGTCAAAGGCATTGGCCAGTTATCCGTGCGGTTGAAAGATGCCGATGTGATCGTGCTCAACCGTGACCGCACCGACATCAATCGGGCATTGGTCGAAAAGCTGCCCAAACTCAAACTGATTGCCCAAACCGGTCGCGTCGGCAACCACATCGATCTGGCCGCCTGCACAGAGCGTGGCGTCGCCGTGGCCGAAGGCGTGGGCTCGCCCGTCGCTCCTGCAGAGCTGACCTGGGCCTTGATCATGGCGGCATCACGCCGCCTGCCCCAGTACATCAGCAACCTCAAGCACGGGGCTTGGCAACAATCAGGGCTCAAATCGAGCGCGATGCCGATCAACTTTGGCCTGGGTACCGTTCTCAAAGGCAAAACCCTGGGCATCTGGGGTTACGGCAAGATCGGTCAGCTGGTGGCCGGTTACGGCAAAGCCTTTGGCATGCGCGTCAAAATTTGGGGCTCCGACGAATCACGCGTGCGCGCTGCCCGTGACGGTTATGAAGCCGCCACCAGTCGCGAAACTTTTTTTGAAGAGTCGGACGTCTTGACTGTCCATTTGCGCTTGAACGACACAACCACAGGCATCGTCACCTCAGACGACTTGGGGCGCATGAAACCCACGGCCTTGTTTGTGAACACCTCCCGAGCAGAATTGCTGGAACCCAATGCCTTGATTGGCGCACTGAACCGCGGACGTCCAGGCCTGGCCGGAGTCGATGTCTTCGAGTCCGAACCCATCTTGCAAGGCTCGGCTTTGCTGCGCCTGGAAAACTGCATTTGCACACCCCACATCGGCTATGTCGAGAAGGACAGCTACGAGCTGTATTTCGGCGCCGCCTTTGACAACGTGGTCAATTTCATCAAAGGCACGCCTACCAACATCGTGAATCCTGGTGCCCTGCAAGTGCGGCGCTGAAAACGTGAACACACAGACAGGCGCCCGCCTGCGCCAACGCCTGCCCCAGGTGCTGTGGCCCATGATGTTTGGCAACGTCGTGATCGGTACCGGCGTCATGGTGGCAGCAGGTGTCCTGAATGACATCGTGGCATCCCTGTCGGTGTCGGTAGCCACTGCGGGCCAATTGATTTCCAGCAGCGCCTTGATGGTCTGCGTGGGCGCCCCTTTGCTCGCCGCCGTGGTGGCCGGTTGGGACCGCCGCCGACTTCTGGTCTGGAGTCTGTTGTGGTTTGGTCTTTGGCACTTGCTGGCCGCCTTGGCGCCTGGGTTTTACAGTCTGCTGGGCTTTCGCGCCATGGCCATGTTGGCTGCTGCCATCTTCACGCCACAGGCAGCTTCGTGCATCGGCCTGCTGGTGCCGCAAGCGCAGCGCGGGCGAGCCATCACTTTTGTGTTCCTGGGCTGGTCTGTCGCTTCGGTGATGGGCATGCCGCTGGGCTCCTGGATTGGCGGCACGCTCGGCTGGCGCTGGTCCATGGGTCTGATCGCTGTGCTGTCGTTGGTGGGTGCGCTGTGGCTTTGGCGGCGCATGCCCGAAGGCGTGATACCGCCAGCCCTGTCTGCTGCAGCCTGGCGCCAGACCCTGTCATCGCGGACATTGCTGGTGACACTCGGCATGACGGTGCTCTCTGCTGGGGGACAGTTTGTGCTGTTCAGCTACATGGCGCCCTACATCAACACCCGGTTCGCCACCACACCGGCCCAGTTCAGCGCTTTGCTGGTTTGTTATGGCGGCATGGGGTTCATTGGCAACGCACTGTTGTCCCATTACATTGACCGCATAGGCGCATCGCGTGCTGTATTCATCGCCCTGCTGTGCATCAGCGTGGGCCAGCTGCTGACACCCTGGGCTGACAGCTGGCTGGCCATGGGCGGTGTGCTGCTGCTTTGGGGCATTGGGGTTTTTGCTTCCAATTCGGCCCAGCAGGCGCGCCTGATCGGGCAAGCGCCCTGGCTGGCCTCGGCCTCGATCGCGTTGAACACCTCGGCCTTGTACGCTGGCCAGGCGCTGGGTGCCAGCGTTGGTGCGGCAGTGATCGTTCATCAAGGTCTGGTGGCCTTGCCACATTTCGGTCTGATCGGCATGATCCTGGCGATGGCCCTGAGCTTGCTCGCCACCCGTTATGCCCGTCTGCACCCCTTACATGCCCCCCGGTAAAGCCCCGTCCATGCACTGGAACCCGGGCGATAATGTCCTGATACACACCGGTTACGCCGGAGCCCGTATTCCTTGACTCTGACTTTTTCGACATGACCCTCGCATTTTCAAAAGTGGCCATCATTGGCGCCGGCGCCATGGGCCGGGGCATTGCCCAAATCGCTGCACAAGCGGGCAGCCAAGTGTGGTTGTACGACACACAGGCCGAAGCCATTCAAAAAGCCCGCGATGCCGTGTTCCAGCAATGGGACAAGCTGCAGGAAAAAGGCCGCTTGACGCCCGAAGCCGTGGCGGGCCACAAAAGCCGTTTGCTGGGTGCCACCAGCCTGCAAGACCTGGCCGAGTGCGAATTGGTCGTTGAAGCCATCGTCGAGAAAATCGACATCAAAAAGAGTCTGTTCACCGATCTGGAAAAAGTGCTGGCCCCCACGGCTGTGCTGGTGACCAACACCTCCTCGCTATCGGTGACCGCGATTGCAGCCGCCTTGCAGCGCCCCGGCCAGTTTGCCGGTTACCACTTCTTCAACCCCGTGCCCCTGATGAAGGTGGTCGAGGTCATCGCTGGCCTGAAAACCGACGCCGCCGTCTGCGAGCGCCTGTCCGAATTTGCACGCCAGATGGGCCACACGCCTGTGCAGGCGCAAGACACGCCCGGCTTCATCGTCAACCACGCCGGGCGCGGTTACAGCACAGAAGCGTTGCGCATCGTGAGCGAAGGCATTGCCGACTTCGCCACCATTGACCGCATCCTGCGCGACCAGGTCGGCTTCAAGCTCGGCCCCTTCGAGCTGTTTGACCTGACCGCCCTCGATGTGTCGCACCATGTGATCGAGGCGATCTACCACCAGTATTACGAAGAGCCGCGCTACCGCCCCAACGTCATCACCGCCCAGCGCTTGGCCGGGGGGGTGGTGGGCAAAAAAGTGGGCGAAGGTTTTTACAAATACGTGAATGGTGTGGCCCAAGTGCCTGCCGAGCCGCCCATGCCCGTGGTGGACAACATTCCGCCCGTATGGGTCTCGCCCCGCGCCGCTCGCCGCGCCGAACTGCTGCAGCTGCTCAAGGACCTGGGTGCCAAAATCGAAACCGGCGCCTCGCCCTCGCCCGAAGCACTGACCCTCGTTGCGCCGCTGGGCTTTGACATCACCACCGTAGCCGTGGTCGAGCGGCTGGACCCGGCCCGCACCGTGGGCATCGACATGCTGGTCAACGACGCGGCCACCAAACGCCGCGTGCTGGCCACCAACCCCGCCACCCGTGCTGACATGCGCGACGCGGCGCACGCCCTGTTTGCCCGCGACGGCAAAGCGGTCTCGGTCATCCGTGATAGCGGTGGCTTTGTCACCCAGCGCGTGGTCGCCACCATCGTGAACATCGCGTCCGACATCTGCCAACAGCGCATCTGCACCCCGCAAGACCTGGAAACCGCCGTCACGCTGGGCCTGGCCTATCCGCTGGGGCCCTTGGCCATGGGCAACCGCTTTGGGCCAGACAGCATCCTCGAAGTGCGGTTCAACATGCAGACCGTCTATGGCGACATGCGTTATCGCCCCAGCCCCTGGTTGCGCCGTCGCGGAGCCATTGGCCTGTCCCTGATGCACACTGAA
>JACCDV010161240.1_pt1 | contig 11558 bp, 16 predicted proteins | sample 7446131 | NCBI WGS metagenome assembly JACCDV01 (sample SAMN15323448, study PRJNA562643) | freshwater metagenome | isolation source: river surface water | place: USA:Blue River Watershed | collected 2017-08-17
ATTTCCAGTTGATGGCGCTGTAATTACTGAATTAGTTGTGAGATTGACCCAAAATGATGAAGTAATTGTCTTGTCGATCTTATCAACCAGAGTAATGCTGACCAATACATCGCCAGACGTATATCCAGATCCTGTTGCCGTGGCATCATAAAAGATTTCAATTAATTCTTTTGAATTGTCACTTGATGCTGGCTTAACAGCTCCAAATGGAATGCCTTGAGTTAATTCATCAAGGCTAATGTAAGCAAAACTAACGCCGTTATCCCTTAACAACCAATACTTATTGGCCGCATCAATAACTAATGATTCCGCAATTGATGTAAACACCCCAGTTACTGTAGCTGCGGCCGTTGTATAAATATAACCCTCCGGGGTAGCCTTTACAGCCACCTTTTCTCCATTTGCTGTTACTGCCTGTAATTGAACTCCACTTGACATGCCCTATCCTCCAAAGATACCCCCATAAACATGGGGGTATTGTCAATTGAAGGATTTAGTTTTTGGGGTTTTTTACAAGCCCATTCCATCAAGAATTGAAAGCATTCTTTCTTCTTCTGTTTTACCGCTTACTGTTGGCTTTCCAAGGCTTGAAGTTCTTGAGCTAATAGGTTGCTGACGTTGCGCTTGAGATGCAGAGCGCCCCACCGGCATAGAGTCATAAATCATCTTAATCACGCTTGGCCATTGATGTGGTTCGTATGTGGAAGCCAATTCTTGAATTTTTACTGGATTTCCAAGATATTCAGAAATGTATTTCTCTTTTGCTTGGTAATCAACCTCATTTTTACGAGTGTTTAGAAATGCATTAATTTGAGCAATAGAAGAATTAACTGCCTTTTGATTTGCCGCTTGTCTTTCATATGATTGCTGCTGATACTGTTGATTTGCCTGCACCTCTTGAATATATTTGCGTTGACGAGCCATCTCAATCGCAGAATCTTCATCAATACGCATATCCTCAACAGCTTTAGCAATATCTGGGTAATCTTTTAAATAATCAACTCCTGGAGCTTTTATTCCTAGCTTCATAGCAAGATTTGACCTTTCTTGCTCAAGCATCTCATAAGCTAAACGCACATCATTTGGGTTATCTGAATTACGCAAACGGCTAAATTCAATATTTGCGGCAAAATCTTCTGGGGTTAATTTAGCGGCTTCAAATGTTTCTCTAATGCCAAAAACAATTTCCTCATACCCCTTTTTTTCTTGCTCTAAAGCTGCTTTTTCATTTAATAATTCATGAAAACGAGCCTTTCCACGCTCTGACTTTAAACTTTCTGCAATCTGCTCATCAGTTCTTTCGTCAGACTTTTGATCATTTTTTTGGTCTTGTTCTTTATTTTTAGGAATCCCATGAGGAGTTTCATCAGGCTTAGAATTACTGTCATCTTCCTTATCTTCACTCTTAGAGCCAGAATCACCAATAACCTTTTCTAGTAGCTCGGCTTGAGCATCTTCTGGTGATTGATTTTCATTATCTTTGCGAGATGTCTCTTCGTTAGAGCTGCCTTGGTCATCATTGCTCGCCGTTGCATCAGCCTGATCTTCAGCGGATGTATTTAGCACATCATCTTCAACTTTGTTTAAATCTACTTCACTCATATTAATGTCCTTATTGTTGGTATTGATTTGAAGGCATTAAACCTTCCATGGGGGGTTGACCTGCCATTTCTTGACCAGGCATTTGCTCTCCTGACTGCTCCATTGAAGCCATATCAGGCTGCATTGGATTTTGTTGTTGCTTAGGAATAAATTGCTCAGGGTCTAAACGCTCATCAAAACGCTTAATAGTTTCTTTAAGCAAATTAATAATAGGATCAGCGCTCATGCCAGTAGCTTGGGCCTGAGTAATCATTTCTATTTGCCCCTGAATAATCGGCAATATTGTTTGCCAAGCATCTTGCTGCTGCATCTTGTCTGGAGCGCCAGTAGTTCCAGCTCTAATATGCATTTCAACCATATCAAAGACCTCCTCTTTAGAAGTCACTTGAGGCCAGTCATAGCTTGGCGCTGTAATTACCTGAGGCATTCCATCGACATATATAGTTTCTTCTACTGGTGGCCCCATAATCCGCTCCACTTGATCTGGGGTTAATTCTTGAATCAGAATCTGCGCTGCATATTGAGCAATATCCTGAATCCAATCTTCAATCTGATCTCTAAACTCATTTACTCGTCCAGATAAAGATTGCTGCATGATGTTTGCTTCAGTTGCAGTCTTAGACTCGACAACAGTTGACCTAGCAGCATCTTGCAATCCAGTAACCATCTCCCAATCTTGGCGCACGTTTCCTGTGTCGTAAACAACAGGGTCGATGGCTGGATATGTTTTTGGCGCAATTGTTTGATTGATTGGCTTGCCATCAGAGTCAAATACAACAATCTCACCAAAACCAGCCAAGCTAAAACGCTTAATACTCTTTTCTGACACAGATCCATCAGCAACATATCCAGGCAAGCAAAGATCGCGGTGAGCGTTGTATCGATCTCTTGCCTTGTTATGCTCTTCTTGCAGTTTCTCAGTCAAATCCACAATTGATGGGCCAATAAACTGTCCGTCCACCACTTGGTATGGCAATAAGAAAAATGGATACCATCTTTGCCCTACTTTATCTGGGGAATATGGATCTTTTAGCCAAAAGTTGCAGCCATCTGCCATCGTATATACGCTATGAGTAGTCTTATCCCAGATCTCTAGGATGGCTATTTGTTTATCGCCCTCATCTTCGCTCTCTAAACTTAATGAAGTTGACTCTTTTGAAGATGAATCATCATAGGTTTTAGCTTTATCAAGCTTCTTTTTAAATAAGCCCTCGGCCTCACTCTTTTTCATTGGAATGATCTGGCACATCCATCCGGCTTGCTCATAATCAAAAAAATCAATGACTGTTGGATCAATAAGCAAGTTTTCTGGGAATATTCGGTCAATCACAACACCTTCGGCAGCAACCACTTCTAACTGCTCAGATAGTGATTTCATAAGGTTTTGGTATTCCTCTTTTTTAGCGTCTAAATCGGTTCGATTCTCTTCGTTATCAATCTCACGCATTAATCGCTCAATATTCTTAATATCATCTTGGGTATCTTCAATACGAGATTTGATAATTGGGTCTTCTGCAATATCACGCTGATACATCACTTTAAGAGCGCCAATGCTGCATGTTAATGCGCTTCTTACGGCTGATTTAGCTCGCTCTTTTAAGCCTGCTTGGGCTAGCTCAACGTTCGTAACCTTTTCAATAGTCTCGCAAAACTTTTTTAAGGACTTTGATTTGTACGTAGGAATTGCGCTAATTTCAGGGTTTCTTGCATACACGTTAGGCAAGATTGCTGAAATAGATCCATGAATGAGGTTTGCCCGGTGCTTGTAAAAGTCTGAACTCTTTGGATCAGCTGAATAATTAAAGCCAGCAACTAGAGTTCTGTTGTATTTAAAGCGCTTATGGTGCTTTTCATAGTGCTTTTTAGCCGCCTCAATTCGAGAAGCCCATTTCTTGGCTAGCTTCCCGTCCTCTGGATCTGCATTGGCAGTCTGTACGTTTTGCTCTAAATCTATCATTTAAACCTTCATAGTAAAAGTTTCATTTCCCGAATCGTATGTATAACTTGAATCATTTGATTCTTGGGGTTTTTGACCTTCTGGTGATCTTCTTCTGCGCATAATTCCGTAGCGAGTTGCATCCCATGCATGGTCTTCAGCATCGGTATCAACGTCTTCTGGATTTGATTCGTCTGGAGATATAGACGGAACAGTTCTTAGCCAATGCTTACAAGTGCTAAATACTTTGAGCTTATCTTCGGCAAGCAGCCGAATAATCTCTTGAGCTCCGTTAACCCTTGATCCTTTAGCGTTCCAGGCTTCCACCCAGTTAACGCTGTTTTCCCTAAAGATTTGCCCAATAGATCTATCTGCTCCAATCTTTGAAAAGATTGATGGATCTGCTAGGTTCATCTTGTATTCATAGCCAAGCCTTTGGTCATGCTCCTCAATCTTTTTAATTCGCTTAGCCACTTCGGCAGCGTTATGCCTTGTTCCTGATCCAGGCTTTTCTCCAGCTCCGTATAGTTCGCGCCAAATGTAATGAATCCCATCTGGATCCATAGCAAACCAATAAACCGCATAAGGCGCTGCATAGCCCCAATCCATTGCTTTCCATACCTTCCATGTCGCTGGAATCGGAAATGGATTTACAACGTGCTTATTAGCGTCCCAAACGTCTTCCAAGAAGCTTCCCACATGAATATCCCAATCGCCCTCTAGCCAAGCTTTGCGCCTATTTGGATCCTTAAGAGATTGCAATGTCTTGATGTAATCTGGGTCAGCCTCAAGAATGTGGGTGTTTTCATAGATAGATGAATGAATTGAGGTTCTTTGCTTCTCATCCTCATCAATAATCTTTCCAGAAATTGATCCGCCACCAAGCTTGTATCGCTCCTTAACCCATCCATGCCCACGTCCAAATGGATTGCAAGTGCTTCTAACCATTCTTGGCATACCTGGATAAGATGATCGGCAAGTCGATTGCATAGACTCAAAGAAAGCGCCATCGCGCCAATTGGTTAACTCCTCAAAGCCAAGCCAAGGATATTCGTGTCCGTGATAATTCCAGTAGTCATCTTCTGACTGACCATACCTAAAAAATAGCATTTCTCCAGTTGGCCATTTCCATGAATAATCTGACTCGTTAAATTTAGCCTCTGGAAATATTAGGTAAAACCACCTTTTGCTTTTGGCAACAACGTCAGCAAGCTGGGGATAAGTTAAGCGAAATAAAACTCCTCTCCAATGCTGGCCAAATCCTCTGCCTACGTTCATGGCAAAGCTCATTAGCAAAGTGTCTGTCTTACCTCCACCCCTAGTGCCTTCTAGCAATACCTCATATATTGGGCAAGTTAAAAAGGCCTCTTGGCTTCCAGGCAATGGCTTCCAGGCTACTTTTTGCAATGAGACTTTTCCCACTCATCAACGCTCATGGTCGATGGAACTAATAAGACACCGCTAGAAACAATATCTTTCCCGTCTTTTCCGGTTACCTCGTTAACCTGAGTTTCTTTCCACCTTGCTCTAGTCTTTAGCCAGAATATGGCAGCTGCCGTATTTCCATTTTTAGCCTGTTGAAACAATGTCCCAGCTATTGCTGAATTGGCATCGATCCGACCTTCATTCAGCTCATCTTGGTAATACTTAGTTAAGGTATCTGCTGATATTTTTAGCCTGGTCGCTATATCTTCATGCGTGACACCTAAAGCTGATAATCGCTTTACTGTTGATTTGAGCTCTTCTGTTGGCTCATGTTTTTTTCCTTGAGCCATTCTTTATAACTCCGAAAGAACTGCTGTTTTGCCTGTAAAGTCTTCCCAGCGCTTCACAATGACATCGCAATACTTAGGATCTAGCTCCATTAAGTAAGCTTGACGGCTTAGCTTTTCGGCAGCAATCATTGTTGATCCTGAACCACCAAAATAATCGACAACAAGATCTCCGCTTTTACTCGAATTTTTAATTGCTTTTTCTACTAATGCGACAGGCTTTGGGGTTGTGTGCTTATTAAAGCGCTCTTTATCAAATTGCCATACAGAAGTTTGCTTTCTATCTGAATACCAAGAATGAGAGCCGTTATTCATCCATCCATATAAGCATGGCTCATGCTGGCTTTGATAATCAGTTTGGCTCAATGTAAGGCTATTTTTTGCCCAAATAATCATTGAACTAAAGTGAAAATATTCTCTAAAAACCTTGTGGAATACGTCGGCGCATCGGTCAGAGTGAAAGCAATAGATTGATGCACCAGATTTTGAGTTTGCAAAGTAATTCCCAAATGCCCCTCTTAACAGGTCTTCCAATCCATCCCTAGAGTCGTTTGATATTCCCTTGTAATCAACACCATAAGGAGGGTCTGTGAAAACCATGTCCGCTTTATTCCCGACCATAAGCTTGTCTACATCATCAATGCTTGTGCTATCACCGCACATTAGCCTATGGTTTCCAAGAATATAAATGTCACCTAATTTTGTTTTAGGTGTTTCTGGCGGATCAGGAACAAGATCTTCATCTACCAAACCATCTTTTACCTCAGGAGCAAGTAGTTTGTTTAGTATTTCATCCTCAAAACCTAAAATTGATAAATCAAAATTTTCATTATTTAGATCACCAAGCTCTAAAGTTAATAAATCTAAATCCCATCCAGCGTTTAGTGCCAATTGATTGTCAGCGATGATATAAGCCCTTCGTTGCATTAATGTCATATTCTTTAGCTCAATAACTGGAACTTTTTCATATCCAAGTTTTTGGGCTGCTAACAATCTCCCATGACCTGCAACAATCCCCATATCTTCATCAATCAATATTGGATTTGTCCACCCAAACTCCTTAATACTTGCTGCTATTTGAGAAACTTGAGCGTCGCTGTGCGTCCTACTATTCTTTGAGTAGGGAATTAATTTATCGACAGCAATTTCTTTAATTTTCATATTAATAATTTATAAAATATAAATTTTTACCATCCCACCAATTTCGTCAGATACATTCATTGAAATTGAGAAATGTTTATCATTTACTTCTAATGCATCTGCCAAGCCATCTAAACCAGATTTCATCGATGCAAGCATGTTGTCTAAGTCCCTATGCCTTCTATCTGGCATATAAAAATTAATTTCTAACTTTATTTTTCCGTTTGGCTTTTTTAACTTAGCAGCCCTTGTTAAATTGAAACAAGTCGCTCTATACGCTTTTTTAGCTTTAGCTAAAATTGCCCAATGAACCCTTGAATTTGGGTTTAACTCTTTTAATGGCCAAGGAAATACTATTTCTTGCATAATTCCTCCACCCTACTATTTAAATATTGTTTGCTAGGGTTTTTTTCATTTGCCCACTCCAAAACTTCAAGCAACTCAGGCCTTAAAACAACGCCATCTGATCGCTTTTTAGAAAAGGCAATTGACACTCGATCGTAAACATCAAAATCCGACCAAACGTGCCATTTGATTACAACCCCAATCCTCCCAGATGGGGTTTTAACAATTGAACCTAAGGTTATTAACCTCAAGCAGCCCCCTTTAATACCGACTGTTTTTCTTTGTCACAAAACAAGCATTTGCAATTCTCAATAAAACCTTTTACATAACCAGAATTTGGCAGTACGCGCCCCGTCTCATGATTGACAGGCTTATGAAAAAACTTCCTATTTTTTAAATCTTGTTCTGTTGCCAAAAACCGCATTACATACCTTTCATTAAGTTAAAAATTGTTTTGTTTAAAGCATCTATTTCGTCCATCTTCATTACCGACCACATTCTTTTTTGTCCATGAAATCCATTTATTGATCCCTGGTGACAATCTTTACAAAGAGCTATCGCCGTGTAATGCCTTTGCTGCTTAATATGGTGAGCATCGCTTGGGGATGACGCATCACATATTGAACAGGGCAAACTTTTAACGTTTTGCAAATGGTTCTTTTCATTGTTTGTTAGGCATTTATGATTTTTTGATTTCATTCATCATGACCATATGAAAAAAAGACATCGTTTTCTATTCCAAAAGCATTAATCAATTCTTGAAGATCAACCATTTCTTTAACTGTCATAGAACTTGTAGAGCTACCAAGAACAACAAAACCACCCTCTATTCCAGGTGCCACATCTTGTTTTTTTAAAGATGCAGTAAAAATGTCCTTCCAGTTTTCTGGCGTTAAAAATCTTCCATGCCAATTAACTTGTCTAGAAACATCCGACAACATTGCCCAAAGTCTGCTGTTTTGCTCTAAAGACCTTGTTTTTGGCTTTACCTCAACAACGTATCCATCTGGAGATTGAGATACGCATTTAATGGCGCTTTCCCTTGCTTTTTTATGTGCCAAAACAAAATATGATTTACTCATTTCCATTTTTAAGCGCCTCCAAAATTTGATCTCTTTTTGGCGAATCTTTTGTCCGTGAGATAACAGCAAGCATTGCCTCCTGTTGCTTTCTGCTCGGCCTGGCTGACCTTACCAAGCGTACGCAACACCCAAGGCACTTCAATTGATAAATTCCACTCTTGGGCCGTTCTCTCAAGGATTCGCAAACCGCGCATGTCAAGCTGCATACCTTTTTTTCTCCCTAGCGTCTTGAATAAACTTTCTCATCTCAAAATATGAGCTAAATCTTGCTTTTGATGGGTCTCCGCCGCATTCAACTCGGTAGGCATGCTCAATCTGAGCATCTGTGCCAAGCGGTAGATCCTTTAGCTTTTCACCAGCTGCTGAAACCGCCAAATCCCAATCTGATTTGTATGTTTGCCACCCTCGTTGGCAGCAAACCATCAAAGCGTCATTTGTACTCTTGCCCGACTTTGCAACCTCGCTAAGCAACATTCGCAAAGCCGTAGACGTCAATGGAGCCTTTTTAGACTTTCGCAAAATCAAAAAGTCATCCCAAACAGACTGATCAACACCATCTGGTTTTTGAACCTGGTTTTTAGAAACAGATTTTTTCGCCTGATGGTTAATTGATGTTTCTATTGATGGTTCATTGATGGTTATGGGTGAACGTTGTTCATGGGTGGGATGAACAATATTCAGGGGTGCGGGTGAACGTCGTTCAGGGGTGTGGTGAATATCGTTCAGGTGTGAACATTGTTCAGGGGTGAATGATATGCAGGGGTTGATGTGATAAATAGTGCTTCTACCATTCCTATTTTCGCGTCTAAGAATGCCTTCTTTTTCCAAAAACTTGATAGCCAAAAATACTGCTCTTTCTGTCAATGAACATTTTTCAGCAATTGTTGAAATTGATGGGTAGCACTCCCCTTGATCGTTTGCGTTATCGCAAAGCGCAAGAAGAACTATTTTTTTGGTTGTCGGCAAAGAGGTTTTCCAAGCTTGCGACATTAATTGGATACTCAACTAAAGCTCCTTAGAGCCACTGGTCTTGCTAAACATCCGCCTGTTTTTTGCTTACGCTTAGGCATCTCAACAAGAATTTTTGCCTCAATTAACTCTCTTAATCTGGCTGATATAGAGCTCTTTTGAAGCCCTGTCCTTGCGTTAATCTCTGCTATGGTTAGACCACTTTTAGACTTTTTTAAAAGTCCAATAATGCGTACGTATTGAGTTAAATTTGACCCAGTAGTCCGAATATATTTGTAGGCGTCTCTGCTTGTTTGAGCAACGTTTTTATGCATTTATATATTCCAAATTACAAAATTACAAACAAGATGTTTAATTTATTGGTTTTTTTGGTTCAAAAATAGAAGGCTATGCTCTAGCTTTACTTTTGATGGAATGCCTCGATAAATCCAGTTTTGCACCCGCTGAATGCTGTATCCGGTAAGTTTTGCAACGTTTGCAACGCCGCCTAAATTTTTAATTAGTTCTTGATCGTTCATGCCATCAATTAAACACGATGTTTAATGAAATGTCAAACATTATGTGTAACAATCATGTAAACAATTCGTTTACATTAATACTATGAACATAACAATGAAGAGACTCTATGAACAGCTATTAGCTCTTAAGCTAATAAGCCATGAAATGCTTCAATCAGAAGTTGCAAAACTTCTTAACGTGTCACAACAAAAAATTAACAACTGGGAATCTAGAGGCATTTCGAGTGAAGGCCTTATTGATATTCAACTTCAAACCGGAATATCTGCCACCTATCTTAAGTATGGCAATGAAGAGTTTGCTACAGCAAAAGTAGCAAATGGCACAGACTTTAATTTTCCGCTAAGCCTTGAAGAAAAACTATTGCTTAACGAGTTTAAAAACATTAAAAACATGTCAGCCAAAATGGAAATTGTAAATTATGTGAGAGGCTACGCCGCGGCTCATGGCTTGGGCGCGAAAAAAAGACAACGTAGTAAATCTACCATTCCGCCCGTTAAAAAAGCAGCCTAACAAAAACACCAATTCCTGTCGCAAAAACAACATAATTTACATGCCATTATTGCTTATGTAACTTATAAATTTCTTACAGCTAACCGCAAGGGGCGGCGCCAGACCAAACTATAGGAGAGTTTGTAAGGCCCAGCGCCTTTAAGATTAATTTATAAAGTTTTCAGCTGAAACATAATCAAGACCATGAGCATAAGCAACTGGTTGAGAAGTAACAGCGCCTTTGTAAATACTTAAACCATTGCGCAAATGGTTATTCATACTAATTGAAGAAACAATCCCATTGTTAGCCAAAGCAGATACAAAAGGGAAAGTTGCATTAGTTAAAGCAAATGTTGAAGTTCTAGCTACGGCGCCAGGCATATTTGCTACACAATAGTGAACCACCCCATGCTTTACGTATGTTGGATCTTTATGAGTTGTTGGAACAGAAGTTTCAAAACAACCGCCCTGATCAATGGCCACATCTACAATAACTGACCCTGGTCGCATATTTTGAATCATAAACTCATTAACCAATTTTGGAGCTGAATCACCAGGAACAAGGACTGCGCCGATAACAACATCTGACTGAATAACTTCACGCTCCATAATTACAGTGCCAGAATATAAAGTTTTAATTCTATTTCCATAAATTGAATCCAAATGTTTTAACGCATCTAAATTTTTATCAAAAATAGTTACATCTGCGCCCATGCCAACTGCCATTTGCAAGGCATTTCTACCAACTACACCAGCACCAATAATTGAAACTTTAGCTGGAGCAACACCTGGAACGCCGGCCATTAAAACACCAGATCCTCCAGCTGCTTTTTCTAAATGGTGCGCAGCCGCCTGAATCGACATTCTTCCAGCAACTTCACTCATTGGAGCCAATAGCGGTAATGAGCCATTTGCAGCAGTAACTGTTTCATACGCAATGCAAATTGCGCCGGAATCGATTAAAGCCATCGTTTGATCTGGATCCGGAGCTAAATGCAAATAGGTAAACAATATTTGATTTTCACGCAACATTGCACACTCTTCTGGCTGCGGCTCCTTAACCTTAACGATCATGTCAGATTCTGAAAACACTTCAGCTGCTGTTTCGCAAATTTTTGCACCAGCAAAAACGTAAGCATCATCGGCGCAGCCAGCATGATCTCCAGCGTTTTTTTGCACCAAAACATGATGACCATTATTAGTTAACTCGCGAACATTCTCTGGCGTTAAGCCAACGCGATATTCATGGTTTTTAATTTCCTTAGGTACTCCAATAATCATTTGATTCTCCTTTTAATTAATATCAATAACGTCTTTTTTACTCATTCCAGATACTTGATAAATCACATAAAACAAAAGCAACAAACATGGGCCAACAATAAGCGCTACAACTGAGTCATCGTTTGTTGCCATTAATCCAAAAATAATTGCAATAACAATTCCAGCAAATATGGATGAATATGGCCACCAAGGTGTTTTAAATTTCAACTCGCTCACCTGTTGTTTAGTAAGCGTTTGTCTAAATTTCATTTGGGTGTAAAGAACGGCAACCCAAACCAACATGCCAACAGTTGTTCCTGCTGACATTACATATTGAAATGCTTTTTCAGGGACAGCGTAATTAAGCAATACACCAACCATTGAAAATAAAACAAAAACAATGACAGCATTACTTGGGACATTTGATAGAGATAATTTAGAGAA
>JACCDV010896098.1_pt1 | contig 11558 bp, 15 predicted proteins | sample 7446131 | NCBI WGS metagenome assembly JACCDV01 (sample SAMN15323448, study PRJNA562643) | freshwater metagenome | isolation source: river surface water | place: USA:Blue River Watershed | collected 2017-08-17
GTTGGCCCAACCACGTAAGTGATCTCGGTGGCTGGAAAAGCAAAGTAGCCCAACAATACGGCGTTAATTCAATTCCTTTTACCATTTTGCTTGACAGAGAAGGCCGCGTCATTGCAACAAACTTGAGAGGTGCCGCCCTAGAACAAACACTGCAGCAAATTTTTGGGTTTTAATGAGCCTTCAGGATAAATACCTCTACTTTGCCTCTGATTTACATCTAGGAGCGCCAAACGCAGCCAAAAGTGCCGCTAGAGAAAAAGCATTTATTGCTTGGCTCGATCATATCCGCCCTACAGCCAAAGCCATTTTTTTACTTGGCGATGTCTTTGATTTTTGGTACGAATACAGAACAGTTGTGCCGAAAGGCCATACGCGCCTTTTAGGCAAATTAGCTGAACTCACAGACGCAGGTATCGAGCTACATTATTTCAAAGGAAACCACGATATGTGGGTGTTCGACTACTTTGAAAAAGAACTCGGTATGCGCATCCATAGCAATGCATACACATTTGAACACGCCGGCAAACAATTTTATCTCCACCATGGCGACGGCTTGGGCCCAGGCGATTACAAATACAAGTTCCTGAAAAAATTCTTTAGAAGTACTCTTTGCCAGTGGCTTTTTGCCCGTTTACATCCTAATTTTGGCATACAGTTAGCTAGTTTGCTTTCGAGAAGAAGCCGCGCCAACAACGGAGAAAAAGACGCAATTTACAATGGCCCTAATGAGGAATGGCTCTATGCCTACGTGCAGCAAATAGAAAAAAAGCAACACCACGACTATTATCTTTTTGGACACCGTCATTTACCACTTTTTTTACCTTACCAACAAGCGCTTTATGTCAATACAGGCGACTGGATCAAATACCAAACTTTTGCCCGCTTTGACAATCAAAAACTCGAGCTTTTTCAATGGTCTGATCACCAAGTTTTACCGTACAATGCCGACTAAAATCATAAGCACATGGACGAACATAAGGCTAGAGGAGCTCCATTCCATAGCCAATGAAATTTGGACCTTTCTACCTGAAGCTTGTTTAGTTGCGCTAGATGCCGAAATGGGCAGCGGTAAAACTACATTGGTGAGCGCATTGCTTCAAGAAGCGCAAATTACACATTTTGAAGGCTCACCCACATTCGCAATTGTTCAAGCATATCAGAGTCCTTCGAGGGGTTCAATTTATCACTTAGACTGCTATCGCATTGAAAATGAAAACGAACTCCTTAACTTAGGATTAGAAGAACTCCTAGATTCCAGCGCCTATTTTTTCATAGAATGGCCGCAAAAAATCGATACAATTCTTCCAAAACCCCACTTTAGACTGTATATTCGTATTGAATCTGACCTAAGTCGAGAAATCACACTGCACTATGACTACTGATCCACATTTGCTCAAAACGTTAATCCAACAAGGTGCACTCTTACCTAAAGAGGATTTACTTGAAGTCCGACGCAAAAAAGGAAACCTCCTGATTGGCATTCCAAAAGAAACCTCCTTTCAAGAAAGAAGGGTAGCTTTAGTCCCAGAGGCAGTAAGTTTATTGGTCGCCAATGGGCATCAGGTATTACTCGAAAGCAACGCAGGCGAAGGCGCACATTTTACTGACAACGAATACAGCGAGGCAGGTGCACAAATTATTTATGACCGCAAGGCGATATATCAATCAGATATCATTTTAAAGGTAGCTCCCCCATCAGAAGAAGAAATTACCTATATGCCAGGCAATCAAACTTTTATTTCTGCTCTGCAACTAGCTACACAACCCAAAGAAATCTTACAGCAACTCAGCGCAAAAAAAATAACAGCCATCGCCTGGGATTACATCCGCGACGAAGAAGGCGTTTTTTCCATAGTGCGCACCATGAGCGAAATCGCTGGAACAACATCAGTTCTAGTTGCAGGCGAACTCCTCTCCTCTTTTTCAGAAGGCAAGGGACTCATGCTTGGAGGTATTGCAGGCGTACAACCAACAGAAATCGTGGTACTTGGTGCCGGAACCGTTGGCGAATTTGCCACCCGAGCAGCTTTAGGCCTCGGCGCATCTGTCAAAATTTTTGACAACTCGTTGTCTAGACTCAGACGCCTTCAAAACGACCTCGGACAACGCGTTTACACATCCGTTCTGCAACCGAAAGTGTTGGCCAAAGCCGTCAGAAGAGCAGATGTCGTTATCGGTGCCTTGCGTTCCACCATTGGCAGAACACCTTGCGTAGTGACCGAAGAAATGATCGCTCAAATGAAACCAGGCTCAGTAGTACTGGATGTTAGTATTGACCAAGGAGGTTGCATTGAAACATCGCGCATCACCAACCATAGCGAACCCACGTTTGTAAAGCATGAAGTAACACACTATTGTGTACCAAATATTGCTTCCAGGGTCTCGAGAACTGCATCTTTTGCGCTTTCTAACACACTTTCTCCTTTGCTCTTGGAAATGGGTGAACGCGGAGGAGTTCCTGACCTCATTCGCAGCCATCCTGGTTTCCGTAATGGTGTATATATGTTCAGAGGCATACTGACCAATGAAGTATTAGGAAAGGTATTCGACCTAAAATACAAAGACATCCACCTTATTCTACCAGGCATCTGATGTCTCTTTTGCGTCCCTTAAATTTACCGAAGGCACCTTTAAAGTTATCCAGTCGTGCCGGACGTATCTACGTCAATTGCTTAGTGCGCAAAAAACAAATTGTCCTGACGCCAGAAGAATGGGTCAGACAGCACCTTATCGCCTACTTGCACCTGCATCAGGGTTATCCACTTGAAAAAATAGCCGTTGAAAAACAAATTCAGTACGACGGTTTTACGCGGCGCTGGGATATCGTGATTTATAACGCAGCATTTGAACCCGAGGTGTTGGTGGAATGCAAAGCCCCTGAAATAAAGCTGACTCATGAGGTTTTCATGCAGGTTTCTACGTATCAACAAAAACTTGGCGCGAGTTGCCTAATTTTAAGCAATGGCAACACTCATTTGGTGTACGGAATTGATGTCAAAGAGAAACAGCTCCTCGTTATGGAGCACTTTCCCAAACACATTTAAGACCTCAATTTAGTTTTGTATAAAATTGAGCTCGCCAGCTTTCATGCGCTGGTAGTTTTTGGAAAGATAAGCCAATTGAATGCGAAACAAATCAAAAGCAGCTTCGGTTTCCGGACTGATTTCTTGTTTCTTCATTTTGAGTTGCAACTTCATGAACATGGCGTGTAAGAGCCCTTCGATGTCGTGTCTGTTGACCATGTTTGACTTCGTTTTAAACGCCTGTAATGCTTCACTTGCGTGGTCGCAGAGTCCTTTGTACTTTTCGTCGTTGAGAATAGTGAGCAGCGTATTGTGCAGATAAATCAACTCTAGTAGAATTTCCTCCACTTGATCGAGGTGCCCTTCTTTTTGAAGACCGCGTTGATTCATTTCCAAAACAATCTCTTTGTACCAAGAAAGTTGATGTTGCAGTTGAGTGGGGTCGGGAAAAGCCGGCGCTAAAAGCTCGCTTTCTATGCGGGTGATATCGAGGTTAATGGTCCGAACAAGTGCTTCTATTTGAAAAATATAGAGTAAATATTCGGCAACATTTTCGTTTTGTAGATTTGGATTGGGACGCATTTGAATTAAAGTTCTTTTTCGATCTGACTTTGGTTTTCATTCAAGAAGTTAATAAATGCTTTGGTGACATCCATCTCTTTGTTGATGTAATTGATTTGGCCTCCTTGCCCTTGGATGAGCAGTAGGTCAATGTGGTGTTTCTCACAGTATTTTTTACCCCACTGTTCCACTTTTTTATTGATGGCCTCTAAAGATTTCATAGTTTGTTCTTCTATACGTTGGCCTTCGGTTTGCTGATATTGCATTAATTCGTTTTGCATTTGCTGAGCCTTTTGCTGAACCATTGCAATTTCGTTTTGCGACAATAAGCCTGAACGGGCTTCTTGATCTTTTTTAATGATATAATCTTCGTAAACCTTATTGCGTTTTTTGAGTTCCGTCTCAAAGCGCTTCTGATTTTTCTCTGCAGCAGCTTCTTCGCGCTTGAAGTAATCGAAGTATTTCTTGACGCTATCGTTGGCGTAGTAGGCAATTTTGAGCCCATCTAAACGCGTGGTAGGAACTTTTGGGGTGGAATCTTTCTTTGCTGGTGCCGGTGACGAACAAGCTGCAATGAAACACAAAAGAAGAAATGAAAACAAAGATTTAGTCATGTTGCAAGGGTTTTAATAGTTGTAGCCAGCGTTCGCGCATGCGGACAAAATCTTGTAGACAAGCAGAATAAAAGGCTGGGCTAAGATGTTGTTCAAGTTGTTGGATATCAGTAATATTGCTTACTGGAACTTTGAAATGTTGTTCGTAGTCGTCTAGTGTTATGCTAAGCATATATTTGTCATTGTACTGATGAAGCGAGACTAAAAAATGCTCGTGTGGAATTTGACGGACCAATCGCATATTGCAAATATAATTCTTTTCTAGCAAGGCCCTTGCCAACACTTAATGCGATTCATCGAATATTTTTTTTTCAAAAAGTAGGCAGTTTTTCATTTTTATTCTAATTTCGGAGCAAGAACGATAAGTATTTACCTAAATCTGTGTTGTTTAAATTTCATTATGACAAGTATTTTTGTTGCAAAACTTGATTTTGGTGTCAGCAATCAGGAGTTGCGCCAACTTTTTGAAAACTATGGAACGGTTTTAAAAGCCACCGTAGCCACCGATCGCGAAACCGGAAAGCCTAGAGGCTTTGCATTTGTAGAAATGGCAGATCGCTCTGAAGCCTTGCGTGCCATAGAAGCACTAGATGGGCATGTCATTAATGGTCGTGCTTTGGCGGTCAAAGAAGCCGAACAACGCAGCGACAACCGACCAAACCCAAGGCCCGCTTACCCTCCCAGGGAAAATACCAGCCCAACAAGAACTTCAGACCCATCGGCTCCGCGAACAGAAGCGCGCTCCAATGACAGCCTAGATAGCAGCGTTACTTCTTCGTTTGTACTTCCAAAAGCTGAACCACGCAAAAAAGCCAAGGAAAAAGACCGCAAGCTAGAAGACGACAATCGCAACAAAAAACCAAAAATGGATGCCTACAAAAAAAGCGGCAAGAACCCACGGTTTTTTGAAGACGACGAAGACGACCTCGACGACGATTTGCTCAATTACAAAAGGCCTAACGACGACGATTTCGACGAAGACGAAGACGAAGACGACGATTTCTAGATTTTTCTGGGTTCAAAATTCAGCGATTACGCTTAACTTTGCGCCCCATGGATGTTTCTTACGCAAGTCAACTCAAACACCCCGTATTTAAGGTTTTATCTCAGTATGCAACTGCGCACAAGCTCGACGTATATGTCATTGGCGGTTGGGTACGCGACCTACTTATGGACCGCCCCAGTAAAGACATCGACATCCTAGTTTTAGGCGATGGACCAGAATTGGCTAGAGCCACAGCAGAAATACTTAGGGTAAAAAAGGTCAGCATTTTTAAGAATTTTGGAACTGCACACTTCAAATACAAAGACCTCGACATCGAATTTGTTGGTGCACGCAAAGAATCTTACAGCCCAGAGTCTCGCAAGCCCAGCACTTCTGCAGGCTCCCTTCAAGACGACCAAAACCGCAGAGACTTCACCATCAATTCGATGGCCATAAGCCTCAGACAAGAAACGCTTGGCCAACTCATCGATCCGTTCAATGGCCAAACCGACCTTCAAAATGGCATCATCAGAACTCCTCTAGAACCAAATATTACCTTCAGCGATGATCCACTTCGAATGCTGCGTGCCATTCGCTTTGCTACGCGCTTCGATTTTCAAATCACGGCTCCTTGTCTAGAGGCCATGAAAGCCAACGCAGACCGACTTCAAATTCTCTCCCAGGAGCGGATCACCGACGAACTCAACAAAATCATACTTACCAAGCAACCTTCAAGGGGCTTCAAACTCATGCAATCCACTGGGCTCTTGGCACATTTCTTTTCAGAACTCATCGCGCTTCAAGGAATTGAAACCCGCGACGGCAAAGCGCATAAAGATAATTTCCTTCACACCCTTGAAGTCCTGGACAATTTAGCCCAACACACCGACAATCTTTGGTTGCGCTGGGCAGCTATACTCCACGACATCGCTAAAGCACCAACCAAGCGCTTCGATCCTGAAGTCGGCTGGACTTTTCACGGACACGAAGAACTCGGAGCCAAAATGGTGCCACGTCTTTTCAAACGCTTGCGCCTTCCGCTCGACCACCAAATGAAGTATGTTCAGAAATTGGTCAAGCTCCACTTGCGGCCTATAGCACTGGTGAAAGGCTCTGTTACCGACGCTGCAATCAGAAGATTACTCCACGAAGCTGGCGACGACATCGAAGACCTCATGTTGCTCTGCAATGCAGACATCACAAGTAAAAACGAATTCAAGGTCAAGCGCTACAAACAAAATTTCGAACTTGTTTCTCAAAAACTCAAACTCGTTGAAGAAAAAGACCGCGTCCGAAATTTTCAGCCTCCTGTAAGCGGGCAGCTCATTATGGATACCTTTCAGATTGGCCCCTGTTCGGCAATCGGAACCATTAAATCACATATCAAAGATGCTATATTAGAAGGACACATCGCCAACGACTACACTGAAGCGCACGCAGAAATGTTACGTTTTGGTGCAGAACTTGGTTTAATAGCTGTGGTAACACCACAAAAGCCTGAATAATCCTTATCTTTATCGCAAATCCCTACACATGCCCGGTTTAAAATTTCGCGTATTACTCGACAGCGACAAAAATGAGGAGGTCTTTAGAGATATCATCATTTCGAACGAAGCTGATTTTGAAACCTTTTACAACGCCATCATGTCCGCTTTTGGGTTTAAAGGCGATCAAATGGCTAGTTTTTATGTCTCCAACGACAGCTGGGACAAAGGCCATGAACTCTCTCTACTCGATATGTCCTACGACGACGACGCTATCGATGAGCCCGCATCGGTCATGAAACAAGCGCGCATTCAAGATTTCTTATCGGAGCCAGACCAACGCTTTATTTTAGTCTATGACTTCATGCGCATGTGGATCTTCTTAATTGAACTGATCGCCTATGAAAAGGATTCTCCTGAAGTCCCAATAATGGCGCTTGCCATAGGAAATTCTCCACAAGAAAGCACCAAATCAATGCTAGACGAAAATTTATTTGGTCCTGAAAACCAAATTGCCGATACCGACTCTAACGAAGACGAAGACGAATTTGGCTTCCAAGATTACGACGACGACTACGCCGACGACGACCTCAATGATTACAGCGAATATGAATACTAAGACCAACTCAGAAATAGGTGATCCAATTGGCCAAGCCATCTTAGATTACGCGCAATTCAAAAAACCTTTCGACATCATTGTCAGTTCAGATCTCTGCGACGACGACATCATTCCAATAGAAGTACTTTTCCGCAACGAAGCTGAAATGCCTGAGCTTGAATTGACTGCTCTAGATCTTTGCCGTGGACACGTATTAGACATCGGTGCAGGTGCAGGTGTACATGCCATCGCCTTACAAGACCGCGGGCACAAAGTAAGTGCTATCGATGTTTCTGCCGGCGCTGTTGCATATATGTCCCAAAATGGCATCAGTGCTCAAAAAGTGGATTTCTATGCACTTCCAAATCAAGCACAGTACGACACCATTTTATCTCTTATGAACGGCATAGGTTTGGCAAAAAACTTAGCAAACCTCACAGCATTTCTCAAAAAAATCCATCAGCTGCTCTTACCCGGCGGACGCTTTATTGCAGATTCCACAGATGTTAAATACCTCTATGAAGATGAAGACGGCGGTTACTGGCTCGATTTAAACTCGGCTTACTACGGCAACTTCAAGTTCCAAATGCAATACAAAAAAATCAGTGGGCCCGAATTCGAATGGTTGTATGTAGACTACGACACCCTTCACGAACACGCCACCGCCTGCGGATTCAAATGCCGACGTGCTTACACTATTGAAGAAAACTACTTAGCTGTTTTAGAAAAGATATGAGACCATTTTTTTCAATGCTCTTGCTTATTGGTTTACTCAGCGCCTGTGGGTATTCAAAAACCGAACTATCTGAATTTGAAACGAAGATCCAGGCCTACAACAAAAAATACAAATTAAACCTCAAACCCACCGGTAGCGGGCTCTATTTAAAAATTGATTCCCTTGGTTCTGGCCGACCTATCCAAATTCAAGACAGCGTTTGGGTGAGCTATACCCTCAAATTGCTATCAGGCAAAATTATTGAAATGCAAGATCCAGCGATCGGCTTACCGCTCAATGGCCTCATCAAAGGTTGGCAAGAGGCCCTTTATAGCCTTCCTGTCGGTAGCCAATTGCGCTGCATTGTTCCACCGCAACTAGGTTATGGTCAGGGTGGTACTGACAAAATTGGCAAAGATAAAATCCTCTATTTTAAAATGAAGGTCATTGATGCCAAATAAATGCTTATTTTTGACACGCAAAAAAACAAGATATTATGAGTGTATTGGTAAATAAAAACTCCAAAGTAATTGTACAAGGTTTTACAGGTAGCGAAGGTACCTTTCACGCCACCCAAATGATCGAATTTGGAACAAACGTGGTTGGTGGTGTTACACCAGGAAAAGGTGGAACTTCTCATTTAGACCGCCCTGTTTTTAATACCGTTTCAGATGCAGTTGCACAAACCGGAGCCGACACCTCTATAATTTTTGTACCACCTGCCTTTGCTGCCGACGCCATTATGGAAGCAGCTCAAGCCGGCATCAAAGTGATTGTTTGTATCACAGAAGGTATACCTGTCAACGACATGGTTATCGCCAAAGAATACATCAAAGCATTCGAAACACGTTTAATTGGTCCTAACTGCCCAGGTGTCATCACCGCAGGCGAAGCAAAAGTTGGTATCATGCCAGGGTTTGTCTTCAAAAAGGGTAAAATCGGCATCGTATCTAAATCTGGTACACTCACCTACGAAGCAGCTGACCAAGTAGCGAAAGCCGGAATGGGCATCACTACAGCAATCGGTATCGGTGGAGATCCAATTATCGGAACCACAACACGTGAAGCTGTTGAACTCCTTATGAACGACCCTGAAACCGAAGGAATTGTCATGATTGGTGAAATCGGAGGTAACTTAGAAGCAATTGCCGCACGTTGGATCAAAGAAAACGGCACTAAGCCAGTAGTTGGGTTTATCGCGGGTGAAACTGCTCCAAAAGGCCGCACAATGGGTCATGCTGGTGCCATCGTTGGCGGCGCCGACGACACCGCTGAAGCCAAAAAACGCATCATGCGCGAATGTGGTATTCACGTTGTAGATTCTCCAGCTCAAATTGGCGCCAAAATGGCAGAAGTACTTGCACACTAAGCACTTCATTTCTTCAATTTTAATTTAGAAAGGGCTTTAATTCCAAAAGTCCCAGGTGAGGCCTATCCTGATTTGCATGTTCGGATAAGGCATGCCTTGATACAAACTTGCACTTGGATCCATGAAACCAAGCAAATTAGTAGCTTGGATAAAAAAGCGGAAGGTCTTTACTTCAAGAAGAAGTTCAGCTTTTGCATTCAAGATGCGCTCAACAGGATAAAGCGCCGTATTGCCATACACCTGCCAATCAAGTGTTTCTAAATAAGGCAAGTAAGACAATCGAGAAAATGAACCTCCATACATAGCCTGCACTCCTGCGCCACCAACTAACTTTAATTGTTTGTTCTTCAATACGCCTCCACCCCATTTTACACTTAGCTCAGAAGTAAGTGGTGGCAATATATTTTGGTCCGACAACTGCCAATTGGTGTAAGCCGTTTGCGCAGAAAAACGCCATCCTTTTGTCTTGTAGACCAGATCAAGTTTTGCCTGATAAGCACTTTGCGGACCGGCAAGTTGCCAATTCATCAGTTGACTGTTAAAGCGATACACCTTTTGATTGCGCATGTACGCCAATGAAAAACAGGTTTGGATTGAACCAAGCTGGGCGGTATATTTAGCATCAAGTAGCATGCTTTGTTGAAGTTGTGGCTGAACCACTTGATAACTCGTCAAATTGCTAAAATATGTTCTTTGCATTAGCTCAGGCCAAGTGCGCAAAAAGACGTGCTGAATATGCACTTTTCCTAATGGTAGTTTTGACTCAAAGCGTGTCTCAGCTTGTATACCGCCGCCAGCGCCCACAAAATTGATGGTGCTATTGTGCTGTAATAAACCTGCTTTGAATTGGTATTTGGCCTCATTGACCAAATTGAGCTCAGTGGTGTCGTAACTAAATTGGTTGTCTTGCCAAAACATCCTGCGCAATTCCAATGCGGAGCTCAAAAGGAGTTTCTTTTGCACATAAGCCAAGCCAACTTGATGCTGCCAAATTTGGGTAGCAAAGACATCTCTACATGAATCCGTATAAAAGTTAAGTTGAGAATAATAAAGTTCTAATGAATCGGTTTCTTCGTAGCGTCGAAGTTGATTGTGAAAGGTGTTTCTGGTAATTATTCTTATACCATTGAGACTATCTGAACCTAATGTATAAGCCGCATCTAGTTTGGCTTGATACCCATTTTGAAGAGTATAGGCAGATGTTTTAACCACGGGTAGAAGTTCAGACGAGATTTGTCCTATTTGAGACCAACTAGCCAAGCCACCCGACCATTGCCGGTCATTGCTCAGATTTGAAAACGAAGCAAGTACTTGATAGCGTTTGCCATATTGTGCAAGCTGAACCTCCAATGAGCTCATGCGCAATTCGCTTGCCCTTATGAAACCCACTTGTTGGTGGCGATCATAGCGCAAGTTCAATAAGGTGTGCTTTGCAAACGCTTGTTGGTAGTCTAGGCGCAAGCTTTGCGACCCTTGTGCGCCAAAACCGTAAGCAAAACCAAGATGCGGCAAGGCACTGAAAGTAAGGTTTTGGTGACTGAAAGCAGCTGTAGATAGCGGCGCCAAGCCAGGCTTAAATATAGACCAAAGACCTGGTTGGGTTTGCCTAGGACTGATAAAAAACGGAGAAGAAAAACCGTCCATGAATTGCAACAAGGAATCTGCTGGCCCAACAACACGATTAGAAGAACGCAGCGTGTCTGGAGCAACCAATAATTGCGCCCATGAAGCATGGACCAAACTGATTACAAAAAATAGCAGTAAACTCAGACGCATGTTACAAACTTACTAAAAAAACAAGGGCCACCTCATAGAGGTAGCCCTTCGAATTCGATACAAAAAAGGAGCTTAGAGCGCGTTGATGCGCAATTGCAAACCAGATTTAAGGTTAGCAGCTTTGTTTTTGTGAATGATGTTGCGTTTTGCTAATTTGTCTAACATTGCTACAACTGCAGGAAATAAACCTTCAGCTTCTTTGCGGTCTTTGGTAGCACGCAATTTACGCATCGCGTTACGAGTGGTTTTGTGCTGGTATTTATTCAATACGCGCTTAGACTCATTTGAACGAATGCGCTTGATGGATGATTTATGGTTTGCCATAGCTGTTTATATAATTAATCTCATTAAAAAATGCAGCCCATAGGAGAATCGAACTCCTGTTTCAAGGATGAAAACCTTGCGTCCTAACCACTAGACGAATGGGCCAAAA
>JACCDV010380366.1_pt1 | contig 11556 bp, 9 predicted proteins | sample 7446131 | NCBI WGS metagenome assembly JACCDV01 (sample SAMN15323448, study PRJNA562643) | freshwater metagenome | isolation source: river surface water | place: USA:Blue River Watershed | collected 2017-08-17
TACTAAAGATATATATTTCAACAAAAGAATAGGATAGATATGACCGTTGTAAACACTCTGACATATAAACCCACACATATAAAACGATTTGTCCACATCTGCTCATGATAGCACTTTCCTTGTGAGTAAACAGTGGTAATCAAAAGTATGATCATTTTATCTTGAAATTCATTTTCCCTTTCATCATCTTTTAGAATTAGTCGTACTCGATCTCCCCGTTGCCCGAATCGTCAACCGACCTGATGAGTTCCTCGATATCAATGGGTAGATCGAATTAGTCCTTGATGATGCGCACAAGCACCTTCCCGTCTATATGTCCTGACTTGTCCGCAGGGCCTCCAATGGCAGTATACGCATCCAGGGTGACCTCATCATCCTCTCCGTAGACCTCCCCCTGCCTTTTCTTCTGGTAGATCTGCAAAACCTGGTCGAAGTTGATATATCCGCTGTTGCACTGATCGAGTTCGGAGATGAGCTTGCATAGCTCAAACTCCTAGAAGTGCAGATCCAGCCTCTGCAGCACTGTCTCAAAATCGTAGATATTGACAATGCCGTTGCCATCATCGTCTAAATCCTATATGGCTCTTCTGCAGTAGCTGATATCACTCTCTGTAAGAACGTATTCCATCCTTCTATTATCGAATATAAGGAAGAAACCCAAAAACTACACTAATAATGGAGTATTGATAAATCAGGAATAGGAGGTAATCGATACCATCTTCAATCGGCGAAGCAGGTCCACTCCCAATTTCTTGCGTAGTTATTTCTGCTTTCCGCTGCTTGCTGTGTTATATAAGGGTTACCTTTCTGTGCTTGGTAAAAGAAGAAGAAGTTGGAGCCTCCGCCAAGCAGTATTCCGAAGCTGACGATGACACTGTTGAAGTTAATGAACAAGAAGGGTGCTTGGATGATTGAGAGGATCATCATCAATAGGGGAAATGTTGTATAGACCAGCTGAATGAGCCAAAAGAGTTTGGGGCCAACTCCACTGATATACTATTCATTCCCTCGACACTCAAACATGAATTTTTATGTGCCGTACTCATCGTTTTAGAAAAACCATCGAATCCCTATCAATTTTTTGCCTCCTACATTTTTGGTGAACCAAAAATCGATGACTACAAAGATGGCGAGGAGTTAGTTGATAACGAGTTCACTGAACATGGCAGCGAATGCTCCTTTGAGTATGAAGAGGGCAATGACTATGGCTTTGAGGACTAAGTGAATGAGGAATCCGATGGCTGGGCTGGGTGGCTCGAGGTCCTATTACTATTGTTGTCCCTATTCTTGCTATAGTTTTTAGAGAAGACGAATATCTTTGTTGTTCATTGCCTTGAAATTATTATTAAACCTAATTTATTGCTTTATTGAACTGTTTTTGAGCATATAACTTAGAAATTTGATTGGTTTAGGCATGTAAGACACTGAATGTGATTACGCCTTTAAGGTGGTGATTATTGGCAGCCATTTCGTAGGTAAGTCCAGTCTTCTCTTGAGATATGTGGATGAGGTTTTCTCCTAAGAATATCGTTGCACTTTAGGAGTTGACTTCAGGAGAAAAATAATAGAGCACTAGAGAAGCAAAGTAAAGCTTCAAATCTGGGACACAGTTGATCATGAGCGATTTAGAAGCCTTAATGCAATCCACTTTAGAGGGGAAGGTGTTTTACTTGTCTTTGACTTAACTAACAGGAAGACTTTCTAAGACCTTGACTATTGGAAGGATGAAGTACATTAAAAAAATACTAAAAAGGCTCCTATCTTTGTTGTGGGTAATAAATCCGATTTGGAGAGGAAAGTTAGTCGGTAGGAAGCAGAAGCGTTCGCAAAAAGGGAAAACATGCCTTATTTTTAGTGCTCTGCGAAGACCAATTAAAATGTGGAGCTAGTTTTCTTTAGGCTTATTGAGTAAATGATAAAAATGGCTGACCCTCAAGCCCTGAAAATTAAATTGATGCCAAAGAGATAAATAAAAACGACATGTTGCTGATTTCGATACATCTATACATATAATTACTTTTGTCTATCATATAAGAATACTTCATGATGTTATGTTTAGTACTGATAGGAAAGGGTGAAGTTTGTCTAATTAATACTAATACTTTGGAAGAAATATTATCGTTTTAGATTCAATTTGTAAAGAATGATTAACACCCAATACGATTACACATATAAGGTTGTGATTGTTGGGAGTTATTTTGTTGGCAAATCTAGCATTTTTCTAAGATATGTTGACGACAACTTTCACGAACTACCCTGCTCCCCTTGTGGAATTGAGTTCAAAAAAAAAGTAATAGAGCATTAGGGATCTCTAGTAAAGCTTTAGATTTGGGACAGTGTTGGGCATTAAAGATATAGAGGCTTCGGTGCTCATCATACACGAGGTTTATAAGGGATTGTACTAATTTTTGATTTATCGAGCAAAAAGACCTTTCTCAACCTTAGTTTTTGGAAGAGGGAAATATAACAAAAAAATATTAAGGGCATTCCTATTATGCTTGTGGGAAACAAATGCGATCTTCATGGAGAAAGATAGGTAAGTCGCTAAGAAGCCGAAGCCTTTGCCTCAAATGAAGGCATGCTGTACTTAGAATCCTCAGCGAAAACTGGCCAAAACGTTGATCTAATCTTCAATAAGCTGACTGGACAAATGAAGAATCATTTCAACCCACAAATCCCAAGTGTAAAGTTCGCATTAAAAGATAATAGATAGATTAAGGCTAAATGCTGGTGATCTATCTATCCATTTATCTTTGATTGAAAGAGTACCTTGCAATAATTTATCCCTATAATTATGCGATATGCAATATAAATAGTTTCTTATTGATCCATGGCGGCATTAATACCAATAACACTAAAATAGTCATAGTAATCTTCGTAAGTTTCAATAGTTTATCAACAAGGCAAACGTAGAGTCATCTCGCTTAGAAAAACAGACACAACAATTGAACCATAATCATTTGCGAGAAATTCGAGATGAAAAAACATATTTGAGCGTCAAGGACATTTATAGACGCATGAAGACAGAGGATGAAAGGAATAAGCTTCGTACTTTTATCCCAATTAACCCCTTAGTAGAGGCATAGATGCACGAGAGGAATAAGGCATATCTAAAATAACAAAGAAGATTGAAGGTGTCTTACTTCAATAGTGTGATAGCACTGGCCTAGAGGGCAAACTTTTAGCAACCAAAATATATCAGATTCATAAACAATTAAAGATAGTTCTACCGATCCCCCAAAAGAAAAAGGTCACAATCGACCAATCTTTTGTCAAAACAGCAGCCATCCCTCATCCGAAGAAATCTCACTAAGAAATAACTTACTTCTAATAAAAGTTTTAAGGATGAGAAGGGGAAAAGTTTCAATATAGGTAACGAAGAAAAGGTAAAGAAGCTAAAATCATTCTTTTTCAATACAATAGACCGCAGAAGGGAAAAAGACTTATCGAGTCCATCCTAATCGAAGAAATGCGAGATCAAGTTGAAGAATATGCTGTAGAAGTCAAATAAGAAGAAGAAAAAACTTGAAGAATTATTTAAGCCTAAATACATCGACCAAATCAACATCTAAAAAACCCTCAACGCCAATAAAATATACCGAATCGACACCATTGACTCCACCAGGACACTCGAAAGCCCTTCAATTGCCCACAAAACAATCCCGAAGTTAGTTTCCCTGCAGTCCCTGAAGAAGGCTAAGCAGAAAAGAAAGCCCGTGTGAAATATAAGCACCTGAATACCTATAATTTGATGTGTTATTTATAGAAGTGTATTATTTCTAAATTTCTGCATTATCATTTTGTTAATTAACATATAAGTTAAAGTTAGCCGATTCTTCAGTAAAGGAAGGCGTTGGAGATGAGGGGCTTGAAATAAGAGGGAGCCACCTTTGTGCTCCCAATTATTTATGTTATTTTTAATAACTTACAATACCCTTGCAGGCACTCTTAATTGTCAACATCATTAAAGCTTCATGCAAGATGACTCGCGCACCTATGCGCCCTCCCAATCTATGCACAACACCATCCTCATCTCTCCTCATTGTGCTTTGCTAACCAGCAATCCTTCCCTAATTTATCCCTGCCCCTCAAACATAGCAACACCCTTATTTATAGCTTAGTCTGAGAAGTTGTTTGGCAGAGCTAAGGCAACCCTTAACCTTTCATTTTCTTACGATGAATGGAGATAATCTTTCCTTTCCCTGTAAATATTAAAATTGGCCTTTATAACCAAAAAGAGTCATCACTTCACAAAGGCCAAACCAACTCCTTAAAGATTCATAAGCCACTTCGCTTGCTGCATAGTTGAGAGATAAGAATGAATGCTGATAAATGATTGAGGTTGGCTTGAAGGGGAAAGATGTTGAGAATGAAAGAATGAGAAATGAGGATGAAAAGAGTGACTAATGTGGGGACTTTGAGTAGATTGTCAAGGTAAGTGGACAAGGTCCTGAAAGAAGCCTTAGCCTGCCCTAAATTAACATAAGAAGCACAGAATAGATACCACTTGCCTATTGATTAAATTTTTCTTCTAAGCTTAATATCGATCATCTTCCCTTTGTTTTTGCCTTGCCCTTCAGCATTCACTACAACCCCAACATCGAAACCATCCTTTTTCTTGTTTGGACCTTTCCTCAACATTTTTCTTGAATACTTAAACCAACGCCTAAATCTCAAAACATTAGCTAAGCATATAATTGCTTGCCAGATCTAACGTTTCAATCATATGGTATTCAAATTGAGCACAAAAATGCCGTATTTGGCCAGAAACTCACCACAAACCCTACGTTTTCTCAGTGGTTTTATAATGATTAGAAAATGAGTGTCAACAAATAAAGCACCTAGAGTGACCATTCTGCCTAGATTTATAACTCTTAGCCCGAATCAAACTACCAACCATCCGTTTCTAACGAATAAGCCAACCCGAAGCGGGTCAGATGGACTCCTGAATAGAATATTAGATATGCTCAGTTCCTAAAAGACAACATGGAGACTTTCCAAACGGCATAGCTTCGGAAAAAGCATAAGGTCTTCTCAAAGCTCTCCAAATTCATGGCAAAGCGAAGTACAAGTCAAGCCAAAAGCCATCACCAAAAGATGATGAAACGCCATAAATAGGTAAATAACATCATACTCTTCATCGAAAGCAAATTCGTGAACCCATTGGGGAGGTAAGGAAAGAGGAGAAAGAAAAGAAATGTGAAAAAAGTTCGCCAATAAGTAGCCCATGTAGTTTAGTAAAACGCCATGAGGGTAGAGGTATAATTCATTATTAACCACTATCTGTAGGAAGCACAATATCTAAATCTGCAGGAATCGTCATGGAGGGTGAGCCAATAAGAATGGTTTAAGGATCCTTGATACGCTTTATTATTAAACTAGTAATCCGATAATAATAGTAACGCATAATCATTCAATATCATAAAAAAAGTATTAACCCCATCCCCCATAAATCAAGGCATCGCCATTTTTATGCTCATCGGCTATTTCCTTAAAAAGCGACCTCACTTGTCCACCCGAGGAGTTCCATATGAAAATGAGGGTGGTTAATAGCATTGGTGATTGAGTATATCGAATGTTCTATTTGTAATCATTAATAATAATCGATTTCGATTGATATAATTATATCGAAACATTACTTAGGATGCTCAGGGTCATTGCTTAGATCATAGCAGTAATTATCACTTTAGACAGCACCCCAAATACAACGGTCTCATCGAACTCACATCGCAATGCATACTGATAAAGAATCAACACTTTTTCCTTTGGCGTGTACTGCCCATCTTCACTGGCAAAAGTATCTCAAAGAACGTGTTTGTTAAGCAAGTAACGATGTAGTTACTCAGATGAACTTGCAGGGGTTGCAGCTTGTCAAGCAGGAGTCGAGGGTCGGGGGAAAATCGAGTTAGAAGGTATTAAGGTTTAGAGTTGTTCATGGCCAAGATCTTGCGGAGGACCTTCAGAAGGTGCTGCTGGCCAGGCTGTAAAAGGACAAATAAGGGCAAAGGTTAAAGAGTACCTTTAACAATCTATGCAATAAATTTCATAATATCTAAGCGCACTCGCCAAATATTATGTAAGAATTGGAGTTGATAGAGCAAGTCTCTTCCCTTAAACAAATTAATATGAACATCTTCAGGCTCAACTCGGAAATTCGCTAGCTTTTGAGTGCATTCGAAGAACCTTTCGGGAAGATAAATGACTAGGACACATTTGATTTGTTGGGGGAGTAGGATTAGGTAAGAGTAAGACCATATAAATTTTATTCCATGCAAGTGCTTGAAAACTGTTAATGATATTTGGATGTTAGCATAAATAATATTGTTTGGATATAAGAGGAATAGTTATATCAGTGATAAATATGGGGGTACAAAATATGTGGCGGTAATTTTGCTTTATCCATTTCCCATCCTTTTATTCTTCCACACCTTAACTCAACATTACCCTTTAACATTTTCATTTCTACAAGGCAAACTTGTATTTTCTAACAAGGCTCCCATCTCTATTCCCCCATTTATTTTTTCAATTTATTGAAAGATCCAGCTCATTTAAATCCAATAATCGATAAATAATGGATTCATTCCTCAAATCCCCTGTCGTAATTGACAACGTACTCCTGCTCTTAGCTAGGGAAGCGGACTGATGAAGGTGGGCTTCAGTGGCGAGTAGAAAAGGCCGCACGTGTTCCCCTCCATGTACATCAACAAGAAGGTAGAGTGGCAAGGCCAAAGTACCAAGTTGTAATCCCCAATACTGCCAACCAGCTTGACACCTACGTCGGATAATAACTCAATACCAGCAAGCGGGGGCTCTATAAACTCAAATATCCCATTTCGCACGGAGTCATCGATTACTGGGATGACATGGAATTGCTTTGGAAACATGCATTTTCGCTCCTCAAGATTGCCCCCAACGAATGCCCAGTCCTCCTGACCGAAGCCAACATGAATCCCACCAAACATAGAAGAAGAATGCTTGAAATCTTTTTCTAAAAGTTCCAAGTCCCAGCCGTTTATGTGGCTGTTCAGGGAGTTCTCTCTTTGTAAAGCGTTTTCTATGAAGATTTGCGACGGGGAAGTCAACCGGTATCGTTTTGGATTCCGGAGATGGAGTTACCCATGTCATCCCTGTATACGAGGGATATTCGCTTGCGCACTCTTGCTAGAGAATGGATTTGGCCGGCAGAGATGTGACTTCTCACTTACAGAACTTGCTAAGGAAAAGCGGGATAAATTTGAATACAAGTGCCGAATTCGAGTTAGTAAAAGCAATAAAGGAGAAATACTGCGCTATCAGTCTCACCCCACTCGAGAAGGCTCGTGAAAAGAAGGAGAAATACACACTACCTGACGGCCAGCAAGTGTAATTCAGCAACAATGAGAAAGAGGCAGGCTAAATCATGTTCGCCCCTGACAAAATCGGCCTTTAGTCCCCATGTACTTCCTCCTTTATAAAGCGGTTGTGCAGTTGCTTCAGAACAGTTTAGCCAAGGTAGACATCGATCTGAGGATGACCCTCTACAACGAAATCGTCCTCTCAGGAGGAAACACCTTGCTTTAAGGCTTCCCTGATCGCTTCGTGAAGGAACTCAAGCGAGGACTGCCAAACGAAGTCAAGACAAGAGTGTTGGCCCCAGGAAAGAGAGACATAATGTGCTGGTAAGGAGGAAGCATTTTAGCAAGTCTCCCTTCCTTCAAAAATATGTGGATCACTCGGGCTTAGTACCAATAACAAAAAGAACAGGTCTTCAGCAAAAAATTATTTTGATTGTAATGCCAATTAAACCTTCATTCGAGTTTGATTGCTGATTGAACTATGAATGGGTTGAATCTATCAATTATCGCGAAAATTATAGCTATAGTACGATAGGATTTTGGCATTGTTGTCGCTGGAGGAGATCTATGAAATCGCACGGAGTTTTAATACATCGTTCTGAAAGGTAGCCATAAAGATAAGAGAGTTATCTCTCTATTCCTCGATGAAAATTGAAATTAGTCTGTAGTCCAGCAGCTCAGGATGCGTGTTGACTGACAACTCGCACCCACTGTAGATTTTATAAGCCTTCGAGTCACTGCAGGGGGTCGCTGGGTGGGCTGGCGAGGCACATGAAACCTTAAAGAGAGTGATGGTAAGCTAGGCGTCGAGGGTGAGGTGCACTTTGGCCTAGACAGCAGTGATTCTATCGACTCCTTTGAAGTGCATGAGATAGTTGATTCCTGAGACAACCTGGTAGTAGGCAGTCAATAGTTGATAGTTGGCGAGGTTGGGGTGCTGCTCATGCAGAAACTTGAGTGCCCTTCTGAACTTCTCCTCCTTTAAATTATTTAATTTATGGTAACCTCCCAGCAGGCCTGACAGCTATTAGCTGCCATTAGTTGGAATCGGTTCATTTTGACTTTCATAGGCGGCCGCTTTGTTTGAATTCACTATGGAAATAGATTTGGCGATATTGTTGGGGATCGGTGTAGGTACTTTGTTGTAGCTGACAAAAAAGGTTAAATCTGCCTGGACTGTGACCGCGATCATCACATTCATATCATTGTTCCTTGCCATTATATAATATTGTGACACACTGGCAGGATTGTTCTCTTTGGACAAAGATGCAATAACGTAGGACTAGAGTTCGGGGTGGGTCTCGAGGATGTAGTCGAATACTGCGATGAGTTGAGTATCCGGGTCTGAGTCCAGGTTGGACGCATCGAGTAAGGTGAGATCTTCGAAGTTACGGAGGATGATTTGTGAGTGTGTGATTACTAGAAGGGCGAGGAGGTGAAGGCAAATGTTCATAATATTATTGACAACTTAATAAACTTTAGATTTATTTAGCAGGGATTAGACAAAATTTAATCCAAATACCACCCAAGCATCACCACCCCAACCCACAATACCCCGCATAATACCCAATTGAGGATTGATTCCAACGCTATAGACTCAATGGAAGTGGGTGGATGATGATTTGGACAGTGTTTTTAATTAGTTTATATTAGAAATAATTATAACTTCCGATGGACTGGGTCAATCCAATTACCAAGGTCAATAATAAATTCAAATTCCAACTCTTTGGCAGGCAACACTAAAATCTGCTCCACCTCTACGCGCAGATCCCCAAATACGACCCTCACAACCAAGGCTAACTATCCTAGCATGCCTTCAATCTATTCCTCAATGCAGGCGGCATCTTCCTCACCACCCAAGAGATCAGGACAATCAAGGATTCGTTCCCCTCTTCCAATGGCATTGCCTATCGCCAGTTTATTGACAACGTCAGAAATGATATGACTCAAAAAAGGTACGCAGCCATTGATCATACATTTGAGCAATTTCACCAAAATGGAGTGGTTTGCATGAAGACTCTCCTGGCCAATCTGAAAGCGGATAAGCATCCTCACGTGCGAAGCCTAAGTAAGAAGGCCGAGAAAAGTCAGCTTGACCTCCAGGAGGGACTGAAATACTGGTCCAGTGACAAGGCCAATCTCACTCACTAGGAGTTTACTGAATACTTCAAAGATGCCAATGCCTGCATTCCCTTGGAGCGCGAATAGTTCTTTGTGGATTTGCTCATCCATACCTTTGGACTCTTCGAAAACGCAGTGACCAAAGAGAGAATACAGCAACTCGAAGTCACAGTGTTCGAAAGAGTGAGGCAAAGGACTGAAATTAAAAAGGATGAAGGTATTCGCTCGACTTCTGCATTCCAGTTCATCGACCTGGAAGAAAAGAAACTGATTGATTTCCAAAGATTCGTTGCTGTGTTGGACCGCATTGGATGCAGATTCACTGACAAGGAGTGTCAGGCTTTATTCTACAAGCACAGCCAAGGAAGCAACCTTTTGAGCTATGAAAACCTCTGTGGCCTGCTTTTCCATATGGGTTCTGGAGTGAAGGACAATTTGAACCCTGTATTCGAGTTGGCAAGGAGTAAGGAAGGCTTCATCACAACCCACGGAATGACAAAGAAACTACATTGATCATACATTCCATATGATAAATCAATCTATATCATTTAGTGAGCTATTACTCGTCGAACTATAGAAAGTAGAGTTTAAACGATTTGTCCACAAAGAGCATTTGGTTGAGACCAATCCACCTCATCTGTACTACGGGACTCTTAAGATTCTTTACACATAAAATAATCTTCTCTTCGCTTTTGTATTTTCTTCTCTCCTCTGCTTGTCCTTCTGTATTGCCCACCCTTTTTCTCCCCTGCTTGCTGACAACCAGCCAGCAAATAGTTAAGATGTGGTTTTGGCAACTGTAGTAGCCAATGAGTAGTTTGTCGCAGAGATAGGATTTCTTGGGGGTGGTTGAAGTGCAAGGTTTTCTGAACCCCCAGTTTTACTCCTTCTACATGTAGCTTTGATATGCCCTCCAATATTGGTTTATTTCTGGTTTTATGTTACATTAGAAGACCTATGCCCATCCACCCCATCTCGCTTTTAATGAATAGTGACCAATCGGCGACACTATCTTACCGAAACTTGACCCGATTATGTACTATCTGCAAACCGACATTTCATATTTGATTGGGTGCTTTTCATTTACCTATTTGCCAAGGTACTCTTCAAAGCTGTTTGAATAATCGAAGTTGTCCTCGAATTCGCTGGAAATGACAGTGCGATTGAGCATTAGCTTTCCACTGTATGTTTGCCAAATCTTGTATCCCTACTATATATCCTCATCGATTCTCACTGACTAAAGCATTGACGAATTCTTTATGCCTTATGTCACCTGCACGATCCTCCTACACACTTCTGATCTCTTCCTTCTCTATATTCCCTCCAATTCCAAATTCATCATAGATCCATCGTATAAGGAAATGTATACATTTAGGCCAATTACATTCACTTCCAAAATTTCGCTCGATAGTTTAGACAAAACCCTAAACACTATCTACCATCTCTCCACATCTACTTTGACAATCTCAATCAAAGTGCAAAAGTAAATTATTATAAACTGGCATCCCTATAGTTTTGTGGAAAGTTTGATAGTGGGAAATCCTTAAAGAATTTGCTCCGACTTAAACATAAGCAAATGTGGCAGTCTTTCTTTGTTATCGTAGCAGTTATTTTAGAAGTATGAGATTCTTGATCACAGAGTGGATACCTATAATGCTGGAAGTGCTTGAATATACTATTGACTTAGATTAGTATAAATTAGCATCTCTCTTGTTCATAGAGACAGACTATTTCTCCATGGGGATCAACCCCTAAGGTCCCCACTCTCAGTCTTTCTCCCTTTACGTTGTTTATCTTACGGATGAACATAGTCAATATTTGAACCAATATATAATAAAACATAAATTTTGAACATTGAACAAAGTGACATTGATTAGGCAAAGCCCCAAAAATTTTTCAATATTGGAATGTAAAAGGAATAGAAATACAAAAAATTTTGGACTAAAAATTGATGAAATCTATTATTATAATTAAAAGAAGGTTTAAAGGTAAAAGAAATCATCAGAAAAGGTTTGAAAAATAAAAAAACATATGATGAGGAATAAAGATGTAATAAAATGAATTATCGGAGATAAAAAAAATAAGATTTTGAAAAAATTAA